>Ga0079226_10003430_pt1 | contig 12169 bp, 7 predicted proteins | sample Poulit2014_FD_76345 | JGI IMG/M metagenome (GOLD analysis project Ga0079226, IMG submission 76345) | Agricultural soil microbial communities from Georgia to study Nitrogen management - Poultry litter 2014 | ecosystem: Environmental > Terrestrial > Soil > Agricultural land | place: USA: Georgia... | reverse complement strand
TGCTTTGCGCACAGATTTAGGAATAATAATCACTTCCCGATCAAGATGCCATCTTAAAATGACCTGTGCTACAGTTTTCCCGTGCTTTTCAGCAATGCCTTTCAGCATTTCATTTTCAAGTATACCGTGCTTGCCTTCAGCAAGCGGTCCCCAGGATTCAATCTGTACTCCATATTCTTCCATAACTTTTTTAGTATCCTCCCTCTGCAGGGATGGAGGCAGCTCAACCTGATTAACAGCCGGCATAATCTCGTTAGTTAAAATTAAATCCACTAAGCTTGCAGAATCAAAATTCGATACACCAATCGCTTTAATTTTAGCTTCTTTATAAAGCTCTTCCATCGCACGCCATGACCCGTAATAACCTACGAATGGCTGATGTATTCAATATAAATCCAGATAATCAGTGCCCAGTTTTTGCAATGTCTTTTCAAAAGCTTTCTTTGGACTTTTATAACCCTGATCGGCAACCCACAGCTTACTGGTCAGAAACAGTTCTTCACGGGGTACATCACTTTTTTGAATGGCTTTGCCACACCTTCTTCATTTCCATAAGTTGCAGCCGTATCGAGACTGCGGTAACCGACGTCTAACGAATCAATGATACACTGTTCTGTTTCTTCAGGGTCTATTTGGAAAACACCATAACCTTCAATAGGAATGTCTACACCGTTCTTCAATTTTATCTGCTTCATATGGATACCACCTATATAAATAATTTAGTTATAAGAAGGTCTAAAATACTATTGCATTTTAAAAAAATAGTTATTAATTTATAAACTACTCTTAATCTCATCCAACTCATTTAAAAGCTGTTTCTCTCTATTTTCTAAATCTATCATTGATTGCTTATCTTCATTAATTTTTTCTTGCTTAGCACCTTTTAAAAAACCTTCATTACTCAATCTTCCCTGAACCCCGTTTAATTCACGTTGCACACTATTTAAATTATCCTTTAGCATTTTAATTTTTCTTTCTAGATTAATATCAATTTCAAACTCTTTGAGCGCTTCATAAATCTTAGAAATTTCATCACTATTTTTTGAATGTACGAAATTAAAACTATGTTCATCATAACTATGATGTTCTTGATTCTGGGCTTTCCAATTTATTAAATCATTTTTTATTATATTAAAATTACTATTATCAGAGTACTTTTTCCCCAATTGTTTATAAATACTCTCTAACGATACTTTTATATGATTTCCATTAATCACATTGCTAAACTGACCACTAATTTTCAATTTATTTCTAACGCAATATTCTGTCGCCATTGTCTCAAACCATATTCGCGAATAAACTAAAGCCTGTCTAATATCATAGTTTTTAAGTGCATTCTTAATCTTCTCATCAAAAGAAACATCATACTGAATTAATAATGATCCTTTATCAGAATAATTAATAACATAACTTGAATTTTTAGCTCTATTTTTAGCTATTACTGAACTTTGATAATTACAAAACCTCTCCCAAAAAAGCCTATCATGAGTTGTCACAATTAATTGCGTGTCTTCAAGATATGAGTCATTGAACATCATTTCTATAATATTTGCCCGGTGATCACTGTCTATTGCATTTACAACATCATCAAAAATTAAAAATGGCAATTGATTTTTTTCTGCAACAGCTAACATCATTGATAACCCTAAAGAGCGTAAGTGTCCTTCACTCAAGCTAGAATGAGCATTTAGTTCTTTTTTTTCATTGTTGACTATGAAAATTCTATAGTTCCCTCTTTTGATTTTAAATTTTATACTAGAGATTCGCTCAGATATATCATCATGACAATTTATTTGATTATAATAGTGAATAGTTTTTGCCTCTATATTATTTAATTTTTCTTTTTCTAAATTCAATTTATATTTATATATATCTTCATAAAACTTTTTATACTCCTGCTCCAATTCATATAAAAATAAATTAGTTTTATCTTCTCTCTTTTTCTCAATAGATAGCTTCTGTTTTTCTTTTTCATAATTAGTAAGCTGCACTTTAAGTGGTTCTATTTTCTTTTTATCTTTCAAAAAGGTATTTTTGTAATATTTTAAATCAGACAATTCATTATTTTTTTCTTTTAATATTTCTGCTAAATGATTCTTTCTCTCTGTGGCTCTATAATCTTCTTTTGAATAATTCGATACTTTATCAAAATATGAATGAAAGCTTTGTTTGTTCTCAGAAAAATAATTTATGAAACTTTCCACATACTCAACATTCTTATTAGCTGATTCTTCGTCATTTATAATATAATCAATAGTAGTATCCTTTAAATCAACAAAATTACTTGAATTAATTTTATAATCTCTGCTAAATTTTTCAACGACTTTTAAGTTTTCTGAAATTATTTTAAATTCTACTTCTTTAATTTGATTCTGTATTTCAGTGATTTCTTTTAGTTTAATCAATTCTTCATTTACTTTTTCAGATGGATGTTTTGTCACTTCATCAATCGGTGTTTCACATACAGGACATGATTGAAATTCTTCCTTTTCCATTATTTCTGATAACTTTTCATAAAATAGCTTATGATCTAACTCCAATAGATTTTGATTTAAAATATCATATAATGAACTATATTTTTTACAATTCTCAATGGCTAATACTAATTCATTTTCAAAGCAGTCATATTTATGATTTATAATATTTTTATTTTCTATAGCCTTTAATTCTTCTGTGAATTTTTCTATTCTCTCCTCATAAGTTTTTATCTCTAGATCAATATCAGAAATATTGATCTCATATACTTCTGATATTTCTTTTTCAATCGTTATAATCTCATCTTCAAGCTCTTTCATCACGGTTATGTATTCAATATTACTTTTATCAAGTTCTTCTAATTTATTTTCAGCTTCTTTCTTTTTCCATTCGTTTAATCTAAAATTTTCTGGTTTTACTAATGAGGCTGTTAAATCATCTAAATCTTGTAAACCTAATAACGTTGCAATTACATCTTGTTCTTTTGTACCCGTGTCTTTTGAACCTAGTAATGAAAATTCTTGAAGTCGATTTTTTTCGATAAGACTCATTTGGAAATACTTATATTGTTCATCTGTAAAACTTTTAGTTGAAATATCCTCTCGATTAAAATTTATCTTAATTTGAGGTGTTTGATTATTTCTTTTAATATAATCATTTATATTTAAATTACGTCTTTTAGTCTCTTTAACATTTGATGTAAGTTCATATTCAAACGCTTCACAAAGTGAAGTTTTACCAGATCCATTGGCTCCAAAAAAAATATTTTTCGATTCATCTAACATTATATATGTACCCTTATCGTTTTCCCCGATGGAGCCAAAACCTCTAAAATCTTTAATTTGAATAGATTTCATTTTTGGATAATCATTGATTTTGGAATTTACAACTCCATCATCCAAACTTTTCAGTTCATTTTTTTTAGATTCTAAATTTAGATTATCGATGTTTAAATTATTCAGATTCCCTTTTATACTATTACTGATTCTCCCTTTTATGCCAATGTTATTGTAGATAGAAAAAAGTATATATAAATATGCTTCGCTACTTTGCTCAAGTTTTTCACTTATAAAATTTTTTAAATATAATTTACTCAATACTATGCTCCTCACTATCTGTTCTATAAATCATCTAGCGTATTAAAATTTTATTTCTAATGTCTTTTACTCATCTTCATTTATTGAGATCATTTCTCATCTTATAGGTCAAATATTATAAAGTTGACGACTTTAAAGCGCTTACAAAAAATTGTTTTTACTTCAAATATGTTTATTAATAAGATGTCATCACGGTAGCAAAAAGTAACTTTATAATATAATTAAAACCTACATTTACTAGGTTGTATTTATTGAAGCAATCTAATGAATATGAGAAAAAGATGCTCTCTAAATTGAAAGCACCTCTTAATTTTTGATAAAAATCTACAATATTTAAAAAAATCTTTCTAACGAAACCCAATTATCATTTGACATATCTTCTGTGTAAATTGTGTTATTAAGATATAGGTTTTCATCGATGTCTCTGACAAAGCCCCAGTTTAACTCATTTTTCTTTGCATAATTTTCAAAGGCCTTAAATTTCATTTCTGATCGTATATCTATGTTTTTTGATTTACCCTCATGTTCTCCACCTTTAGTTTCAATAACCCAGATGCTTTCATCTTTTAATTTTACAATATAATCTGGATAAAATAACCATTGCTGATCAAACCGATCTAAATAAACAATCGATAGATAGTTTTGTCCCACGTCCCCATTTTTATAAACCCATTCTACTTTGAGGTTATCTTCACAATAGTTTTCTAATAATCTCTCGCTTGTCGAGCGAAGTCCACTTACGGTCATAGATTTATTGTAATATTTATATGCATTACTTAAATAGTCATCCACATTTTTTGCATTCTCATCAAATCTGAAGAAATCTTCTTTAGGTATTTCAAAAGTAGATATTTTAGGATTAATATCTACTATTTTCATTTGATAAGATTCTCCTGATAGAAGCTCTTTAAAATCATCTCGTAGTAGTTTTGAATTATTTATAATAAAAGCATACCATTGATTCTTATTGAGGTTTAATATTTTAGTATTAGCCTTACCTGGGTACTGTTTAGAGAGTAATTTTGTCAAAAGAATGCGAACATTATCATGTGACATTTTCAATGTTTGTTTTACCTTATCTATCGAATGCATCAAATCTAGACCATGTATGTGGGTATTTACTTCATAATTTATATTCTTAGAGTCTTCTCCTGCTTCATCAAGAACTTGCTGAAAAGTGATAAATCGTCCTGAACTATATCTACCTTTAATTGTATCATCCAAATCATATCCTGCAGTTTGAAGTTTCAGTTCATTATCCTCCAAATCATCTGTAAGCTTGTACTTTTCTTTAAAGTAGTTTAGAAGAATACTATACACATCCGCTAGACCTACCATATCGTAATCTAGATCACGATTTTCTTTTGGTAGAGAAAATAGTCGAGGTTTATTTTTTAGAAATAGTTTAGTGACTTCATAAGCAGAGCCAACCCTGTCCAAAATTCCTTCTTTATATTTTTCATCAAATGTATACAGATAACAGCAGTCTAAAATCTCATTATCATAATGCTTTGCCTCAGGCATACGTCTAATTCTTCCAATTGTTTGGATTTCGAAGTCTTCTGACATGTTTTCTCTTAACTTTACTAAAATTTGTGATCTTGGACTGTCCCAGCCAGTAGCAATAGCTTGTTTAATTAATAAAAATGCTGGTTCTGCATCCAATTTTTCAATTCCATCTAAATTAATTTTATCATTTTCATCTGCCATCCATTTTGCAACCATTTTATTTTCATAACTATAGCCCATGTTACTCAAGTAATTTTCTACATTTTCTATTAAGGCAGTTGATGAAGATGGAAATTGAATAATTACAAGTGGTCTGATATTTTTATTTAACCTTTTATACTCTTTAATTATTCGTTGTCTTTTAGATTCTGCTAAATCCAATAGAATAGAAGTTTCATTTTCCGCTTGTATTTTCTCATCTAATTGCTCTTCTAATTCTTTATTTATATATAATGCTTTCCTAATCAAACCACTGAGTATCACTTCTTCTTCAGTAATTTCATACCAGTCATACTTAGTATTAAACTTTGCCGTAGCTGACACTCTTATTGTTAAAATACTCGAAAATGCATTTATAATATCTTGCGCTCTAGAAGTTCTATTTGAATGCTCCTCATCAATAATAAGTATAAATTTTCTTCCTTCTCTATGAGCACTTGTTATGTGATCAAATAAATTTTTCCTTTCACCCTCAGTGATAGATTTATTATTTTTTTTAGTAACCTGCTCCCAATTTATAAAAGATGTTGTTCCTTCTTTAAATCCATGACTTAAAATATCTTGCATATCTTGTACGTCTAAATGAGGTGTTGTATGCTCCATCTTGTGTTTAGATTGTTCTTCTAAGTCACCGCTCCCAGGAGTTAACCAAATAAAAGAAGTGTTAGAAGATGGATTAAATTCTAGGTACCTATCAATAAAAGCGATAAGCATAATTGTTTTGCCGCTACCTGTTGGGCTTTTAAGTACTATATGATCATTTTTTGCCCTATCATCTAATTTTGACATTAAATAAGTAACAGTATCATCTTGAAAATCGAATAGTCTATTGCCACTTGGTAATTGAATCATAACTCTCCTACCTCTCTTAATTCTTTCGAATAATAATATTCAGGTATCGTTACTATTGATATTCCCCTTTCTTCTAGAAGATTAATTTCCATTGTGGTAAACAATATATATGATGGTTTAAATACTTTGGAAATGTTTTTATTATATTCAATTTCATTAATTAAATTATCTTTTTCCTCGTCGTCTAGAATTAATTCATATGAAGACTGATTAAAATCAATTTGATACTCTAATTCAGCCAATTCTTTAACGTGATTAATCAAACTGTGGCTTATATATGAATCTTCATTTTCTTGTCTATCAATACTCGAAGTAATAAAATGCTTCATACTAAAATCATACTCACGATATATATTATTTAACCTTCTTAAAGTTACATCGTAACAAATATTATTTTCATTATTAGTGCCTATAATAAATGTTCTACTTCCTTCATCATCTTTATTTAAATCTAGAACTGCATGAGCTGTAGAACCTGAACCTGCAAAAAAATCAAGTATTATAGCATCTTTTTTTTGATGATAATTAATTATTTGTTTTAATAATTTTATAGGCTTTTTACCATTGTTAAATGGTACTCCGCCCTCATGCCTTATATTTCCAATTTCAGCACTGTAATCATAAAAATTTACTATCGGTTTATATTTTTTTGACCCACCTTCACTTTCAATGGCCTGTCTACGTACTGTCGGAATTCCACTGTAAAATCTGCCTCTTTTACCAGTTTTAGATTTAGGACCACAAAAATATCGATATCCTAAACCATCCTCGCCAATACCCTCGACCTTATACAGGGCATTAGTCCCATCAATGTTTGTTCGCCCTGAAAGGTAAGTATCAAAATACTTACCACTTGCATTTCCTGTAATTACTGAGCCACTCGCCCATGTTTCTTTTAGTAAATCAATGTGCCCCTTATCATGCTTAACCATCTCCCATTCATCCGCTTTGAAGATTTTGACTTCTCTACCTCCAAAATTCACTTTTTCCCCTTCTGATTTTTCATTAATCTCATAGACGAATTTAGAATCTACATCATATTCATCAAATGGCCTATTGGCTTTAAAACCTTTGGTATTCTTTGCATAAAAAAGAACATATTCCATAATAGGCTGCCAATCATTTCTTTCATTAAGACTTTTGGTTTTGTAACGAACTTGAATAAAGTGTGTCGAAAGATGGTTATCTTCGCCGTATATTTCATCACATAACATTTTAAGTGGTGAATATTCGTTTTCATCTATACTTATGGCTATAAAACCATCATCTCTTAGCAAATCCCTCGCAATTTTCAATCTATTATTCATAAAAGAAAGCCACTTACTATGTTTGAACCCATCATCTTTTTCAACATAAGAGTCATTATATTTGAAATCCTTATTTCCAGTATTATATGGGGGATCGATATATATGATATCAACAGATTCTTTATGAGTTTTCATTAGTAAATATAACGAATGTAAATTATCTCCTTCTAATAGAAAATTTATTTTCTCACTTGTCATATCGCCAATACTAGTGTCGCTCTTATCTTGAAACACCGGGATTCTATGTTCTAATTCTTTATCCACCTCTTCTAAATGTTCTTCCCAAACTAACCCATATTTTTTATCGGCAATAAAATTTTCAAGTTCATTAATTATAATTAAGTTCTGTTCATCATTCGTCTCAGCTTTAAGTGATTCTAACAATAATAAAAATTCTTTGCGCTTTTCTTTACTTATATTAGTCATAATATTACCACCTAAGTATAATTTCTTTAAATCAAGTATATTTATCTAAATTGCAAATATCAATTTAATGTAACTTATTAATATTTAACCTGAATTATTCATACTTCCCAGTTGAATCATCAATTGAGTGAAAACCATATGATTTCTTGTATTTTTCTGTTTGCTTGGCAAAATCACAGTGATTTTCTTGTTTGGATTGTCGTTTCAGAATATATTTCTAAAACGAATCTGTTTTTGGGCAGACTACGCCCTTGGTCTAAGATTAGTATTAAAAAAATGGATATTTGCCGCATTCACTCTAGTTTTAACATTTGAATCCGCCGGAGTACCTGGTTGAAGTGGTCTTTGTATACAAAACTGCTGGCCAACTTAAATTGAAGGGACCGAGCGGACTTTACCAGTTTACTGGCCACCTTGATGAGGCGGAGCCGGATGGTCTCAATCTGCATAGTCTGTTGGCCGGTCGGAAAGCAGAGCGTCCGCAGCCAGTTCGTCAGATTGTAGGCCAACAGACTGAGCATCATTTTCGCTGTATTAATCTGGAAGGTATGGCTGTCCATTTTGTCCATCCGGCAGCCATTGTTCGCTTCTTTGATGTAGTTCTCCATCGTGCCGCGCTTGTTGTAGGCCTTGACGATATTCTGTGGCGAAAAAGCATCACCGAGGTTTGTGATGAAAAATGAATGCGTGAAAAACAGTTCGTTCGCTTGGCGGACGGACTGAACAATCACTTTTCTCGGTTTGGACCAAGATTTCGCTTGATACTCCGTGGCTTCGAAATGATATTCCGTCTCAGTGATATCCGACGCCGTGGCCGGACGCATGTTATCGGCCATACGCTGCAGAATGGCGTTGGATTTCAAACGGATGATGTAAGCGACCGACTCTGTTTCACATAAATCATACAATGCCGGCACAGCGAAACCGCTGTCGCCGCGGAGAAATGGCGTCATCGCCGGAAATTTTTCATTTTAGTGTGCAATGAGCGGCCGCACAAAATCCACCACGCCATTGGAGATATACATATTCCCCGGCCGCAGTTTGGCTTTTAAAAAATCACCCGTCATGCCATCGAACGCAATGATGGGATGAAACCCGATCGTATTGTAATGCGTGTTATAGGCCGCATCTTCCTGTGCACCATATGTATCCGCATGGGTGGAATTCAAGTCAATGATGAGCGCTTCCGACTGGCGGTAAGCATGGACTTTATCCAACAATGCCTGGTTGGCCCGCTCCAGCTGTTCGATGGCAGTATGATCAAAACGGGACTAGAACCGCGATAGACTGGGCTGGGATGCCAATGCATCGGACTCGAGGATTTGTGTAAACACCGGATCTGTCGTCAGATGGTCGGCACTATCATAGCCGGCGATCATTTGATACAGCTTCTGACGCAGCAGATTTGCATTGGAATAGATGTGGTACAGCCGATTGTCTTTCAAGTGCAGATGTTGGTTAATTGTCTTTGAGAATCCGATTTTTTCATCGAATTCCCGGAAGAGGAAATTGCCCGTATCCGATGACAGTGCACCGCCGTCGTTTGAAAGTTTAATCTAGCGATTGAAATCCAGTGAGATTTGCGGTAAAGTAGCCATTATAAGAACTCTTTCTGATGGTTGTTTGGTAGTGCTTTAACCTTATCATAACTGGGTTCTTTTTTCACTTTTCAAGTGAATGGATATTCCCTTGAAAAGCCAATGAAACCGGCATTAATTGCCTGTTTATATTTTTTCATGAATAATTCAGCTGTCATAATAATCGGACTGTAAACGCATATTAAATTGATGAGAATTATTTTATAAACAGGTAGGTATCTAGTAGTTAAATAATAGATTTCTATTCAATTGGTTTAATTAATTCTTCTAGTAAATCCAATGTCATAACTTTTTCTAACAAATCTCCATTACTATTTTCTAATTTAAAAACTATTTGTTCTATTGAAAAATATGGTACAATCTCGTCATTTTTTTTTGAATATAAAAGACCAAAATCTTTACTACGAACAATATAAATAAAACTATCAAGTTTTATTTCGAACAATTTAATCTCTGCCAATAAAACAGTTAATAAATGTACATTTTTATCTAAAAGTCTCATAAACACCCTTCTTTTTGAATCATTTAGTCATAATGGATAATCCAAGACTTTGTTCAAAATGCTATACCACTTAAGTGGCCTCATGCAACTATCACATCGACTTCTTCTGAATAGAAATGATGAACTTTCAGCGGATGTAAGTGCATATATAAACGAAGCACAAACACCACCCAATAGAATTAGTATAGTCATTTAACTCCCTCCTTAAATAACTAAAATCATCATACTCTGCGCCTAAATTGTTGTAAAACCGCAACAATTTAAAATCTGCAGAGATTTTCTCCCCAAAATTAAAAAACTGTATTAAAAGTGCACGGTTTTTTAATAACTGCACGCAGTTTTATAATTTCTGTATATTTTCAAATTCTTTACAATCAAAATAGTTATTACCATTGAAAATATTCTATATAATGTTAGTTGAGAGGTGATATTAATGAGCTTTTATAAAACGAATGTAAAAGAAATACTTACACTGCAGTTAATTTCACAAATACTAGGCAAAATTAAATTGAACTATACACCCCAGGAACCGCAATGGGCACATGTCATTTTAGACATCACAACCAGAGGTTTTTCCACGGGGACTTTAAAATGCAATGATCTTTATTTTGAAATTGAAACGAATCTGGCCAATAATGTCATTACCATAAAAACAACTGATAATGAAAGCAACGTTCAAATGATTGATGGAAAGTCAGTAAGAGACTATTATTATAAAATCATTACAGTGACACAGGATCTTGGACTGGATATTGTAATCAATACCAAACCTCAGGAGATGGAAACTAAAACGCCCTTTGATGTGGATACAGAGCACCACCACTACAGCAGACAGGTGGCAGTAGAGATTTTAAAGTGGTTCCAGTTTGCGAATGATATAGAACGGAAGTTTATCGCGCCGATGAGAATGAGAAAAGTCTATCCAGGCCTTTTCTGGGGCACTTTCGATGTCTCCTGTATATTGATCTATAAAGAACACCAACCATTCGATGATGATTCAAAAGTGATTGAGAGAGCCGCTTTTGATGAACACATGGTGGAGTTCGGATTCTGGCTGGGAGACAACAATAGCTTTGACCATCCGACTTTTTTTGTTCTCCCCTATCCATTCGTCATCGGACAAGAGCTTGAAGTCACAGACGAGTTTCCGGCAGGCAGTTATTTCAGTGAACAGATGGCAGAGTATCTGATAGAAATCGAATCCGATTTATCTGAAGTTAAACCTGATTCGATTATTCAGTTCTTCGATGCATCCTTTGTTAAATCAGCAGAGTATCTTAACTGGCAGGATACGGACTATTGTTATAAAGAACTAAAGATGGGTAAAAATTATAGAAATAATTACTGATGCATTAAGAAACCCGGACTCATACGAGCCCGGGTTTCTTAATGATCATTTTACTCTGGGAATGCATTCCCCAACACACTGTTTACATCATTCACGACGACAAACGCATTTTCATCATATTTCTTGATCAGCCGCTTCAATCTTACCAGCTTCGATTTGTTGATGACGACATATAGAATGTCAAACTGTTCTCTTGAGTAGAACCCCTGTCCGTTCACCATTGTCACTCCCCTACCGATTTCACTGTTGATCAGCGTACCGAGTGCTTCGGGTTTGGAGGAAACGATTGTGATGGCCTTCTTAGGATTCAGTCCCTCTATGACAAAGTCCATCACTTTAACTGCAGTGAACATCGCTACAATCGTAAACAGCACCTGCTGAACGGAAAGTACTGTCAGACTGAGCAGTATCACAAACAGGTCAACCATCAGTATTGCGTTCGCAATTTTCATATCAAAATACTTATTGGCTATTCTGCCGAGGATGGCGGATCCTGCAGTCGTTGCACCAATTCTGATTACAAGACCGTTACCCAGCCCGATGAACAGCCCGCCGAATAAGACATTCAGTATAATTTCATCATTGTCTATGGACCAAGACTGTGTTAGACCGAGGAACATCGACATCATTAAGACCGCAAAAATCGTATAGTACATCGCTCTTTTGGACAGAAACCTGAAACCGATAATCAACAGAAGCCCATTCAGTATCAATGTCGAAATCGCGAGTGGAATATCAAAGGCGTATAAGAAGATGATGGACAGCCCTGTGACACCGCCTTCACCAAGGTTACCCGAAATCATGAATACGTTGATACCAACCGAGAAAATGAATGA
>Ga0079226_10003429_pt1 | contig 12172 bp, 11 predicted proteins | sample Poulit2014_FD_76345 | JGI IMG/M metagenome (GOLD analysis project Ga0079226, IMG submission 76345) | Agricultural soil microbial communities from Georgia to study Nitrogen management - Poultry litter 2014 | ecosystem: Environmental > Terrestrial > Soil > Agricultural land | place: USA: Georgia... | reverse complement strand
TTGGATTGCTGTTATCTGAGTCATCTGTCCACCCTGTGTGAGTGAATCTATATCCCTTCTTTATGATGTCATCTAAGACTGTATTATTATCTACATAAGTTACTTCATTTGGACTTTCCCCATCTTCAGGAGGCTCCTCTGCTACGACCGTCACAGTCTCACTTACCTCTTCACCTTTGTAGCTTGCAGTGATTGTTACCTCACCCTCTGATAGAGCTTTAATTGTTTTAACTTTATTGTCATAACCACTCTCAGCAATCTCGATAATGCCTTTTTTGTCAACCGTAAATGTTGCGTCACGCGTAACATTCTCTTGATTGCCATCCTTATATGCAACAGCCAAGCTCATTTCACTCGATTCGCCTACTGTCATTTCTTCTTTTCCACCCACATAGAAGTCAAAACCAGCAATTTCATTCTTGTCCTTATCTTTCTCATCTTCCTTATCCTTATCATCATCGCCATCCTCCGGCTCTGGTTCAATTGGTTCCGGTTCGTAATCCTCATCTAAGTGTATTCCACGATAGAGGAACTCAGCATACTGTTCGCGCGTCACTTCATCCTCTGGTTTAAACTTACCTTCTCCTGTTCCGAATGTAATTCCATTAGAGTAAAGTGCGCGAATGGAATCCTGTGCCCAGTGTTTGTCATTAACGTCAATGAAGTCATATTCCTTCTTGACTTCAAGATCGAATACGTTAGTAAGCACCTCAGCCATCTCAGCTCGCGTCAGTACACCTTCCGGATCGAATTTCCTGTGACCGATTCCTTGCATATACCCAGCATCAGTGACAGCTAAGACATCTTGTTCTAACATAGCTCCCTCAACGTCTGAATATGGATTGTCATACTCCTTGTCAGCATCAAGCTCTAAGTAGCGAGCGATGAGAGCTGCCACTTGCTCTCTTGTTACGTCATCTTTTAGTCCATATTTTCCATTGCCATATCCTTTAATAATGCCTTCACTTGCCAAATACATGATGGAATCATACGCAAATGAATCTTTCGTTACATCGTCAAACGATACCGATTCTTCTTTGTCTGCGAGTACTGACCCACCACCTAACACTAACGTGCCTAAAATAAATGAACTTGCTACTAACTTCTTATACATTCACTTTCCCCCAATATCTTTTATATTGCATAGATTTTTTGCAATATAAAATTTTAATAGTTCTAAATAATCAACTACAAGTATATCATAAGTATAAATACCTACAATGAAAACAAATTAAAAAAACTAGCCCTTTAAAAGACTAGTTTCTTAAAAATACATCACTTTATTGTGTTATCGGTCCAACATTTCCCCGATAATATAAAAGTGGCTCTTTTTTATTATTTGAAATGCGTGTTACGCGCCCGATTAAAATCGTATGGTCTCCCGCTTCAACGCGTTCATGGACTGTACATGTTAATGTAGCGCTTGCTTTAGAGATTACAGGTAATTTCTCGACTGAAAATGTCCAATCATTCGTGTGAAACCTCTCACCTTGCTGAGAGAAACGATAGCATAAGTCTGCTTGATCATCTGCTAAAATATTAATAGCAAATTGATCTGTCTGCTTAAACGCTTCGTATGACGATGAGTGATGATCGATTGACCACAAAACTAATAATGGGTAGAGTGACACAGAGGCAAACGAGTTAATTGTCATACCAACTGGTCTCCCTTGTTGATTCGTCGTCGTAACGACTGAAACTCCCGTCGGATATTGCCCCATCACTTCTCTAAATTCATCTGTTTTTTCTTTAACGATTGCCATATCTTTATTTAACCTCCTTTTTATAACTGAACAGCTACACGCTTTTCATTCGTTATATTTAAATGACCTCTTAATGTTTTATGTTCATAATCTTTTCGGAACAAGCCTCTTTTTTGTAAAGTCGGTACGACGTCTTCAACAAAGTCCGCTAATGCGTGAGGTACACTTGCAAACATAAGATTAAATCCGTCTGCTGCCCCGTTTTCAAACCATTCCTGTAATTGATCAGCAATTTGGACAAAACTACCAAAAATAATCCGGTGACCACGTGTACCAGCTATTCGTTTATACAATTGCCTAATGGTTAGTCGTTCTCTTTTTGCGAGTTCGATAATAATTTCACGCCTACTTTTGTTGCCGTTCGTCTCAGGAATATCTTCTGGTAAATATTCATCTAAGGACATATCGGAAAAGTCGATGCCTCCAAGATAATCGGATAAATAATCAAGCCCTATCTCTGGTACGATTAAATCTTGTAACTGTTCAAATTTTTCACGTGCTTCCGCTTCATTTTTTCCGATAATCGGTGTGACACCTGGTAAAACTTTCACGTCTCTACGTTTTCTTCCCGCCTGTTCTGTAGCTAACTTAATTTTCTCATAAAAAGCTTGTGCGCCTTCAAGTGTTTGCTGCGCAGTAAATACGACTTCTGCCGTTTCACTTGCTAACTTAATACCTGCTGGAGAAGATCCTGCTTGCACGATAACAGGCTGCCCTTGCGGGGGACGTGATGAATTTAAAGGTCCCTTTACTTGAAAATGTTTTCCGACGTGATTCAGCGTGTGTAGCTTTTCATAAGTAAAGTATTCACCTGTCTGTTTATTACGAACGAGCGCATCTTCATCCCAGCTATTCCATAAACCTTTAACGACGTCGACGAATTCACTAGCTCGTTCATAACGTGTGGCATGACTTAAATGTTCTTCTTTACTGAAGTTTTCAGCTTCTTTTTCATAATAAGACGTGACGACGTTCCAACCCGCTCTTCCCTGACTTAAATGGTCAATTGAAGAAAATTTTCGTGCGATATGAAACGGTTCATTATACGTTGTAGAAGCTGTTGCCACTAAACCAATATGTTCAGTAACTGCAGCAAGTGCAGACAATAATGTTAATGGTTCTAATCGAACTTGTTCAGCAGGATGAGATAAATGATCAAACGTTAATCCATCACTTAAAAACAACATGTCGAATTTTCCTTTTTCCGCTAACTCAGCAATATTTTTATAAAACCGAAAATCTTCTGCCGCTTCCGCTGGCACGTCTTCATGACGCCAAGCAGCTATATGATGACCTGTTCCTAAAACGAATATGCCGAGGTGCATTTCTTTTCTTTCCATCAAATACAAACCCCTTTCATCGACTAATTTTTTAATTGATAGGCGCTATTCCAACGGAGTAAACGACGTTCAAATGCTCCTGCTGTTACGTCAGCCATTTTTCCAAGTAATGCGTATAAAAGAATAGCGATAACGACAATGTCGAGTTGCATAAATTCACGCGCATTCATTGCCATATATCCGATACCTGACGTGGCAGCAACTGTTTCAGCGACAATTAGCGTTAACCACATCACACCTAGAGAATAACGAATGCCGACAAGAATAGAAGGTAGCGCCCCTTTGAAAATAACGTGTTTAAATAAATGCCAGTGAGATAACCGATATACTTCACCCATTTCGATGAGTTTTTTATCGACTGAGCGGATGCCGTGGTACGTGTTAATGTAAATTGGGAAAAACACACCGATAGCGACTAAAAATATTTTCGCTTCTTCACCAACACCGAACCACAAAATAACAATTGGGATAAGTGCTAAATGCGGCACGTTCCGGAGCATTTGTACGGTCGTGTCTAAATATTTTTTTGCTAACGGATATAAACCGTTTAATAACCCTAAAAGAAAACCTATACTTCCGCCGATTGCAAATCCTGTTAACGCTCGCAGTGTACTCACTGAGATATGTGTCCAAATTTCACCAGTTGCCATTAATGATGCCGTTGTTTTTAAAACGACTGATGGTTGCGGGAGGATATGACTTGATATGACACCTACCATTGAGAGTACTTGCCACAGTGAAATTAATATAATTGGTAGTAACCACGGAGCAATATAGTTATATATACGATTAACTCTCATTCGATCGCCACCTCTATTCATCTGTTTTTGTCCAAAATATATTGTCAAAATTAATCGGATCATCAATTAAGCCAACACGTAATAAATCATCTGCTTGTTCTTCAACACTTTTTATAACTCTGTCATCTAGATGAAGAAGGCCCCATTCTTTATTGCTAATAGATATTTCCCAAATGTTTTCTGGTACGCCCGTTACGTCTTCCATAACTGTTGCTCCTTCAGTTGGGTCTTCATTCAATGCTTTACCTATCTCGTTTAAGTGATGAATAACGACTTCAACAATTTCCGGATGATTTTCAGTCATTTCTTCCGTTGCCAGTTGGAATCCACTGTAACGTGTAAGTCCTTCTGCTGTTTGAATAACTTCATGACCACTTTCTGCAGCTACTGTCATATACGGATCCCAAACGACCCATGCATCTATCTCACCTTTTTCTAAAGCAATACTCGCATCAGGTGGGTTTAAATGAACGGGATCAATATCTTCTACCGTTAGGTCAACACTGTCTAACGCTTTAATCGTTAAATACTCAGCAATTGAAGCTTTATTATAAGCAACTTTCTTTCCATCTAAATCTGCTAAGTCAGTTATTCCAGATTCTTTTGCAGCGACAATGCCTTCAGTTAACGGGGCGTCTTCATGACTACCAATAATTTTAAATGCCATACCTTTTGCAAGTGCGAACAATGCCGGCATGTCTCCAACGTTGGCAAAGTCAATACTTCCTGAGTTTAATGCTTCAATAATAGAACTCCCCGTATTAAATTCTGACCACGTCACTGTATATCCTCGTTCTTTTAATTCCTCTGCAAGTGCTTCACTTTCTTTCAGCAACAATGCATCTGTCGTCTTCTGATAACCAATTTTAATAGTTTTCGTTTCACTACCTTCTGCCGCACACGCTGACAGGAGACCTATTAAAAGTAATAGACTAACCCATTGAATCATTATTCTTTTCTTCATTATTCTTCTCGTGTCTCCATTCTTTATTCACTAAATAATTACTTCAGTACGTATTGATTAGACAACTTTTCTTTCACTCTCGGAATCACTCGTTCCCCTACTTCACGGATTGTTTCTAAGTGAGGGAATCCTCTTAATAAAACTTTATCAAATCCAAGGTTGATGAATTCAACGAGTCTATCACTCACTTGTTCAGGCGTACCAACTAAAGCAATCGCATTTCCAGGTAATACTTTTGCTAAACCTGCCCAAATATTTTTATCGATGAAAAACTCATCTGCTACACTGTTTTCCATCAATTCGTAAAGGCGATTAACCCCAACTGATTCTATCTGCTTCATATTTTTTCGCTTAACATTTAATATGTCTGGATCAACTTTACTAATTAATTTTTCAGCGTTTCTTTTAGCAGCTTCTTCCGTTTCTCCTAAAATCACTTGAAACGAAAGACTATAACTTAGTTCGCGTCCTTTGTCTGCTTCGAGCTGTTTCATTTCATTTATTTGTTCTGCTGTCGTTGCTAACGTTTCCCCCCAAAGCATGTAAACATCTGCTTCTGAAGATGCTACGTCTTTCCCAATAGGTGAGGATCCTCCGAAATAAATCGGTGGCGTTTCAAATAATTTCGGAAATAAAGTCGCTTCTTCTATTTCAAAAAACTCACCTTTATGAGAAAACGTTTCTCCTGAGAAGTATTTTTTCAATATTTGGATATATTCACGCGTTCTCATGTAACGTGTCGTATGGTCTAAAAAATCGCCTTGACTCGCTAATTCTTTCGGTGAACCTCCTGTAACGACGTTGACGAGTGCTCGCCCACCCGACCAATCACTAACTGTCGCAAACTGTTTGGCAAATGTCGACGGATGCATTGAACCTGGTCTCACAGCAAACAAGAAATTTAATGTTGACGTATGACTCATTAAACGAGAAGCAACAGCTAATGAGTCGAGGCACGCTTCACCTGTTGGTAATAAAATCGTCGAGAATCCTGATCGCTCCGCTTCTTGAGCGACTGCCTTAATATATTCAAATGTCGGTGCTCGTTCACCACTTTCGTTTAAATCTTTCCAATCTTCTTTCTGTCGTTGTTTTGATACGCCGACATATTCACCATCTCCAGACGTCGGTGCCATCGTAATGAATTCAACCATCTAAATAACCTCCTTCTCTAACTGTATATGTTCGTCTGTTGTTATTTTTTCGTTAGTCGTTATTAATCGATTTAATAACGTGTTTTGTAATTCGATAAATCGTTTATCTGTTGCCACTCGTGGTCTTGCTAACGGAATATCTAAGTCCATTGCAACGTATCCATCTTCGAGTAAAATGACTCGGTCTGCCAACATCACTGCTTCCGCAACGTCATGCGTCACTAACACAGTCGTCCACTCGTTTTTCATCCATAGATTTTCAATTAAAGACTGCATTTCATAACGTGTTAAAGCATCTAATGCACCGAGTGGCTCATCTAAAAGTAGTAACGAAGGATCTGTCGCTAACGCCCGTGCTAGAGCAACACGCTGTTGCTGGCCACCTGAAAGAACACTCGGCCATTCATTCTCTCTCTCAGCAAGCCCTACTTCCGATAACGCCCAAGCACTTTTTTCTGCTTGATTATTTTCTTCATGTAAACCGATTGCTATATTTTCTTTTACTGTTAACCACGGTAAAAGTCGTGGGTCTTGAAACATCATCCGCGCATGTTTATTGATACCAATTACTTCATCATTACTTTGCAACACATGACCAGAGTCCGTTCGTTCCAAGCCAGATAAAATGCGTAGTAACGTACTTTTACCACAGCCACTTTTTCCGATAATAACGATAAATTCTCCTTCATTAATTGCCACATTTATATCTTGCAACACGGATAATTCACCAAATGATTTATTAACGTGTTTTAACTGTATTGCTCTATCTTTTCGACTCATTTCATCAAACGCTCCTTTAAAAGCTTTTATTTAATTTACTTAAAGAAATGATTCGACCAACAACTCCAACTTTCAAACGAATGAATGACAACATGTATCATCACTTCACCTCTTAATTCATAGTAAGTTAATGTGTTTAATTGAGTATAAACATAGCATAGATTATTTCATATGTGAAATTGGAAAAAGTGTATTTTTTATTCATAAATATCGATACAGTCATTTAAAGGTTACAAACGTTGCTTTAAAAGAATCTTTAATCCGGTTAATTGTTCGCTCAACTGCATATTTTCACGAGTTAATAAGCCAATCGTAATAGATTCTTCCAAATCAACAATCCGTTTAACAACTGTATGCTTTGGTCGCTCGTTGACACTCATTGCAGGGACGATAGCACTTCCTAAGTTCGCTTGGACATAATGCTTCGTCGCTAATAAATTATTTACTTCCATCGTGTAGTTTGGTAATACACCTTTTTTTAATAAAAATTTCTCTAAATGATACCGAAACGGACACGATATACGTGTCGTTATAAGGTGTTCGTTTTTTAAATGTGATAAATGTATCGCATCTTCATTTGCTAAATCATTGCTTTGGTGAACGAGTAAACGGACCGCTTCTTTATCAATCGGCTCAAAATTTAAGTGATTATATTTCTTTTGTTCCGTACAAATAGCGACATCTAATTCACCATTACTCACTAACTCAGCTAACATCTGTGATCCTTCAATGTGTATATTTATTTGTGTGTCTGAATATTGTTCAGCAAATTGTTTAATAACCGAGGGAAAATGGTAGCTAGCAAAAGGTTCCATGACGCCTATTTGAATATAGCTAGCTGGCGATTCTGTTATATTTTCCATAGCAATTGTTAGCTGATCAAACGATTGCAACAAAACGTCACTTTTTTCATTTAACAATAATCCTGTCTTCGTTAATCGGAGGCGATTATCCCGTTCAAATAAAGGTGTACCAATGATTTTTTCTAGCTTTTGAATATGGGAAGTAATCGTTGATTGTGCATAATTTAACTCGTCTGCTGCTTTTTGAAAACTACCGAATTGTACAATTGCTTTAAATGTTTTAATCGTTCGAATATCCATTTGATAACTTCCTTCCGATTTACAATGTATTCATATGAGATTACTATGATTAATTAATTTAAAACTATATCACAATACTAAAAAATAGCAACTGACTTATTGCTGATAAAATGACACAAAAAAATCCTGCCGACTTCTTTCATTGAGGAAAAAATAAAGATTCTTTCCAAAAGAAGTGACAGGATATCTTTTATCACGAGATTGTATTTATATAATTGTTAGTTCTAATGAGAATTATCACTTCCGAAAAAGTTCTTAAATGATTGAACGAGTGTTGCACGGTTCATCGCCGCGATGGATGTCGTTAAAGGAATGCCTTTTGGACAAACTTCTACACAGTTTTGTGCATTTCCGCAACCTGCAATTCCTCCGTCTTCCATCAGTCCTTCTAAACGTTCGCTCTTATTCATTTCACCTGTTGGGTGTGCGTTAAATAGTCGCGCTTGTGATAATGCTGCTGGTCCAATAAAGTCTGATTTATCATTCACATTCGGACAAGCTTCTAAACATACCCCACACGTCATACATTTCGATAGCTCATAAGCCCATTGTCGTTTCTTTTCTGGCATACGTGGTCCTGGGCCTAAGTCATGTGTCCCGTCAATCGGAATCCATGCTTTAATTTGTTTTAATGCATCAAACATTTGTTCACGGTCGACGATTAAATCACGAACAATTGGAAATGTCGTCATTGGTTCTAACCGTATCGGTTGCTCAAGCTCGTCGACTAATGTCGAACACGATTGTCTCGCTCGACCATTAATAACCATTGAGCATGCACCACAAACTTCTTCTAAACAGTTCATATCCCAATAAACAGGTGCTATTTTCTCACCTTTACTGTTCACAGGATTCTTTTGAATTTCCATTAAACAAGAAATAACATTCATATTATTTCGATAAGGTAATTCAAATGTTTCTTCATATGGAGCAGATTCTGGACTGTCTTGACGAGTAACTATTAAAGTAATCGTTTTGTCTTCAGTCATTATGACTTACTCCCTTCGCTCTGTTTTGTATAGTCACGTGGTCTCGGTTTAATCAGTGAAGTATCGACTTCTTTATAGCTGAAAACAGGCGTTTGTTCAATAGGATCAAACGTAGCGATTGTCGTTTTCAACCACTCTTCATCATTTCGATCTGGGAATGCTGGTTTATAATGTGCGCCTCTACTTTCATCCCGATGATACGCACCTAATGTAATGACGCGCGCTAAGTGCATCATTTGTTTAAGTTGCCTAATAAACATAACCCCTTGGTTACTCCAACGTGACGTGTCTGTTACGCTAATATTTTCCCAACGAGCAATGAGTTCTTGCAACTTTTCATCTGTCGCTAATAACTTATCGTTATCACGAACGACCGTCACGTTATTCGTCATCCATTGACCTAATTCTTCATGTAGTTGATACGCATTCTCGCCACCATCCATCGCAAGGAGTGATTCAAATGTCTCTTCTTCTGCTTGGACAGCTTCTGCATAAATATCGTCACCTTCATCATTAACATGAGAGGATAGTCCGTCAATATAATCAACTGAACTTGTACCTGCAATATCTCCGCCGTAAATAGCAGATAGGAGCGAATTAGCGCCGAGACGGTTCGCACCGTGTTGCGAATAATCACATTCTCCTGCCGCAAATATACCAGGTATGTTCGTCATTTGATCATAATCGACCCAAATACCGCCCATTGAATAATGAACAGCTGGGAAAATACGCATCGGTACTTTACGCGGATCTTCACCGACGAACTTCTCATATATTTGTAAAATACCGCCGAGTTTCACATTTAACTTTTCAGCATCAATATGGGATAAATCAAGATAAACCATATTCTCCCCATTAACACCTAAGTTTTGATTCACGCACACATCGAAAATTTCTCGCGTTGCAATATCACGTGGTACTAAATTTCCGTATGCAGGATATTTTTCTTCTAAGAAATACCACGGCTTGCCATCTTTATACGTCCAAACACGACCACCTTCACCGCGTGCAGACTCACTCATTAATCTTAATTTATCGTCTCCTGGAATAGCTGTTGGGTGAATTTGGATAAATTCTCCATTCGCATATTGCACCCCTTGTTGATAAAGTATCCCAGCAGCAGAACCAGTATTGATCATTGAATTCGTTGATTTTCCAAAAATAATCCCTGGGCCACCTGTTGCAATAATCGTTGCGTCAGCTGGGAACGCTTTTATTTCATGAGAAACGATGTTTTGTGCAACAATTCCTTTTCCAACACCGTCATCAATTACTGCGCGAATAAATTCCCAACTTTCATATTTATTCACGAGTCCTTCGACTTCAAACTTGCGCACTTGCTCATCAAGTGCATAAAGTAACTGTTGGCCTGTTGTCGCCCCAGCAAATGCTGTTCTATGGTGCTGCGTTCCACCAAAGCGACGAAAGTCTAGCAACCCTTCAGGCGTACGATTAAACATAACGCCCATGCGATCTAACATATTAATAATTTTCGGTGCAGCTTCACACATCGCCTTAACTGGCGGTTGATTCGCTAAAAAGTCTCCACCGTAAATTGTATCATCAAAATGAATATCTGGAGAATCTCCTTCTCCTTTCGTATTAACTGCCCCGTTGATACCACCTTGCGCACAAACTGAGTGCGAACGTTTAACAGGTACGACAGAAAATAAATCGACTGTTACGCCAGCTTCAGCTGCTTTAATCGTTGCCATTAAGCCAGCGAGTCCCCCACCAACGACTACTATTCTTCGATTGCTCATATGCTTTACTCTCTCCTTCTTCATTTGCCCTTAAAATGGTCCGTAAGCAAATGTGAATATAGAACGTAAACTAATATAGCTAACTACGATAAAAATACCGATTGTTACATATGTAATAATTTGTTGCGAACGTGGTGATTGCGTAATTCCAAATGAAACGAAAAAACTCCATAAACCATTCGCTAAATGGAACACTGTTGATAATACACCAACAACATAAAACCAAAACATGAACGGTTTCGTTAAAATCTCTTCCATCAACTGAAAGTTAAGCTCTGTTCCTAAAAATACTTGAATCCTTGTTTCGTATACGTGAACAATAATAAAAATTAACGTAATAATACCAGTGACTCTTTGTAAAACAAACATCCAGTTTCTAAAATATCCGTAAGATTTTGGATTGTTTTTCGTCACATATACGATATAAATACCTAATACAGCGTGAAATAAAATCGGTAAATAAATAATGAACGTTTCAAGTGCTAGTACGAACGGAAGATTCGCCATAAAGTTGGCTGCTTTGTTAAATGACTCTTCCCCGTAAACAACGAAATAATTAATCAATAAATGTTGTATGACAAATACTCCAATGGGAATGACTCCGAGAAGCGAATGAATTCGCCGATATGTGTATTCTCGTTGGTCTGACATCTGTCTACCTCCTATTTTCTTGCGTTTACTTTTAAAAACTTAGAAAAAACATTTTTCTGTATGTTCATTATTTCACGCTAATTTTATTGTACGTCTATCTAAACTAACCGTCAAGAAACGAAGACTAACGCACTTCAATAAATTTTTTAACTTTTAAAAATATTCAACTTTTATACTTACTTTTGAAATAAACTATATTTTATCGGTAATCATGAACTGTTGAGATTCATTTCAAATTGTTTCTTCTACTTGCTGTTAGAAACAAATACAAAAGATATCCAAACTTTTTTCCGTATCTTTTTAACCAAACTGGTAATATATACGTAGATTTCTGCGGGAAAAGCGATAACCGAAAATCCCACAGGAATCGCTTTTCGCTTCCGCGGAAATTGAGGTATTGCCTGTGAAACGCGTCGTATATATCACGAGCGGATGAACAGTAGGCCATTTAATAAGATAATCACGAAATTTGAGTTAATCCTATACCTAGATTGAGTCAAGTATTTGTGGGTATCTAATAAATATGTTCAAAATACCATCTTTTGTATAGTTTATTTTTATTAAATGACTCTTTAATCACCTCAGGTGATATATACTTCACTTTTCGCGAGTGATCGTTTCAGAACTATACTACGCTTGCCGTGGGACGACCTCAACTTCTAGAACCTCCATTATCATGTCGGTTCTAGGGATTTTCGGATACGTGTAATGGAATAGGTTACCACCTATCTCATTACCTTCCCACTGGCGCGTCTTCGTATAGGTCTTTCACTTGAGCTGTTGAAAGCTTTGCGTGTTTCTTTTAGTTGTTTTTTTCTGTCTACGTATATTTCACCTGCTCATTTAAATAAATACGTCAACGTGA
>Ga0079226_10003428_pt1 | contig 12175 bp, 11 predicted proteins | sample Poulit2014_FD_76345 | JGI IMG/M metagenome (GOLD analysis project Ga0079226, IMG submission 76345) | Agricultural soil microbial communities from Georgia to study Nitrogen management - Poultry litter 2014 | ecosystem: Environmental > Terrestrial > Soil > Agricultural land | place: USA: Georgia... | reverse complement strand
CAATATGCATGCTGTTTATAATAGTTTCTTTCTATATCCCATTGCTCTTTATCTATATATAGGCTCTCTTTATTAAACTGTGATCCAATAACTTTACTAAAGACATATTCGATATTTCCTTCCGGTGCTATATAATTTGCCTTTAACAAATCTCTAACTCGAAATGCTTGCTCGGTTGCATGGCCGACATAAACGTTTCGAACTAATGCACCTTCTAATGCTGCTGTCCACATGGTCGGCATCGCAAATGATGCACCAAGATGTAAACCTTTTAAAAAATCTTCTACGCTTAAATCCTCAGCTAACAACACTGTAGCAGTAGCACCTAAAACACCCCATGTTCCATGAGCATGAGCATCAGGAACCAGTGTCGTTGCTCTTCCAAAACGTGAACTAAATTCATAGGCCTTAATTAAATGTAGTAAAAAATCACGCCCATCATAATGATTAACCTCTTCAACTACAGTTAATAATGCCGGAATCACATGTGCAGCCGGATGTCCCTTACTCCATTGATTCCCCTCATCCATCTCTATGGCAACAGAAGAAACTCCATTAATAAATGCCGCCATATCACGCGATAGTTTTTCATCTGAACCGATAACAGTGAAATGACCAGGGTATTTTGCTGCCACTTGTTCAACTAGCTGCTCAGTACTCGATTCTTTCGCACCCGCCATCATGGCAGCTAAGGTATCAAGCAATACTTTTTTCGCAGCTTGGATTGTTTCATCTGATAATTGGTCCCATTTCGTATTATTTATATCGTCTATAAACTGTTCCATCACTCACCCTACTTACTATTGATTTTTAACACTAAAATATCCAAAGCGTTCAGATACTTTTTTTGCCGCCACTGTTAATAATTTCACGAGTTCTGCTTCTCTTTCCTCCGATAATCGTTGGATAGGTCCGGCTAATGTAAGAGTAGCCATAAGCGTTCCTTCACCATCTAAAATTGGTGCTGAAACAGCAAAGCTGCCAATAACTCGTTCTCCTTTAGTGAATGAATATCCTCTTGTTTTTATTTCTTGTAAATCACTACGTAAAGTACTTATATCAATCTCATATTTTTCTGATAGTCTTGACAATAGTTCATCTTGTTTTTCTCTTTCAACAAATGCAAGCAGCGTTTTACCAGATGCCCCCAAATGAAGTGGATGGCGATCTCCTACTTGAACAAAGTTCCTTACTGCTAAGGGACTATCAATCTTTTCTATACAGAAACGATTTGTTTCATCAATAATATTTAATTCTATTGTTTCCGAAGAATTCTTTGATAATTCTTTCATAAATGGTAAAGACACATTTCGTAAGTCTAATTGACTTTGGAAAATACTCCCTAAACGGAAAAACTGCATTCCTATCAAATATCGATGAGTATCTGGATCTTGTTCTATGAAATCACCCTTTATCAAAGAGTTTAAAATCCTAAAAATAGTACTCTTAGGGTAACCTAATTCTTTCTCAATCTCACTAATGGATAGACTTGTACGATCCATAGAAAACATGGATAAAATTGCAAACATTCTTTCAAAAGATTTCATCATCTTAACATCACCTTCCTAGTTATTACTCATATCATGTATAAAATTATGATAGTTTGTCAAATAAAGACTAATTATAAAAAATTAACGGAAGGTTTATTGTTTTTCTAGCATTTCTACAACATGATCACCTGCTATTTTTCCAAAGCCCATTGCGGCGAGTAAACCATTTCCTGACATATAACCATAAGCATGATTTCCTGATACACCAACAGCAGTTCCACCTGCTGCATAAAGATTATCGATTACATTTCCATTTTTATGAATGACTTGGGAGTTTTCATTTATTAACAAACCTCCTTGAGTATGAAATAATGCTGGGGATACCTTTATACCATAAAATGGTGCTTGTAACTGTTTGGCAAAGTCTGTTCTATTAAATTTGTCTTCTTGTTTTAATCTACTTTTCTCAAAATCATTAAAGGTTTGAGTTAATTTTTCTCCATCAATATTTAACCTATTTGATAATTGTTGAATTGTTTCGCCACATTTAAATGCATTCATTCCTGCTAAATTCTTAAAATCCTCATGCGACATTAATTCGTCATAAATCTCTTGATCAAAAATTATATAAGCAAATTGTTCTGCTTGACGTAATATCTCAACGGCAAATTCTGAATAACCAGAGGTTTCATTACCAAATCTTTCTCCATTAATATTGACCATAAAACCTCCCATCATCATTGTTCCCCAAGTAACAAGTATTCCTGTTCCTTCATTTACAGCAGAATGCCCCTGATATCCTTGCATATTAGCTAACTGAGCACCGATATCAACACCCATCGTAATTCCCTCACCTGTGTTAGCCTCATAGCCAAAATAAAGTGCATCTTTTATTTCAGGAATGTATTTCTCTACTAATTGTTTACTTCCAGCAAAACCATTTGTAGCTAAGATAACCTTTTTAGCCTTAATCCGCTGTTCTTCTCCATTGGAAGTAACAACTACACCATTAACAGCCTTGTGCTCGTCTGTCAGTAATTGCGTAACCGGTGAATTTGTCATAAGAAATATTTCCTCTACATTCATCACTCTTTGTCGAAGTTGTTTCATTAATTCCAAACCGGAACGCGAGGGTGGAGCGTGCATTCGATAATTACTATGCCCCGGATATTTAAACTCTGTGACAAGACTTAATTCAATACCTAAATCATCATGCATCCATTCTATTAATGGTCCAGATGCTTTACATAAAGCTAATGTTAAATCAGGATCACTTTCGTACTGGTTTTTTTGTAAAATATCCGCAGCCATATCTTCTGCATTTTCTTCAATCCCAAATTCACGTTGAAATCGTGTTCCGGCGGCAGGAATCATGCCAGCACTCGCTGCTGTGTTCCCAAGAACATGTTCCGTTTTCTCAAACACTGCCACTTGCAAACCGGCTTGGGCAGCAGTTAAAGCCGCTACGAGTCCTGCGCCTCCTGCCCCAGCTACAACAACATCTACTTCAGCATCCCACATAAAAAACATCCTCTCTTACTTTGACGCTACCAATAATGCACTCAATTGACTTACATTTTCTAATTCGTCTAAGTGTAATAAATTTTCAATTAACTTTTCTGCTTTAGTTTCCCCAAATATTCTATTCAGCATTTCTTGATTTTTAGTTAATACTTTGTCATATAATCCAGCCTCATCAGCATCCCCCTTCGCTCGATCGACAATCTTTTCTTTAAAAGTTCCATCAGATAATTCAATTTTCACAGCCGTTATCCGACCCTTTAACAGATTTTTTGTATATTGTTCATTTTCAGTAACTATGATTTTTTTCATTAATTCGCTAATTATTTGTTCTTTATCTACTGATACATCTAGTTTAGCTTCATAAAATTTATATAACTCCTGCGCAAGCGCATAAGGAATCGAAAACATTCCTGCAAATGAATTAGCCACTTCTTGGCTGTTTAGCTTCGCTGCTAAACTATATGTATCTATATGTATACTTTTTATATCCTCAAAGCATATATTCTTGATTAATTCTAATGTTGCATCGATAGGCGCATGACAAAAACGACAATAAGGGTAGAACTTAAAATAAGTATGTAATAAATAAAATTCTTCTTCAAAATCAAAGGAATAATCAGTTACTTGTCTAGCTAAAATCCCCCCATATATTCCCTTTCCAGTTGAGATAGAGGCTGTGTATCTTGCATTAATTAAGTGCGGTAACAACATCGTGTTGTAGTTGTTTAAGCCGATAATAACATTACGAACCTCATGGCCTTCTAGCACAGATTTCCATAATGTTGGAAAAGAAAAACTACTACTTAACATGGCGGCTTGTATATAATGTTCATCCTCTATCCAATCCAATAAAGTTCCAACACCAAAGCCATTTCCAAATACACCCCAGTTACCATGAGGATGGATCTCGTCATCTAATTGTAAGGTTTCGCCAAGCCGTGCACTAATTTCATAATTAACGATAAAAGCCTTTAGGAGTTTTGCACCTGAAATACCTTCTGTCATCGATAATGAAAGTAATGCAGGTAAAAAGTGAGCTGCGGGATGACCTTTTGCTTTTGGGTTTCCTTCATCCAATTCATTTGAAACCATGGCAATTCCATTTATAAAAGCGGCATCTCTTTTCTCAATTAATTTATTAGTTCCAACAAGAGGCACTTGACCGGCATTTTCATTATCTATACTCTTAGTTAATTTAATTATCTTTTCATATTTATTTCCTAATGCCATCGCCGTGATAGAATCTAACAAAATCAACTTTGCCCTTTCAATGACTAATTTATCAGTCTCATTTATCGAAAATTGTTTAGCGAAAGAGACAAACCTATCCATTTCATTTCACCACCTTATATAAAAACTCGCTCATTTTGATTCCGCTTTCATTAATCATTAAAAAATAAAATAAAATCGGTTATTTTTTCGGAATGCGTTTCATTTATATAATATATTATCTTTTTTTATAAGACATGTCAATATCATTATCATATATTTAACTTGATAAACTATGTATATATATTATGAAACAATAATAATATTAAGCTATTTACGTATTGACAATTTCAATTTTGTTTTCTAAACTAATAGACAAGGAATTAAATTTGGAATAGGTTCCATTTTAATAGACAAATTTATGAAAGGGTGAATTATATGCCTCAAACAGTTGTTGAAAAAATTATTTCCAATCATTCGGAAAAAAAAGTTTATCGAGGCGATATGACGATTGTTGATGTCGATATGGTTATGGCAACAGATACGACCGCTCCATTAACAATTCAAGCTTTTAAAAAAATGGGAGGACAAAAAATTTGGAATAAAGATAAAATGATTCTCGTTATCGATCACGCCTCCCCTGCACCGAACCAAGCAATTGCCATTCTACACGATTTAATGAGAGAGTTCGCTAATGAACAAAAGGTTAAATTATATGACGTTGGTGATGGGATATGCCATCAGATAATGGTTGATAATCATCATGTAAGACCGGGACAAATTGTACTTGGTGCTGATTCACACACATGTACTTATGGAGCCCTTGGTGCTTTCGCAACAGGTGTTGGATCTACTGACTTAGCTGGTGCAATGCTTACTGGAAATACTTGGCTGAAAGTACCTGAAACAATCAAAGTTGAGTTAAATGGAACGCTCTCAACTGGAGTTTATGCGAAAGATATTATTTTACATTTAGTTGGTTTACTCGGTATCGAAGGAGCAACCTATCAATCAATAGAATTCACTGGTGAAACTGTGAAAGCGATGTCATTAGATAGTCGAATGACGCTGGCTAATATGGTAATCGAAATGGGTGCAAAGTCTGGTTTTGTTGATATGGAAGGTTTGCAATTACCTTATGAATATGAAGATATCAAGCCTGATGAAGGGGCTGTCTATTCCAAAACAATTTCACTAGATGTTTCCGAAATTGAACCACGTATCGCAGCACCCCACTCACCTGATAATATTAAACCAATATCTGAATATGTAGGAACACCAATTCATCAAGCTTTTATTGGAAGTTGTACGAACGGCCGTTTAGAAGATTTAAAAGCGGCAGCGGATATTGTTAAAGGTAAAAAAATTAATGAAAATGTCCGTTTTATCATTGCTCCAGCATCTAGAAAAGTTTATTTAGATGCATTGGCTGATGGAACTGCACAAATACTAGCAGAGGCAGGAGCAACTTTCCTTCCATCTGGTTGTGGGCCGTGCGTTGGTACACACCAAGGTATTCCCGGAAATGGCGAAAATGTCGCATCATCAACTAATCGAAACTTCCAAGGAAGAATGGGTAATCCTAATTCAAATGTATACCTTGGGTCACCATCTTTCGTTGCAGCCTCAGCGTTAAAAGGTGAGATTACAAATCCACAATCAATTATGAAGGAGGTTAAACAATGAAACTAGCAGGTAAAGCACACGTATATGGCGATAACATTGATACAGATAGAATTATTCCGGGTAAATATACTAAAACATTAGAACTACAACAATTAGCTGATCATGTATTAGAAGATTTAGATCCCGATTTCCACAAAAATGTCAAGCAAGGTGATGTATTGGTTGCCGGGGATAATTTCGGATGCGGATCATCACGAGAACAAGCTCCACTCGCTTTAAAAACAGCTGGAGTTTCTGTCGTCATCGCTCATTACTTTGCACGAATCTTTTTCCGTAATGCAATTAACATTGGTCTTCCCGTCATAGAAATAGATTCTTACGACATTAAACCAGGTGATGAAATTGAAGTCGATATAACTGCCGGAACAGTCCACAATAAAACAAACGGAAAGACATTTGAAGGGACAAAAATGCCCGCTGTAATGGTAAATATACTCAATGAGCAAGGCCTCGAGAATTATTTAGAAAAAAATAAAACTTATTCTGTTGACTAAATAACAAAAAATTGCGCCCCAATAAACTGGGGTGTTTTTTTATTTAGAAAAGAATAAGTTTTAAATGAAAACTAGACCCGCTTCACATAGTAGCTGTGTTTACGTAGTCTAGTATTAACTTTGTGATATTTATTTATTTTGCCAATGTTTGTAAGGATGAGGGGCTCCTTTAGGAAGTAATAGAGTATAACGAATATCCCGTTTATCATTTGATAATGCAAGTTGTTGGCGGACATAAGGATTACCAATATTATATTTAGTCGCTTCTTTTTGTTCATAAGCAACATAAACCTTCTGTATGCCTGTAAAATAAATCGCACTCAGACACATAGTACAAGGCTCACCACTAGCATATAGTTCACAACCTGATAAATCATTACTATTAAGTACTTTAGCTGCTTTGCGAATTGCTAGTAATTCAGCATGAGCTGTCGGATCCTTGCTACTAGTCGTTTCATTTACTGCTTCCGCTATAATTTCACCATTTTTTGTCACTATAGCTCCAAATGGTGTGTTTCCATCAGAAATCGTACTAATTGCTAGATCAATTGTTCTTTTCATAATTTTTTCCCTTTTCATCATCCATTATCTCCAATCAAATACTCTACATCCCTAAGTAAGCCTTACGTAGCTCTTCATTATTTAACAATTCATCAGCTGTTCCTTCCATTACAATACTGCCATTTTCTAAAACGTATCCTCGATCGGAAAATGATAATGCTTGTTCTACATTTTGCTCAACTAATAAAATAGAAAGTCCTGTTTCTCTTATCTCTTTAATTATGGAAAATACCTGTTCTGTAAGTAGTGGAGAAAGTCCAATTGATGGCTCATCGAGAACCAATAATTTTGGTTCAGACATTAATCCCCTTGCAATTGCTACCATTTGTTGCTGACCACCACTCATCGTTCCTACCTCTTGTTTTATCCTTTCTTTCAGAATAGGAAATAAACCAAAACAATAGTCTAAGTTTTTATCTAAATTTTTTCGTGCCTTCTTTGTAAATGCTCCAAGTTCTAAGTTTTCCAGTACTGTCATTTCAGAAAATAGTTGACGTCCTTCGGGGACTTGAATGAGCCCTTGCCTAACGATAAAGTCAGCAGGTGTATTAGTAATTGAAACATCATTAAATTTTACTGAACCGTTCCATGCCTTGTTAAGTCCTGAAATCGTTCGTAGCGTAGTTGATTTTCCTGCACCATTAGCCCCTAATATAGATACGATTTCACCTTTATTAACTTGCAAAGAAACATTACGCAACACTTGAATTTGTCCATAACCAGCCTCTAAATTATCTATTTTCAACATTAAATTGCACCTCCTAAGTAAGCCTCTATTACTGTAGGATCCTCTTTCACTTCCTCAGGTTTACCAACCGACAACAATTCCCCGTGATGCATAACGATTACTCGATCAGATAAAGACATAACCGCGGCCATTAAATGTTCTATAAATACAATAGTAACACCCTGATCACGAATATCCCTAATCAACTGTATCATTTCTAATACTTCAGTCGGATTTAAGCCTGACATTATTTCATCAAGAAATAACAATTGCGGCTCTGTTGCCAAGGCACGAGCTAATTCAACCTTCTTTTGTTCAGGAAAAGTTAAATCTCTCATTCTAATATGTGCACGCGATTTTAACCCAACAAAATCCAGCTGTTTTAAAGCAACTTCGCGTGCCTCAGCATATTTAGCATGACGATTAAACGCTCCTACCATCACATTTTCTAATAATGTTAGATTACCAAAAGGTTGCACTATTTGAAAGGTTCGAGCGATACCATGTTCACAAATCAACTCTGGCTTTAAACCATGAATATTTTTTCCGTTATAAATAATCGAACCTTCTTCAGCGATATGGAAGCCACAAATCGAGTGGAATAATGTTGTCTTTCCTGCTCCATTTGGTCCAATAATTCCAATAATCTCACCTTTTTCTACTTCAATACTTATATCATTAACCGCGACTAATCCCGCGAATCGTTTTGTAACATTCTCTAGCTTTAATAAAGTCATGAAAACAACCCCCTTTGTAACTTAGATTATTATGTAACAGTACCTTCGTTTTTTACAGAATCTTCGTCCGAATTACTCTTAGCTTGAAGACGTTTGCTTTTCCAATCATTGTAACGCCCCACGACCCCTTCTGGCATAAAAATAATAATCAGAATGACGATTAAACCATATGCGATTAAGTTCGTTCCAGCTAAATTACTAAATAAGGTACTGGTTAACTCTCCTAAAGGAGTAACAATAAACGACCCTATGATTGGGCCAACAACTGTACCAACACCACCGACTATGGCAGGCATTAATATCGAAACTGATATATCTGAACCAAATGTAATTTCGGGTTTAACAAACAGTAAATATTGAGCATAAAACGTCCCTGCAAATGCCGTTAAACCACCACTTAACATAATTGCAATCATTTTATTTTTAAATGTACGTACTCCTAAAGACTGGGCGGCATCCTCATTTTCTCTAATTGCAACTAAATTAAATCCTAAGCGTGATTTACTAATAAAGTAAACAATAACTGTAATAATTATCGTTAAAATAAGTATCGTATAATAATAACCTGCTCGTGTTTGAAATTGATACATAATAGGATCAATATCTAATGGAATCATTATCCCCATTGTTTTCCTGAAAAAGTCAGTATTTTTTACAGTAACACGTAAAATTTCTGCAAAAGCTAATGTAGATAATGAAAAGTACGCCCCTCTTAAGTTATATCGAAAAGTTAAATACCCGATAAAAAACGCTATTAACATCGCCATGATTGAACCTACAAACATACCTATCCATGGGGTTACACCATACTCAACTAGTAACACTGTCGAGGTATAAGCACCAACACCAAAAAAAGCTGCGTGTCCAAATGAGAATTGTCCGGAATAGCCGCTAATTATATTCCAAGCTTGACTTGAAAACGCAAACATAAGTGTAATGATTCCAATATGTAAAATATAATTAGACATATAAAGTGGTGCTGTAAATAACGCTACTAATAAAACTCCAAGCAAAATCCACTTTTTAGACATTAGGAACCACCTCCAAAAATACCCTTAGGTCTGAAAATTAATATTAAGATAAAGATTACATAAATAACAAGTTCATTTAATGTACCAGATAAGACTGCCCCTCCAAGTGCTTCACTAACACCGATAATTAAACCTCCGACAAACGCTCCTAGAACATTCCCTAATCCCCCTAAAACAACAACGACGAATGTTTTTAAAATAAAGGTATGACCTATTGCTGGAGATATGGATATAATTGGCGTCAATAAAGAACCCGCAATTGCAGCAATTGCCGCACCTAATCCAAAAGTAATATAATTAATTCTTTCAGCCTTTATACCAACTAATGCAGCTCCTGTTTTATTCAATGATGTACCACGGATTGCTTTTCCAATAAAAGTACGTTGTAAAAACCAATAAAGTACTAGTGCTATACTTATCGAAATAAAGAATGCAAATAACTTTGGTTTACTAACTACAATAGATCCGAATTTTAACGTTTCACTGAGCCAAGGTATATTAATACTCTTAAAATCTGGACTAAAAAGTACTAAAGCAGTATTCTCAATAACCATCATTATCCCAAATGTTATCAATAGTAAATTATGTTCTGGAGCATCCATAACACGTTCTAATATTCCCTTTTGAATAATCGCTCCTATGATAAATAAAGCAATTGCACTTAGCGGTAAAGATAAATAAGGATGAATTCCCGCTAATGTAAATGCCCAATATGTAACATACATACCGACCATCATTAATGCACCTTGGGCAAAATTAATAATCCCCATGACTCCGAAAATTAATGTTAAACCTATCGCCATTAAACTGTATATTCCACCCATCAGTAATCCATCGATAATCGATTGAGTAAATAACCATAATGACATGTCGATACCCCCTTCTATTACTTGCTATACAAGATGAACTTCATATAGATTAAATTAATAAATTATATACGAAGATGCATCAATCTAGTGCATCTTCGCATATTAAACGACAATTATGGTAATGGATAAACAGGATCTTTAGCCTTATATTCCTCTGGCATAACAACATAAGATTCACCATCAATAATTTGATTTACTACAGGTTGAGCATTGACATTTTGGCCTGTATCATCAAACTTAACTTCTTCTTGGGCTAAAATATGATCCTCTAGGTTGGTTTCCGTAATTGCTACACGAATATCTTCTCTATCAGTTGACCCAGCTCTTTCAATTGCATCGAGTAATACCACAGCGGCAGTATAAGAAATAGCTGCATTTGGGCCTAATCCTTTATTATATTTCTCTTCATATTTCTCTTTAACTTGTTGCGTTAATTCACTATTTGGATTCATTGCATAATTAACATCCATTAAGTATTGATTAATTGCTGTTTCTTCTCTTATAAACTTAGAGTTACTAAATGCACCACTAGCCATTCCAACGATTGCTTTAGGCTCTACACCAGAACCGATTAATGATTCAACTAATAATTGTCCATCATTTAAATAAGTTGTCGCTGAGACTATATCTGGATTTTTAGACTTAATTTTATTTACATCTGATGATAGATCAGCTGTGTCGAACGAATGTGGTAAAGTATCTAGCACATCTATTCCTGCTTCACTGGCTTTTTCTTTTAGGACATTGGCCATACCTGTTCCAAAATCCGAGTCTTCGTGAGCGTTAATAACTGATGTTAATTCCACATCATTCGCTTCATTAAGTTCAGGAATATATTTTAAAAATGCTTCAGGAAATGAACTTGCAGGAGGTTGAATTCTAAATGTGTAATCGAATCCTCTACCTGTAATTTCATCTGCCGATCCTACATCAACGATAAATGGTAGTCCAATCCTTTCCGCTTCTTGTGTGGCAGCTAAAGCAACCGCCGTCGTATACGGTCCAACAATTCCAACGACACCACTATTATCCATTTGTTGAACTTCTGAAATTCCTTTTTCAGGATTATTTTCACTATCGCCTTCTACCAATTCAACCTTTGCACCACCTAATGACTCTATTCCACCATTCTCATTCACTTCATCAATAGCTAATTGAATAGCGTCACGCATTTCTTGTCCTTCAGACGCTTGTGGACCTGTTAAAGGATGCAAAGTACCAATTTTTACTACATCTCCATTTGATCCACTATCTGTTCCGCCACCTGATGAATTTGTATCGCCATCATCATTTCCACCACATGCAGCTAAAAACACAAGAAAAAGTACTCCTACCATAAGCAAAGTAATCCTTTTCATCATAATCCTCCTTATAGTTTTAAAATTTACCCTTATTAATTTTTAATCGATGATTCAACCATTTGTTTGTATAGGAACTTTCCTTGACATTCCTCCTTTTATATTATTTAAAAACTCTTTCTATTATTAAACGCCAACATTAGTTATCGTTTTAATAGGTGTAAAAATTTTTATCCTTTTCTAGATACTACGTTTAATATACTTCCCTCGACCATACTCTTTCGTTGGTATGCCATTTTCTACAATCATTTCTCCACGGTTTATTGTATATACTGGCCAGCCAATCGTCTTCATGCCTTCATAAACAGAATAATCAGATACCGAATGTAATAAATCAGGTGTTATAACTTTTTCTTTATTTCTGTTTGTTTATCAGAATCATTAAACACATCAACATCTTTACCAATAGATGGGTCATTTAACAAAATAGCATATAGCATATTAGCCTCTTCATCATTTAAAAAGCTTGCTCTGAATTCTCGGCCCCGT
>Ga0079226_10003425_pt1 | contig 12187 bp, 11 predicted proteins | sample Poulit2014_FD_76345 | JGI IMG/M metagenome (GOLD analysis project Ga0079226, IMG submission 76345) | Agricultural soil microbial communities from Georgia to study Nitrogen management - Poultry litter 2014 | ecosystem: Environmental > Terrestrial > Soil > Agricultural land | place: USA: Georgia... | reverse complement strand
CAACCGCTGCCAGAATCGGCTACAGCGACCCGGGAAACGGCCATTCTACGATCAATCTGGAGCTGCATGAATACGGTCACGCAGTCGATTCATATGCCGCCGGTTTCACGGTGAGCGGGTCGGGTGAATTCCGCCAGATCATGAACCGCGAAAAGGGCGCATTATTCGGCGACCATAAAGTGCCGGAGTATTTTGATGAACCGGGAGAGTACTTTGCTGAAGTATTTGCGATGTACTACCTGGGCGGAGATGCCCGCAGCAAACTCCAGAACCGCGCACCTGAGACATATGAATTCATCAGCCATTTCCACAACAGGCTGGTGACGGTCGATGAAGTGACCGGGAACACTGCAAAGATTTCATGGGATGAGATGGACGGGGCAGCCAAGTATGAAATCTACCGGAATGATGAGAAAATCGACGAAACCACAGAGACAAGTTTCACGGATGAGGATCTCAAGACTTCCACGAACTATAACTACTATATCAAACCGGTGGATTCATCCGGCAATCCGCTTCTGACATCTTACTTCCGCACGACGACCACACAGGCTGAAAATGACGCGCCGGAAGTGGACACGGCTGAACTGGAAAGTGTGATTGAAGCGGCCGAAGCGGTCAGTGAAGCAGACCGCAGCCCCGGTCTGCAGTCTGCCCTTGAAAATGCCAGAAGCATAGTTGAAAACGATGAAGCCGACCAGCAGCAGGCGGACGAAGCCGAGACAGCGTTATCCTCTGCCCTCGAAGAAAACCAGAAAGAGCTGGAAGCGGCCGAGGAAGAGTCTGCTGAGGAATCCACAGAAGAGGAGACAACCGGGGAAGCAACGGAAGAGACTTCACAGGAAGAGGAAACAACCGAAGAACCCGCTTCAGAAGAGACTGAAGAATCGACAGAAGAACAAGCCGCAGAGGAAACCGAATCCGAGACGGACAGTTCACAGGCAGAAGCATCAAATGATAATACATTCATGATCCTGCTGTCATCCGTACTGGTCATTCTGGCAATCATCTCGGCAATACTGATATGGAAAAGGAAGAAATAAAATTTTACGGCAGAAGCTCTGACACCACTCGGGCTTCTGTTTTTGCTTCGATGGCTACCTTTATGGTCCTTTTTCGCCTATCATGGAGGATAGGGATCCAAATCTTTTCAAAGGAAGTTGAACAGCATGGAACTATTGATGATTGTACTGCCGGTGTTCCTCATCTTCGGCATCGGCTACATCTCCCAGAAACTTTTGAAGATGGATATCAAATCGATATCCGCCATGTCTCTGTACATACTGCTGCCGCTTCTGACATTCGATACGTTCTACCGCAATGAGCTGACGGTGGACTATCTGTACCTGTTCATATTCTCGGTGATCATCACAGTGGTCCTCATCGGAATCACCGTCCTCGCCGGATGGTTCATGAAATCCACGAAAGAGGATGTTTCGGCCATTTTACTCGGGACTTTATTCCCCAACAGCGGGAACTACGGCGCGCCGGTCATGCTGTTTGCGCTCGGTGCAGTGGCTTTCGACTATGCCATCGTGCTGATGGTGCTGCACGGCTTCATCATCAGCACGGTCGGCATCTTCATCGCATCATTCGGCAGCGGGGGCACGATTTCCGTGAAGGATGCCATCTTGAGCATATTCAGGATACCGGTGATATACGGTGCCGCAGCAGGGTTATTGTTCCAGCTTATGGACATCACAATCGATGACAAGCTGATGGATATCCTGCAGATGACTGGGAATGCCGCGATTCCGGTCGTCATGCTGATCCTCGGCATGCAGCTCGCCGAAATCAGGAAGGAGAATTTTGAACTGAGGAACATCAACGCTGTCGTCCTCATCCGCATGGTCGTTTCGCCGGTTGTGGCGATGGTGCTCGTCATGTTCATGCCCGTGGACGAGACGATGAAGATGGTCTTCATCATACTGAACGCAATGCCCGTTGCCGCCAATTCCACGATGCTTGCCGTACAATTCAATGTAAAGCCGAATCTGGTATCATTCTCGACGCTGGTCACAACACTGCTGAGCCTTTTGACCATACCGTTCTTCCTGTACCTGATCGGCATATAGTACTGCCGGGACAGGAGACACGGTTTTTGTTTTAATGGAGTTGGGAAGTGTATTATATTTCAAAGATCAGGAGGTCTTATATGGATTACAGTTATGTTTCCCATTTATACTGTCCGCAATGTGAAAAGACGTATAGTACCGATGAAATCAACCAGCTGTGTGAATGCGGTTCCCCCCTGCTCGTCTCCTACAGGATGGAGGAGCTGAAAAAGCAATTGAAAAAAGAGGATCTTCTGACGCGCAAGCCTGATCTGTGGCGCTATCACGAACTGCTGCCGGTGTCGGATCCTGCTTCCGTCGTCACGCTCGGGGAGGGGATGACACCGCTTCTGCATCTGAAGAGAGCCGGGGCGGATATGGGTCTTTCCAATCTCTACATGTGATGGAACGGCCGGTACAGATAGACCGTCTCTCCCTGACACTGGGATACACAGGCGTCTATTCCAGCTTCCTGCTCTTTGCAGAACGCGCAGGCAAGGAATACGGGGTGGATGCCAGGGACATACTGACAAGGATAGCCGAGATGGGCGCAGTCGGCGGCCAGGAAGGCTGGATCATCGGTGTCGCCCAGGAACTGGCAAAAGAAAAGCAGTTGAACGCATAGGATAAATGAAGGAGAATGAGCTCAGGACAGAGAGGTCCTGGGCTTTTTTGATTTTTAATAATATGTTTATTAAATATAATATTATAATAGAAACATTATTTACTTTGAATGCGTTTTCCCATATACTGGTTCTAAGGGAGTGACAATCTATGGGAACTGAGAACAGAAACGAAAAATCAAAGGAACTGGACTTGCTGGGTGTGGGTGAAATCATTGCCCTGATGAATGAGGAGACGTCCGATGCACTGGAGGCTGTGGAAGTGGAAAAGGAGAGTATAGAAAATCTGATTACTGCGATTATTGAACGGAATGCGGGCAGGGTCATCTATGCCGGAGCGGGGACGAGCGGCAGGCTTGGTGTTCTGGATGCATCCGAATGTCCGCCGACTTTCAATACGGACCCGGATGAATTCATCGGAATAATAGCCGGTGGTGATAAGGCGCTCAGATTCGCGGTTGAAGGGGCGGAAGATTCCGAAGCGCTCGGTGAATCGGATGTACTGGACCTGGGGGTGGGGCCTGAGGACTGCGTCATCGGCATTGCAGCGAGTGGCCGGACGCCCTATGTCAAAGGGGCGCTCCAGGCGGCGAAGGAAGTGGGCGCCCTGACCGGCAGCATCTCCAATAATAAGGGGAGTGACATATCGGATCTTGCCGATTTTCCGGTGGAAGTGGCTTCCGGTCCTGAAATACTGACGGGATCGACACGTCTGAAGGCCGGGACGACGCAAAAGCTCGTCCTCAACATGATTTCGACGGTCATCAACATCAAAAGGGGAAAGGTTTACGGAAATTACATGGTGGATGTCAATCCGAGCAACTGGAAGCTTGAAAGGCGTGCAATCAATATGATCCGTGAAATAACGGAGACGGATGAACGTACTGCTGCGAAGGCCCTCGGTGCATCAGGGAGGCGTGTGAAGACGGCGGTACTGATGATCATGCTGGATGTGGATAGTGAACAGGCGGAATCACTGCTGTCAGAGCAGCCGGATATCAGGAAAATACTGACTACAGACAAGGGGTAAATAGTATGTCTAAAATTTTGGCTTCACAGCTGCTCGATCTGATGGGCGGCAAAGAGAATATAGCCAGCATATACAATTGCATGACACGTGTGAGGGTGGTGGCTAAAGACCACAGCAAGATCGATATGGACAATATCAAGAATCTCAATGGGGTCAACGGCGTGGTCGATGATGAAGAATTCCAGATCATCCTGGGGCCCGGTGCTGCAGAGAAGACCCGGCGGGAAATAGAAAAGCAGATAGGGGAAGTTGAAACGGACGGTTCCGCGCCGAAGAAAAAGGGGATAAAGTATCTGCTCAAGAAAATCGGCAATATTTTCATCCCGCTGATCCCGGCTCTGGTTGCTTCGGGGCTGATCAACGGCGCCGTGAATTTTGCGATAAACTCAGGCGTGGACACTGAACTTGCCTGGGTCCAGGTGCTGCAGTTCATCGGGGGTGCATTCTTCACAATCATAGGTGTCCTCGTCGGCTTCAACACGGCAAAGGAATTCGGCGGCACGCCCGCCCTCGGGGCGATCAGTGGTGCACTGATATTCAACCCTGCACTGGATGATATGGAACTTTTTGGTGAATCGCTCGTGTCCGGCCGCGGAGGTTTATTCGCAGTGATGATGTCCGCATTCCTCATGGCCATATTGGAGCAGCAGATCAGGAAAGTGGTGCCGAATTCACTCGATCTGATCGTGACATCGACACTCACGGTGTTCATCGTCGGGCTCCTGACAGTCATCGGCCTGCAGCCAGTCGGTGCAGTACTGTCTGATGGAATCATCGTATCCATCAACTGGGTGCTTGAAGTCGGCGGCGTATTCGCAGGGGCAGTCCTTGCAGCAACGTTCCTGCCGCTGGTGCTGGTCGGGCTGCATCACGGTCTGACGCCGATCCACCTTGAATTCATACAGGACATCGGATATACACCGATATTCACCATCCTCGGCATGGCCGGCGCCGGACAGGTCGGGGCGGCAGTGGCGATTTTCGTCAAAACGAAATCAAAACGCCTGAAAAATATCATAAAAGGGACGCTTCCTGTCGGCTTCCTCGGCATCGGCGAACCGCTTCTCTACGGCGTGACGCTGCCACTCGGCAGACCATTTCTGACCGCATGCCTCGGCGCGGCGTTCGGAGGGGCATACCAGGCGCTGATGACAACAGGCGCCATCAATATCGGCGTATCCGGCATCTCGCTCGTGCCGCTTATCGCCGAGGGCAAATATATCCACTATATCATCGGGCTCATACTTGGATATGCCGGTGGGTTTTCATTCACCTATATGTTCGGTTTCAAGGAAAAGATGGTCGAGAACCTGGATAAATAATACCCAGGTATGATTGTAAATAAAATTTTAAAAAAATCGGTCGCCGATGATTACAATTTGTATATGAGTATGCTAAAGTAAGAAATAAGTATAACAAAATTGTAAAATTGAACGGTTGTGCGTTTGTATGGGGTCGGGCCAGAGTACACCGTCCAATTGAATGGGAGTAGATCATGTATTCAGTAACAAAACAAATCCGGGGTCAGATGGATGCTTTCAGCAGAAAAGAGAGATTGATTGCGAAATACATCCTTGAAAACAGTGAGGATTTTCTGACTGCAAGCATCGCTGAAAATGCAGACAGTATAGGGGTAAGTCAGGCAAGCATCACCAAGTTTTCAAAGAAGATCGGACTGAAGGGCCTGAGGTCACTTAAAGTTGAACTTGCAAAAGAACATACGAAGTCGGAGCAGGAAGTCTACAGTAAATCACTCTCTCCGGAAGACGATGTCAACGTCACGATGGATAAAGCGCTGAATAATACGGTAAGTGCATTGTACGGGACACACAAGACGGTAAACTATGGTGCCGTCGATGAAGCGGCAGAGACACTTGCCTCCGCCGATGAAGTCGTACTGTTCGGCATCGGGGCGTCAAGGATTCCAAGTGAGGACCTTTATCTCAAGCTCTCAAGAATCGGCATCAAGTCGGTCGTCCCGTTTGATAACCATGTACTGCTGACAAAGATTCCGGTGCTTAATGAAGGATCTGTAGTTGTCCTCTTCTCAACATCCGGAAGGACAAAAGAGATTATCGACATTCTGAAGCAGTGCCGCAGCAACGGTGTGAAGACCATACTCATCACGCAGTCCATCAGCTCACCGGCGAGAAATATCGCAAGCATCGTCTTGAGCACATCGCTCGAAGAGAACAACATCCGCATCGGAACGATGACGGCGAGAATTTCACAGCTCTATCTGGTCGATGTGCTCTTCATGAGGACGGCGATCAAGTCAGGCGACGATATTTTTGAGAAGATCAATGATACGCACGAGGCAGTCCAGGATTATAAGATGGACTAGCCAGGCATACGGAATCCCGGGACGGAAGTTCCGGGATTCCTGTGTTTTTGAGGAGAGGGTAGCGGCTGCCGGACACGGCGGGAATTGCGGTGTCCGCCAGGGGGCGATGCCGGACACGGCGGGAGTTGCGGTGTCCGCCAGAGGGCGATGCCGGACACGGCGGGAGTCACGGTGTCCGCCAAAGGGCGATGCCGGACACGGCGGGAGTTGCGGTGTCCGCCAAAAGGCGATGCCGGACACGGCGGGAGTCACGGTGTCCGCCAAAGGGCGATGCCGGACACGGCGGGAGTTGCGGTGTCCGCCAAAAGGCGATGCCGGACACGTCGGGAATTGCGGTGTCCGCCAAAAGGCGATGCCGGACACGGCGGGAGTTGCGGTGTCCGCCAAAAGGCGATGCCGGACACGGCGGGAATTGCGGTGTCCGCCAAAGGGCGATGCCGGACGCGGCGGGAGTTGCGGTGTCCGCCAAAAGGCGATGCCGGACGCGGCGGGAGTTGCGGTGTCCGCCAAGGGGCGATGCCGGACACGGCGGGAATTGCGGTGTCCGCCAAATATAACAGCATAACCACAAAGAAGTCCGGTACCAGAACAGTGTCTGGTGACGGACTCTCTTTTATTTTCCTGTCTTCAATTCCTTTTCTTCCCTGATGTCCTTCTTGTAATAGTGATCGGACTTGAAGTATTCATTTTTGAGTTCGATTATTTTCGGTGACATCAGTACAATTGCAATTATGTTCGGCAGAAGGATCATGAACAGCATGATGTCGAGGAAGGTCCAGAGTGTAGTGGCCCCTCCAATGGCGCCGACGACGATTGAAATGACATACACTGTCTTCATCGCGGTTCCTGCCCACAGTCCGAAGAGATACTCGGCCTGTCTTGAGCCGTAGAATACGACGACGGTGATTGTGGAGAATACGAACAGGATCAGGGCGAGGGATACCATCGTGCTGCCGGCGGGTCCGAATGCTTCACCGAAGGCGCGGGCTGTGAGTGCTTCCCTCACACTTCCGTCTGCGGCATCTTCATGCTGCCATACGCCGGAAACGATGACGACAAGACCCGTGATTGTACAGATGATCAGTGTATCCACGAGGATTTCGATGACACCCCACAGCGCCTGCCTGACGGGATGGTCCGTCTTGGCAGCGGAATGGGCGATCGGTGATGTACCGAGTCCGGCTTCGTTGCTGTAGATGCCGCGTGCGAATCCCCAGCGGATGGTTTCTGCAAGCACGGCGCCTGCGCCGCCACCGAGTGCTGCGGTCGGGTTGAATGCTTCTGTGAAGATCAGCGCGAATGCCGCAGGTATCGCCTGCACATTCATCAGTATGACGATGAGCCCGGCAATGATGTATAACAGCGCCATTACGGGGACGAATATCGAGCTGACTGCACCGATGCGCTTGATGCCGCCGAATACGACAAGCCCAACGAAGAATGCTACGACAATCCCCGTAACCAGCGGACTCAGGGAGAATGTGTCCTCAATCGTACTGGCAACCGAATTGCTCTGCACCATGATGCTCGGAATCAGTTCGAGGATCAGGAAGATGGCATACCAGCCGGCGAGTATTTTACCGATCAGGGGCCATTTGATGCCGTTCTTCATATAGTATGTCGGACCGCCGACATATTCACCGATCGCATTCTTCTCCCTGTAGTGGACGCCGAGAGTGATTTCACCGAATTTGAGCCCCATGCCGAGGATGGCGATGACCCACATCCAGAACACCGCACCCGGCCCGCCGAGCATGATGGCCACAGGCACACCGACGATGTTGGCGGCACCGATCGTCGAACTGAGTGCCGTCGTCAGCGTCTGGAAAGGAGTGACTGTGCCGTCACCCCTGGTTTTCTTGCCGATCTGCCCGACAGTCTGTTTGAATATGTGAACCGGGTATCTGAACTGGAAAAACTTCAGTTTGACGGTGAGGTACATACTCGTCAGGAATAAGATGATTACAACCGGGTACCCCCAGAGAAAATCTGATACTGCTGTGATAAATTCCATAATAAGTCCCCTTTACGATTTTAGTTGCTGATCCTGTCATGCTTCCCAAAAGAATTTTTTCAATATATTTTCAAGCAGCTCCGGTGCTATTTGGAAGGCACTTTCCTTATGGAGCCGTTCTGTCAGCTTATGCGGATCCTTTCCGAACGGACCGATATTGATGAACGGTGCCTGGAGTTTCTGCATCTCCTCGAACGGGACCGTGTAGGTCCTCTCCCACACCGGCGTGTTGTTCCGGTAGGTTTCCCAGCTGTCATCATGGCTGTCGTATGTTACATAGCTGAGGTCGGATATGCCGTTGAAGTAATGGATTTCAATCGGATCGACCGAATGGTGTTCGGTCATGTAACTCTTCGTGAAACCGACGATATCCCTGATCAGTTCTTCTTCCGAAGCATTCACTGAAGGATAGTAGGGCGGCGCAAATAAAGTCACGGCAAGCGGTACGAGTTCCTTGCAATGTGTGACCATCCGGTTGACGATCCTCATGGATTTCTCCCGGTCGTCCAAATCGTCCCTGTTCACATAGGTATCGTGGATTTCATCCATTTTCTCTTTGCCTATTTTTTCAAGGGCGTAGCCGTACAGCTCGAGATAGCTCATCGTCCTGATCTGTCCGACAGGGCGGATGTTCTCCCGCCGGCAGATCCTTTCATATTGTTCCTGGCATTCCTTCATGGCTTCTTTGGCCAGGAAGTTGTACTTGATGAAAATATCCTCGGCATTCTGTCTCATGGTGAAGACATTATACAGGGAAGCGACGTGATGTGAAGTCTGGGTGGAGTAGTCTTCTTTCAAGTCATAACTTTTCAGCGTAAGGGGCAGAGGGGTCTTTTCACCGTACTCCTCTTCGGAGAAAGCATCGGTAAATTCCATCTTCTGATTGAGGAATGATGCCATGTAATAGGCGTTCAATCCGCGCAGCGGCTCCCCTGCATGGGTCTCGATTCCATAGAAGAGGGCGGAAGGCATGATTTTCCCGATGGAGCCTGAGTATATATAGTAGTTTGGATCTTCCGGCCGCTGGGTGAAGCTCGGCTCACTGTTCAGGAACAGTGATATATCGAGGGTGTGTCTTTCTTTGAGGTCATCAATGTTTTCAACGGCTGCCCGCATCCCCGCAGAGTCCACTTCCTCATCCGGGACTGTGAGGAGGAGCAGATTGACCGGCCACCGTCCTCTGACCGCCTTTTCAATCAGGTGGATGTGAAGGGCGAGCCCCATCTTCATGTCCATCGTCCCGCGTCCGAAAAGATATTCACCGGAGCTTATGTCTCTCTGTACTTCTTCGGAGAAATCATCCGTATTTTCCCGGAATTTCTGGGTCAGCTCACGCGGTGAGAACGCAAGACGGCTTTTGGAACCGAACTCTTTCGTGTGTACAGTGTCGAAGTGGCTGATCAGAACGACCGTCCTGTCAGTCTGCCCGGATTTGTAGAGGGCGGATAGGGCATTCCGGTCTTTGCCGGCATCATGGAGCTCAAGAAATTCAGGATTATCCAGAAAATAATCCAGCTTGAACAGTTCATCCTTCAGCTTATACGGGAAAAGCACCTCCCCTTCGGTGCCTGTCCTGCTGTCCCATGAAACCAGTTGGCATATAAGATCTTCCAGTTGACTCTCTGTATTCCAATTCATGATAAAAATCTCCCCTTGATAAATCTATTGTTCCTATCCCTGATAATACTGCAGGAAGCGTTTTTCCACGTTGTTCAGATGTACTATCATTTTATCCCTGGATAACGCAGCATCATTTCTTTCGATGGCTTCCACAATTTTGCAGTGTTCCCTATAGGCATCTTCCGCGCTCTGTTCCACTGTCTTCGACAGGATCAGGAAGGCCCGGCTGAGGTCGGCATTGAGCTTTTCAACCATTCTCCTGAACTCGGAATTCATATTCGGAGTCGTCAGACTAAGATGGAATTCCTTGTCATACTTCATGAATTCTGCATACCGGTTGTCATCAATCGCCTTTTTCTGCATTTCCAGATTCTTTTTAAGCCTGTTTATCAGACTGTCATCCATCTTCATGATCACTTTTTCAATATTATGCACTTCGAGCAGGTTTCTCAGCTCCATATGCTCAAGGGACATTTCCCTGGTGAAGGTGGCAACGACCGCCGGCGCCCCCGTCTCCTGGATGATGAGCCCTTCGGATGCAAGCCGGGCCAGCGTATCCCTGAAAGGGGTCCGGCTGATACCCAGCTGCTTTGAATATTTCTCTTCATGCAGGGCGTCACCGCCTTTCAGCTCGCCAAGAAGTATGGATTCCTTCAGAATTTCATACGCCTGATCTGACAGGCTTGTGCTTTTTGGTATCTTCCGCATCATAAAATCACCTCCGTCCCGTACAACTGATGGCACTCATGATTTCTGCCGTGCTATGAAACGCTCCATCCTGTCCATCCCTTTCGCCAGATTATCCAATGAACTGGCATAGGATATCCTGACATGGCTGTGGTCGTCCTTGGAAAATGTCGATCCCGGAACGACTGCAACATGCTCTTCGTCCAGCAGTTTTGCTGCGAATGAGACATCATCCATGCCGGTTGTGGAAATGTCCGGAAAAATATAGAAGGCCCCAGTGGGCTTTTTGGAGGGCAGCCCCATGTCCTCAAGACGCCTGTATGTATAGTCCCGGCGTTCAACGTACTGCATGTTCATTTCATGGGGAAACTCACGCGTGTGATCCAATGCTTCGATCGCTGCGTACTGGCTCGGGAGCGACGCGCAGATCGAGTTGTTGAGATGCACTTTGAGCACATGCCCCATGACTGTTTTCGGCCCGAGTACATAGCCGATCCTCCAGCCGGTCATGGCATGGGATTTCGACAGCCCGTGAATGATGAACAGTCTGCTGTGAATATTCTCAAAGGAGCCGAATGATATGTGCTTATCCGAAAATGTGTTCTCACTGTATATTTCATCGGATATGATGAAGACCTCTTTCCCAGCGAGCATTTCTGCAAGCTTTTCCATCTGTCTGCAAGGCAGGGATACACCGGTCGGATTGGAGGGATAGTTGAATATGACCGCCTTGGTGTTGTCATTGATCAGAGCTGAGAGTGCATCCGGATCCGGCATGAAGCCGCTCTCCGATGTATCAAGATGCACGGGTGTGCCGCCATTCAGCCGGATCAGCGGTTCGTATCCTGAGTAGCTCGGGGAGGGGAGTATGACTTCATCGCCCTCCACCATGATCGTCCGAAGAACAGAGTCCAGAGCCTCACTGGCTCCGTTGGTAATGACGATTTCGCTGCCGGGATCATAGCTGCATCCGTAGGCGTCCCTGAAAAAACCGGCGACACTTTCCCTTAGAGCGGGCAGGCCTGCATTGTGTGAGTACCCCGTCCTGTTCTCCCTGATGGCTGATATACCCGCCTCTTTGACATTCTCCGGGGTTTGGAAATCCGGCTGGCCGATCGTCAGGTTGATCCCGTCCTCAAATTCGGCGACCCTGTTGGCAAAAACCCGTATGCCGGGCACTGTCAGAGAAGCTGCTGTGGGGTTTATACGATGATCCAATTCCTGCACCTCATTTCCTGTATACAGTATACATAAAGCAATTATAAAACTGAAAATTCTAAAAATCAAACCGTTATCAGAAGTTTTTGCAAAGTAATCAGATTTGACTCATTTTTCTAATAATTTGTTGACGGCTGAAAATCGTTACTGTAGCCTTTGGTATACAGTGTACATAAAATGTTCTGCTGAATGTATAGTAATTCATATATATTAATATTTATTTATAATTATATTGACATAACTAAGGGCATACTGTAACCTTTTTGTATAAAATATACATATTCTTGAGAAAATGGAGGACGGGGATCTGATGAAGAAATGTTTGGCGCTGGCTGTATTCCTGGTTCTGACGATTGTTTTATCCGGATGCGGCAATGAAGAGCAGGCCGCCAGCCAGGAAACCGTAACGCTGCAGCTGGGGCATGCGCTTTCCCCCGGCACCCCGGCTTCCGATAATATCGATGAACTCGCCCGGGTGATCGAAGAGAAGACAGAAGGCAGGGTCAAGTTCGAAATTTACGGCAACGGACAGCTGGGGTCCGAAACTGAAATGCTGGAACAGATGCAGATCGGCTCCATGCAGGCCGGAGCGATCAT
>Ga0079226_10003424_pt1 | contig 12191 bp, 10 predicted proteins | sample Poulit2014_FD_76345 | JGI IMG/M metagenome (GOLD analysis project Ga0079226, IMG submission 76345) | Agricultural soil microbial communities from Georgia to study Nitrogen management - Poultry litter 2014 | ecosystem: Environmental > Terrestrial > Soil > Agricultural land | place: USA: Georgia... | reverse complement strand
GTATTTATCGTTGGTTTCCACCGAATGGAGATGCCCCATTAATGCTTAAATGGATGGCACAACATAACCACCCAGATAAATTTGACTACAGTATGAAAGATGAAATCAAATCATATTATCAAAATTTTTACGATTATAAATTATCAGATGAAGATGTTGAGTCTATTTTACACCCTTCGTCTGATGCTGCGAAGTATTAAGGAGTTAAATAATGAAGAAATCGAAAATAATATTACTAGTTATTTTGCCGTTTGTTATCGCTGTTATTTCACTCGGTGTAGGAAGAGTATTTATAGACCCAATAACGATTATTAAAATTTTAACAGCTCAATTCATACCGATAGAAGTAACTTGGACACCAATCCAAGAAACAGTGGTTATGAATGTCCGTTTACCAAGGATATTATTAGCCTTATTAATAGGGGGCGGTTTATCAATTTCAGGTGCGAGTTTCCAAGGTATGTTTGGTAATCCTTTAGTCTCACCAGATATATTAGGTGTTTCAGCAGGAGCTGGGTTTGGAGCCTCTCTTGGTATACTATTATTCGGCAACTCATTTGCATCACAAATATTAGCTTTATCATTTGGATTACTGGCGATATTATTTACATTTTTTGTTGCAGGACATCAAAAAAATTCTCCTATTTTTATGTTTGTGCTTGCTGGGGTAATCACGTCTGCACTATTTAATGCACTCATTTCATTACTGAAATTTGTAGCGGATCCAGAAGAAAAATTACCTGCCATCACATATTGGTTAATGGGAAGTTTAGGCACGGCTACTTATAATGATGTGTATGTAGCCGCTCCGATTATCATTATAGGTGTTCTCATACTTCACACATTAAGGTGGCGACTGAATTTACTTACTTTACCAGAGGATGAAGCTAAGTCTATGGGTATTCCTGTTGTAGCTTTAAAATGGTCTATTATAGCAGGGGCAACTTTAATTACTGCGGCCACGGTAGCAGTAGCTGGAATTGTAGGATGGGTAGGGTTAATCATACCTCATATTGCACGTATGTTTGTGGGTAATAACAATCAATATGTGCTCCCTGTTTCATTAGCTGTCGGCAGTACATATCTATTAATTATTGATAATTTAGCTAGGAGTTTAACAGCTACTGAAATTCCATTATCAATTTTAACAGCGATTATTGGCGCACCATTTTTCGCTTATTTATTACGTCGTATGGGAGGTTCGTGGTAATGCAATTAGAAGTAAGAGATGGCAATTTTCATTACAAAAACAAACCTTATTTATATAAAGAAAATGTGAATTTTAAATTAGCACCTGGAGAAATATTATCAATTTTAGGACCTAATGGTGCAGGGAAAACAACATTACTTAAATGTATTATTGGGTTATTAGATTGGATAAACGGAGAAACTTTCATCGATGATACCTCTCTATACGATTTAAAGAAAAAAGAACTATGGAAGAAGATTGGGTATGTACCGCAAGCGCAAAAAATGACTTTTGGTTATACCTTATTGGAACTTGTAATTATGGGAAGAGCGCCTTTTATAAGTACTTTGGCACAGCCTTCAAAAAAAGATGAAGCAGCCGCGATTGAAGCTCTAGAAACTGTCGGAATTCAACATTTAGCCAATCAATCGTGCAATGAAGTAAGTGGAGGAGAATTACAATTAGCGTTGATTGCTAGAACGCTTGTATCAGATCCCGAATTATTAATACTAGATGAACCTGAGTCTCACCTAGATATTCAAAAGCAGATTACGATTTTACAGACGATACGTAAACTATCGAAAGAAAAAGGAATTTCATGTATTATTAATACGCATTATCCTAATCATGCATTTTATCTATCAGACAATGTGATTATCACAGGTAAAGAAAAAGGGATTGTCTTCGGCAAAACAACAGATGTCATGACTGAACAACGTATGAAACAATTCTTTGATGTAGATTTAAAGAAACTTTATTTTGAAGATGATGATGTATTACTAGAAACTATGGTACCTAAAGCATTGGGTATAAAAAAGGTAGAGTTTAATAACTAAATGTCTAAAATAAGCTTCATTCTATCGCGATAGAATGAAGCTTTTATGATTTCAACTTGGTTTTGGTGTACTGATAAAATCTTGGTGTACCGATGATGCTAATTCACCTTGTTAGCATATTTTTTAAATATGAAATTCGTCCCAGTAACAAAGTGAAGAGAGTATTATACCTAAAGTTTTCCCATAAGATGATAATTCATATTTTACTTTAGGTAGGGCTTTATTATAAACAGTGCGGTTAATGATTCCGTTTTTTTCTAGTTCGCGTAATTGCTAAGTGAACATTTTTGGGGTGATAGTCTGGATGGTACGTTTTAAAGATGAGTCCATTATTTTGTATGTGACATAAGATAACATGTTTCTTTTTTAACCGATGACATCTATGGTTGCTTCAACGCCAATATTAAAAGATTTGTTCATTTGATAACCTCGTGTTCATTTTAAAATAAATATGACTTCATTAAATTTTAAAGAAATGTAATTTTTCATAAATAGTTATTATTATTTGAATTAATAACTTAAAAAATTTAAAATTTCTCAATGGTTATAAGTTTTAAAATCCAACTGAAAGAAGTGAGTATTCATGAATATGAAAGAGACATTATTTGAAAAATTGGAGGATAAAGCACCTAAAATGGTTCAACATCGCCGTTATTTACATGAACATCCAGAGTTATCTTTTCAAGAAAATGAGACAGCACAATATATTAAAGATTTCTATAAAGACAAAGATGTAACAGTTACACAACCGGTTAAAGGAAGTAATGCTATCATTGTAGAAATCAAAGGACAACGTCAAGGAAACACCATAGGATTACGTGCTGACTTTGACGCATTACCTATACAAGAAGAAACAAATTTACCATTTAAATCTTTAAATGAAGGAGTGATGCATGCTTGTGGTCATGATGCACATACTGCTTATTTGTTAGAATTAGCAGATGCATTCATTGAAATGAAAGATGAACTAGCAGGCACAGTAAAGATTATTCATCAACATGCAGAAGAAATGCCCCCCAGGCGGCGCTCAAGAATTAATGGAATCAGGTACATTAAGTGATATAGATGAAATATATGGCATTCATGTTGTCCCGGTAGCTGGGCCAGAAGTTATTGGCTACAATAAAGGAAATGCTTTTGCAGGTAGTTCTACCTTTACTTTAACGATTAAGGGATTAGGCGGACATGCTGCAAGTCCTCATAAAACACATGATGCTTTAATTGCAGGTACGAATTTTGTGAATACGCTCCAAACAATAGTGTCTCGACGTATCGATCCTTCTGAAATGGGGGTCGTTACTGTAGGTTCATTTGAGGCACCTGGTGGGGCTAATGTAATACAAGATAAAGTAATTATCAAAGGTACGGCACGTTACCTTAATGATGAATTAGAGCAGTTTATGTACGAAGAAATTGAGAAAATCGCTAAAAGTGTAGCAGTTGGTTTTGATATTACGTATGATTTAGATTATCAATTTGGTTATCCTGTGCTGTATAATCATCCTAAACAAACAGACAATGTGGCAAGTATTTTAAGAGAAAGTAAAGGAGATTATTTCAAACATCTTATAGAGATACCAGCAGTTACAGGTTCAGAAGATTTTGCATATTATTTAAAAGAAATCCCAGGCACATTTTTTGTGGTAGGCTGCAAACCAGAACATATAGATGCACCGTATATGAACCACCATCCTAAATTTGAAGTGAACGAAGATGCATTATTAGTTGCAGCAAAAGCATTGGGTGATATCGCTATCAACAGATTGTCAACCACAGAACAAAAACAACACAGCTACATTAATCAATAAAATAACAAGAAAAAACACTTTCGATAGGATTCATAATAATATGAACTTACCGAAAGTGTTTTTTTATCTAATATAATAAAGTTTTTGACTAGAGCAAATTAGATTTTTCTACGAACTTTTTTAGTATCATCTTTAAGTTTAGCAGATAATAGGAGTGCGATGACTGATATACCAGCAGCAACCATGAATGTCACATTGACACCGTGAATCATACCTTCCATACCTTCGCTTGGAATGGCTGATACAGACATTAATGTAACAAATAATGCTGTACCAATTGCGCCAGCCATTTGTCTAAATGTATTGTTCATGGCAGTACCATGCGCGATAAGATGGTTAGGTAATTGGTTGATTGCTAGCGTGGTCATAGGCATCATAACCATCGCTAGTGATATCATACGCACTGCGTTGGCTGTTGCAAGGTAAGTAAAGGTTGTATGAGTTGATAGCATTGTAAATGGTATCGATGAAACGACTAAGACGAGTAGTCCGATACGTGCAAGCCATTTACCTCCAAATTTATCGAATAAATAACCAGTGATAGGGTTCATAAGCCCCATTACTACTGCACCTGGTAATAATACAAGTCCAGATTCTAATGCAGAGAATTTTAACATGTTTTGCATATATAAAGGTAAGATAATATTTGATGCGATTAATACACCAAATACGAACATACTTAATGCTGTACCTAAAGTATAAATACTATAGCTAAAGACTCTAAATTCAAGCATTGGTTCTTTAAGTTGTAGTTGACGGCGAATAAAGATAATTAAAGCAATAATACCTACAACAAGCGGTAGTATGAATTGCACACTTGCCCATCCTGATTCTCCCACAGAGCTGAAACTATATAAGAGTCCGCCAAATCCTAATGTAGATAGGATAACTGAAGCAATATCTAATTTTGGATTTGATGTCTCAGTGACGTTTTTCAATAAGAATATTGAAGCGATAATAATGATAATTGCGATAGGGAGTACGACATAGAAGACACTTCTCCATGAAAGATGTTCAACTAATACTCCTGATAAAGTAGGACCGATAGCTGGAGCAAAAGCAATGACTAGTCCAAATAAGCCCATCGCTGTTCCACGTTTTTCTTTAGGGAAGAGTAAAAATAAAATTGTTTGCATCAACGGCATCATAATACCTGCGCCTGCTGCTTGTAAGACACGTCCAATTAATAACATTGAAAAGTCTAATCCAATAGCACACAGTAATGTACCTATTGTAAAGATGCCCATGGCAGTTAAGAATAATTGCCTTGATGTATAACGTTCAATTAAAAATGCTGTAACAGGAATCATAATTCCGTTTACTAACATGAATATAGATTGTAACCACTGTACCGTACTTTCTGATACTTCAAGGTCTTTCATAATGGGTGGTAAAGCTGTACCAAGTAATGTTTGGTTTAAAATTGTAATAAAAGCCCCTGATAGCAAAACGATAAATAAGGGGATTCTTTTTTCTACATGGAATGATCCAGTTTCAGTCATTAGACTCACTTCTTTCATAAAAATTGCACAGTTTTATATTATACCACTAACCTTTGTTGAAATCTAAAGATTGAAATGATAGAAATAAAATATATTTCTGGAACTTATTAACCAAGCACTAAATAATGTGCTATTTAATTGATTTAGAACATTTTATATTAAGAGATCAAACTGTGAAACATTTGTTTACATTATGTATGAAATACTACACGTCTATTGTAATGAATGTCAAAATAAATTCTAGTAATTTAAAGAGAACATGAACAAAGTAGTGGCCTTAACATGGGAAATAACTAAATAATAAACGACTATATAATAGGAAGTTTTATGAATATGAAAAATAGTACCTGGTCATAATACTTATTACAACTATCTCATAATTACATTTGTTATAATGAGATAGTGAACGTATCAATGAAGGTATAAACGTATCTTTTTACATGCAATAAGTATAAAATTAGTATTAAATTAATAGGAAAGTTTTTTGAATAATTGAAAATTAATATATTGTCTATTTATTTGTATACCTTGTATAAATTATAGATGTTTGAATTAAAGGAGAGTAAATAATGAATAAAAAAGATTTAATCGCTCCAGAGACATATAATATTGTGAGTGAAATCGAAAAATTTGCATCGAATCAAAACAAAAAAGCTGTTATTTTTGAAGACGAGGCAGGTGAAAAAAAAGAAATCACATACAATGATCTTATAAAAAATGCGAACAAAGTTGGCAACATGTTTTTAAACCATGGATTAAAAAAAGGCGATAAAGTGCTTATTATGATGCCACGTTGTATTGAGACATATGAAGTTTATCTTGCCGCCTTAAAATTAGGTATCATTATTATCCCTAGTTCTGAAATGTTGCGTACTAAAGACTTACAATACAGAATTACTCATGGTGAAGTGAAAAGTATTGTAGTTATTTCAAATAATATTGACGAATTTAAAGCAGTGAAAGAATATGACGATTTAACTAAATTTATTGTTGGTGGTCAAGAAGACAGCTGGTATTCAGTTGAAGATGAAAAATCGGAAGCCAGTGATCAATTAGATATCGTTGAAACATCTAATGAAGATATTGCTTTATTATCTTATACATCTGGTACGACAGGTAATCCTAAAGCTGTAGTACATTCACACGGTTGGGGCTACGCGCATATGCAAATGGCACCAAAACATTGGTTAAGTATTAAAGAAGACGATGTTGTATGGGCGACTGCTGCACCAGGTTGGCAAAAATGGGTATGGAGCCCATTCTTATCCATCATGGGATCTGGCGCAACTGCATTTGTATATAATGGAAGATTTAATGCTGAAAAATATTTACAATTATTACAAGATAATCAAATTAATGCACTTTGTTGTACGCCAACAGAATATCGCTTAATGGCCAAACTACCAAACTTAACTGAATACAACTTAGAACACTTGCACAGTGCTGTATCAGCTGGAGAACCATTAAATCGCGAAGTGGTTGAAAAATTCCAAGAGAACTTTGACCTGACAGTAAGAGATGGTTACGGCCAAACAGAAAGTACATTATTAATAGGATTCTTAAAAGATACACAGAGTCGCCCTGGTTCAATGGGTAAAGCCATCCCAGGCAGTCATGTGACTGTGATTAATGATAATGGTGAACTTTCTGAAGTAGGAGAGGTAGGTAATATAGCAGTGCCATTAGACTTACCTGCATTATTCAAAGGTTATTATAAAGACCCAGAACGTACTGCGGAACCACAAAAAGGTGAATACTTTATTACAGGTGACTTAGCTAAGTTAGATGAAGATGGCTATTTCTGGTTTGAGGGTCGTAAGGATGACATTATTATTAGCTCTGGCTATACGATAGGGCCGTTCGAAGTAGAAGATTCACTTACAAAACATCCTTATGTTAAAGAATGTGCCGTGGTCGCAAGTCCTCATGAAATTAGAGGAAACATCGTCAAAGCATTTATTATTTTACAAGAAGATGTTACAGGCAATGACGACACAATTAAAGAACTACAGAACTACGTAAAACATGACGTAGCACCTTATAAATACCCTAGAGCTATTGAGTTTGTAGAAGACTTACCTAAGACAAACTCAGGTAAAATCAGACGTATTGAATTAAGAGAAGCAGAGCAAAACAAGCAGTAATAAGTGCTTAATATATAAAATATTTCATATGTGAAAAACCATGCCATATCATTGAGCAATGTCGATGATATGGCATGGTTTTATATATGATTAATCGTATGTTGAAGTCGTTTATATTAAGTTGAAGCGCACTTTAAATTTCTATATCCCCATTACGATCTGCCTTTTTAAAGAGAGCTAATATGGCTTCTATGATGCCAATAATTTCAGGTATACCAGTCCAACAAAATACAAAATATAATATGCCTAACTTTCTTTTATTGGAGTAAAATTTGTGGACACCTAGTCCGCCTAAAAAGAAGGCTAATAGAATATAGATTACTTTGTTAACTTTCATTAAATCCTCTCCTAAACCTTTTATGTGAACTATAGAATATCAATGTTTATAGACAAAATATTTCGTTGTTAGATTTTTGAATCGTCAATTGTAAATCATTATGCAACAAAATTTATGTCATTATACACATTACCCCAATGATTTGGTTGTAATGCTTTTATAGCTAAAATTTATTGTATGAAAATAGAAATAAAAGTACCTATGAGACAGAGTGTTTTTATTGATTAATAATTGTGTTATGCTTAATTTTATTTAGGATAGTATTTATGTGATCCAGTATTATGCTATTAGGTATTTTGTAAATCTAATTTAATTTTCGTATCGCAAAGATTTTCTTATATATATTTTATGTACTATTACAAAGGGGAGATTCTATGTTCAAAACAAAAGTAAATGAAAATATTAGTCTTAAAATTTTAGAAGAAAGAGATGCGCAAACATTATTCAATTTGGTTGATCATTCTAGAGATTATTTAGGCGAATGGCTTCCATTTGTGAAATTTACAAAAACGGCCTATGATACCAATCAGTTTATAAAATCAGCACTTCAACAATTTGTAGAAAATGACGGGTTTCATTGTGGAATATGGTATAAAGGTGAATTGATTGGTGTAATCGGTTTACATTACATAAATTGGTTAAATAAAAAAACTTCAATAGGTTATTATATTAATCAAAGCTACCAAGGATTAGGAATCATGACTGAATGCACAAAGTTTTTCATCGATTATTGCTTTAATGAAATTAATTTAAACAGAATCGAAATTCAAACCTCAATTAATAACATTAAAAGCCAAAATATCCCTAAAAAATTAGGGTTCACCCAAGAAGGTATTTTAAGAGAAGATGAAAAGTTAAATGGGAAATTCTATGATAGCTATGTGTTTAGTTTGCTTAAATCTGAATATAATAATGTGTAATTCGTTCACTTTATGTTCAACTCATATGAAAGAAAAATAATGACTAACTAAAAAGGTTACCTGTTGTCTAACGGGTAACCTTTTTAAATAAGATATTTCGAACAAAATCTAATTATATATAATTAAGACTGATTTTTAACTTCTAATTATTTTCTATTGTCGGCTTCACTTGGTAATGTTTTAACATATGTAAATAAAACGATTGTCTGAATAATCAACATGATTAGCAATCCAATTCTTATATAAGTATTATCTAACATAAACATTGAAAAGCCTACGACGATATAAACACTAATCAAAAGTTTGAATTTGCTTTTCAAAGTATAGCCTCTATTATTTTTGAAACCTTCCACATAATTTTTATAAACTTTAGTCTGTATTAACCAATTTTCAAATTTATCGGAGCTTTTAGAAAAACAAATAGCTGCAACTAATAAAAACGGTGTAGTTGGTAATAAAGGTAACGCGACACCTACAAATCCGATAACAGTGAATAAAATACCCAGGGCAATTAAAAAATACTTCAAAAAAACACTCCTAATAAGAACTATTACTAATTATAAACTAATAAAATAATTTGGTAAATAACATAGCATTTTGAGAGTTAGAGCTTTCTTAGTTTGGATGATTCGTAATACGTAACTAAATATCAACTAGGTTCAAACAATGATTTACGCTTACTTATTGAAGTGTCACAATACATTACTAATATATATAAAGGTCCACCAACTATAACAAGTGATGAACCTTTATAATAGGCTTATTATTAAGGTATAGGTTACTGATAGAAGAAAGTATGAAGAAATGGCAAGCCTCAAGTATTCTAAATTAATTTAGAAGTGATGGGATGCTATTTTAATTTTAAGGTGAAAGCGTTAATTGCTACGATAATAGTACTTAAGGACATAAGGATGGCACCTATTGCAGGAGATAATATTAAGCCTAATGTTGCTAGTATACCGGCTGCAAGAGGGACAGCAATTATATTATATCCTGCTCCCCACCATAAATTTTGAATCATTTTCTTCATAGTATTATTAGAAAGCACTAAAAAATTGATGATATCTAAAGGATTACTTTTAACGAGTATAACATCACCAGATTCCACAGCTACATCAGTCCCCGCACCGATAGCCACACCGATATCGGCTCTTATAAGGCTAGGTGCATCATTGATGCCATCGCCAACCATCATAACTTTACTACCGTTAGATTGATAGTCTTGAATGATACTTTCTTTATCCTCAGGCATCAGTTGAGCGTGTACATCTCTAATACCTAATTCATTAGCAACTGATTGGGCTACTTCTCTATTATCACCTGTCAGCATAACCGGTGTGATGTTTCTAGATAATAAATTTGAAACCATTTGATGTGAGCTATCTTTAATTTTGTCCCCTTGTGCAATAATACCGAGTACTTCCTGATCATTGATTAAATAGCTAATAGAGTTTCCTTGTTGGGCAAGGCGAGCAAACTGTTCTTTATCATAATCAAAGTTATGGTTATCAAGATAAGAGACATTTGTTATTTTGAGTTTGTTATTTTCTACGATGCCTTCTAACCCTACGCCAGGTATGTTATTGACTTCTTTGGCAGTTGAATATGAAATGTTTTGGTTGTTAGTAAAATCTATTATACCAGAGGCAAGAGGATGGTTAGAATTATTTTCTAAAGAAGCAAAGAGAGCCAATACTTCTTTATTAGTTAGGTGCTCAGCATAGCTCTCATAATGGTTTACAGAAAAATTGCCTTCAGTTAATGTGCCAGTTTTATCCATCATGATGTAATCAATATGTTGTGCAATTTCTACAGATTCTCTATTTTTGATTATTAAACCATTGTGTGCACCTATAGATGTAGAACGTGCTGTCACTAAAGGGATCGCTAGTCCTAATGCGTGAGGACAAGCAATAACTAGTACGGTTACTAAGCGTTCAAGTGCGAAATCAACATTGTTTTGAAGTAAAATCCATACAATAAATGAAATTAGTCCTATACTTACAGCAAAATAGAACAAATAACCAGCTACTTTATCTGATAATAATTCTGCTTTTGACTTATCGTTTTGGGCTTGGTTAACAAGATCCATAACTTGAGATAAGTAGCCATCTTCGCCAGTAGCCGTCACTTTAATTTGTATGGTCCCTGAACCATTGATTGAACCACCAATAACATTATCGTTATTTGTTTTGGCCACTTTTTTTGATTCTCCAGTTACCAATGATTCATCGATGGACGTATCACCTTTAATAATAATGCCGTCTGTAGGTATACTTTCACCAGCTTTAATTTCTACAATATCACCAAAGTTAATATCTGTTATTTTAACTTCTTGACGTTCTTGATTATCCATAATTTTAATAGCAGTATTAGGTAAAAGTTCTGCCATTTTTTTTAACGCATTACTTGCATTACCGACTGTACTCATTTCAATCCAATGACCTAATAACATAATTAAAATGAGGGTGGCTAATTCCCAGAAAAAGTCCATTGTATGTGTAGATGAACTACTGAAATTATTCATGTAAAAAGCATACAAACTATAAAAATAAGCTACGGAAATACCTAAAGCGACTAGTGTCATCATACCCGGGCTTTTCGAGGAAATTTCCTCTTTGGCACCTGATAAAAATGGTTTTCCTCCATAAAAGAATAAAATTGTACCAAGTATTAATACAATCCAATCTGATCCTTTAAAGGAAAACTGAAACGGCAGAGTAACACCCATCATTGGAGATAAGATGATAATTGGAATCGCAAAAATCAATGAAATGAAAAATTTGTTTTTAAAATTTCCATGATGGTGGTGTTCATGATTGTGATTTTCATGTTCCTGAGGACTGTGATGTTCATGATTTGACACAATAAAACCTCCTAGATTGATATTATCAAGAGACATTGTAATATAATTCAATTCTAACACATACCCTAACGGGGTATAAATAATTCGCTTCACAGCATGATTTTTAGTAAATGAAGATTTATATTTTTTATGAGGTATAACAGTTGAGAGAGCTTGTCTATCAAAAAAGACACTTCTTTTTAATGAAGTGTCTTTCGTATTTCCATATAAAAATTTAATGCTACCCTACTAAGTCACGTCTTCTATACCCTATATAACCTAAAATGATAAATATAATGCTTATTATTGTGAGCGTTCCAAAAATCGCGAAATCAAAATTTTCTTTCGGCATTTGTGGAAGCCAATTTAATATAGCTGTTTTTGTAAACCATTTAGGTAAGTCTAAGGTGTTGCCGAAATAATTGATTGCAAAATTATAACCAAGATAAGCATAAGCTAATTTTCCGAGCTTTGGCGCCCAGCCAAGAGCTAAGGCAGCAAGACTAATGAAAAATAATATAGCAGGTAAAAAATTGTAACCGGCAGCAAGGAAATTAGTGATTTCTAGCTCACCATGGCCTTCCATCGCATTTATCCCTATCATGCCAAG
>Ga0079226_10003423_pt1 | contig 12193 bp, 9 predicted proteins | sample Poulit2014_FD_76345 | JGI IMG/M metagenome (GOLD analysis project Ga0079226, IMG submission 76345) | Agricultural soil microbial communities from Georgia to study Nitrogen management - Poultry litter 2014 | ecosystem: Environmental > Terrestrial > Soil > Agricultural land | place: USA: Georgia... | reverse complement strand
GCCAAGGTGTAATTTCATTCATAGTTGTCTGCTTCACATAACCTTCTTTGGTAATCAATACAAAGTTTTTATGAGCATCCAGTTCTTTGTAACTAAAAACAGCCAAAACAGTCTCATCCATTGCTAAATTAGTAATGGACTGTGATAAATGTTCTCCCATGTCCTTCCATTTTACATCTGGTATTTCATGAACCGGTCGATAGATTACATTTCCTTTGTTGGTCACCATCAATAAATGATCCAAGGTATTAAGCTGTTCACTAAAGACTAGGACATCCTCTTCTTTCATCCCGACTTCATTGGGTTTAGAAGCTGAATAAGAACGCAGGCTGCTACGTTTGAAGTACCCTTCTTTGGTAACAGCAACCACTACTTCTTCTTGAGCAACAAGAACTTCTGTGTCGATTTTTATTTCTTCAATCTCGGCTTCAATAGCTGTCAGTCGAGAAGTTGCATATTTCTTCTTGATGTCACGCAGTTCTTTTTTCATTACTTTAAATAATTCTTTCGGATCGTTGATGATTTTTTGTAATTCTTTAATCCATTCGGCTAGTTCTTGAGCTTCCTTATTGAGCTGTGTAATATCGGTATTTGTTAAACGATAAAGTTGTAGGTTAACAATTGCTTCGGCTTGTTCTTCCGTAAATTGGTGGGCCATGACCAAATTATTTTTGGCATCTTTTTTATCTTTACTGGCGCGAATGGTCGCAATAACTTCATCAAGAATCGATAAGGCTTTGATCAATCCTTCAACGATATGCTGTCTCTTTTTGGCTTTTGTTAAATCAAACTGACTACGTTTAAGGATGACACTTTTACGATGATGAATATAACTTTTTAAAATATGTTGCAGACCAACTTGTTGAGGACGCATGTCATCTATGGCAACCATATTAAAATTATAATTGATTTGTAAATCGGTATTTTTGAATAAATAGTTCAAGATTCCTTGTGCATTGGCATCTTTTTTAAGTTCAACAACAATTCGTAAACCCGTACGATCACTTTCGTCACGAACCTCAGCAATGCCATCAATTTTTTTATTCAAGCGGATTTCATCCATTTTTTTGACCAAAGAAGCTTTATTCACTTCATAAGGAATTTCAGTGATTACGATTTGTTGTTTATTTCCACGTAAATCTTCTACACTCGTTTTTGAACGTAAAATCACTTTGCCTTTTCCATTTTCATAGGCCTTTTTAAGTTCTTCTTTTCCTTGTAAGATGCCACCTGTTGGAAAGTCTGGACCAGGAATATACTGCATCAGTTTTTCTAACGAAGCTTCTGGATGATCGATCATATAAATCGTACCATCAATGACTTCTCCTAAGTTGTGGGTAGGTATTTCTGTAGCATAACCAGCAGAAATACCTGTCGAACCGTTCACTAGAAGATTGGGATATCCAGCGGGTAATACAGTCGGTTCTTTTTCAGTATCATCGAAATTCCATACAAATTCAACAGTTTCTTTATCGATGTCTGTTAGCATTTCGCCACTTAACTCAGACAAGCGAGCTTCTGTATAACGCATCGCCGCTGGAGGATCACCGTCCATACTTCCGTTATTGCCGTGCATTTCAACCAATACTTCTCGTAACTTCCAATCCTGGCTTAATCGCACCATGGCTTCATAAATACTGCTATCCCCATGAGGATGGTAATTTCCCATGATATTTCCTACTGATTTTGCGGATTTTCGAAATCCTTTTTCGTGGGTGTTGCCATCTTTATTCATCGAAAATAAAATACGCCGTTGCACAGGCTTTAATCCATCTCGAATATCAGGCAATGCACGTTCCTGGATGATATATTTTGAATACCGTCCAAAACGATCGCCAATGACTTCTTCTAAAGGCAATACCTGAATATTATTATGATGTTCCAAAGAAAATCCTCCTTTAGCATAAATGGTTAGTGAGAGGGCATCATTTCCGCCCCTCTCTTTTTATGAAATTTAATTAATTATCAAATAAACTGAGCGTTTCAACTGACTTTTCATCTGTTTGAGAAAAATCATGATTATTTGTTGGATCGGTTGTTTCTAAAATACTTCCTTCTTCTTCTAAAGTAAATTGAACATGGCTTTCAATCCATTTTCTACGAGGTGCCACTTTATCGCCCATTAAGGTAGTCACTCGTCTTTCTGCTTGTGCCGCATCATCAATTCTTACCTGAACTAGCGTACGTGTGTCTGGATCCATGGTTGTTTCCCACAATTGATCAGCATTCATTTCACCTAGTCCTTTATAACGTTGTAACATATAGCCTTTTCCTACTTTTTCAATGACCTGACGCAATTCATCATCTGTCCAAGCATATTCGATTTGTTCTTTTTTCCCTGATCCTTTTGAAACTTTGTACAAAGGCGGTAAGGCAATATAAACTTTTCCTGCTTCGATTAACGGCTTCATATAACGATAAAAGAAGGTTAATAACAAGACTTGGATATGGGCACCGTCTGTATCGGCATCTGTCATAATGATTACTTTGTCATAATTGCAATCTTCAATCGAAAACTCTGGACCCACACCAGCACCAATCGTATAAATCATGGTATTTATTTCTTCATTTTTCAAAATGTCTTGCATCTTGGCTTTTTCTGTATTAATTACTTTTCCTCGTAAAGGTAAAATCGCCTGAAATTTGCGATCTCGCCCTTGTTTAGCAGAACCTCCTGCTGAATCTCCTTCGACTAAATAAAGTTCATTCTTTTTAGGATTACGAGACTGGGCGGGGGTCAACTTCCCGGAAAGTAACGATTCGCCTTTTTTACGCTTTTTCCCATTCCGACTTTCATCTCGTGCTTTACGAGCAGCTACTCGGGCTTCTCTGGCCTTGATTGCCTTTCTGACCAACATTTGTCCCATTTCACTATTTTCTAATAAATAAAAGCCTAATTGTTCACCAATGACATTATCAACCACCGTTCGAGCAATCGGTGTACCAAGTTTTTCTTTGGTTTGTCCTTCAAACTGGAGTAGGTCTTCCGGAATACGAACGGATAGAACACCGGTCATGCCTTCGCGAAAATCGCTACCTTCCAAATTTTTATCTTTTTCTTTTAAAAGGTTTACTTTACGTGCATATTCATTAAAGGCTTTAGTGATCGAAGTTTTCATTCCTGCTTCATGAGTACCCCCATCTTTTGTACGGACATTATTGACAAAAGACAAAATATTTTCAGAATAACCATCGTTGTATTGAAAGGAAAATTCGACTTCAATACCTTCTTTGCTTCCATTGAAAAAAGCGATAGGAGATAAGGTGTCTTTTCCTTCATTTAAGTATTCAACAAACTCTTTGATCCCTTCTTCGTAGTGAAAGGTGTCTGCAACTTTTTCTTCCCCACGCAAATCAATCAAGTCGACTTTGACATCTTGAAGTAAAAAAGCAGATTCTCTTAGTCTTTCAGATAAGGTATCATAAGAAAATTGGGTAACAGAAAAAATTGAGGCATCTGGCAGAAAATGGACACAAGTGCCATCCGGTTGCCTTACTTTCCCAACTTTTTTTAATGTTCCGACCGGTTTTCCGCCATTTTTAAAAGTTTCTTGATACTTGACACCATCTCTCACAATGGTTACATCCAACCAACTCGATAAAGCATTAACAACACTGGCACCCACACCATGCAAGCCGCCTGAAGTTTTATAGCCGCCTTGGCCAAATTTACCTCCGGCATGTAAAACAGTAAAAATAACTTCGACTGTGGGGATGCCAGAAGCATGCATTCCTACAGGCATTCCTCTCCCATTATCTTTTACACTGATACTATTATCTTCATGAATGGTTACCGTGATTTCTTTTCCATAACCAGATAAGGCTTCATCCACTGAATTATCAAAAATTTCATAGACCAAATGATGAAGGCCGCGACCATCTGTCGAGCCAATATACATACCCGGTCTTTTTCTTACAGCTTCTAATCCTTGTAACACTTGGATTGATGCATCATTATACTCATTGGTTTTTTTTGCCAACGTCAACTCTCCTTGTACATTCATTTTATATAAGACATTTTCTAGTAGACAGCTACTATTTCCCTGCCTTCTTTTGTAGACCTTTCACATTATACACCATATTCTGTAAAATTAGCCAACACAACTTCTAAAAGCTCGACACAAAAAAGCCACAAGTCGTCGAGCATAGGGAAAAAACTATGATAGTTTCGTCCCTTTTTAAAGATAACAGGAACGTATGTTTGTAAATTAATAATAGCATAGTTTGTAAAAAAAAGAAATACTTTTTTATTTCTCAAAAAAAGTTAGTATTGTAGCTCTTTTAAATTCATGCTAAACTATTTCTGTTGTAAGAACACACAGAAAGTTGGGAACTGAAAAAATGAAAATTGCAAGCTTATTTCTTTTGGCCTATTTGTTAGGTTCTATTCCATCTGGTGTCTGGATCGGAAAAATTTTCTTTAAAAAAGATATTCGAAACTACGGAAGTGGAAACACTGGGACGACCAATACCTTTCGTGTCTTGGGTAAGACAGCGGGATTCGTTGTTTTTTTGATGGATCTTCTCAAAGGAAGCTTGGCCACTTGTTTGCCCTACATTTTCCACATAAGTTCCATCAACCCACTTTGGTTTGGGGTTTTTGCTATTTTAGGACATGTCTTTCCAATATTTGCCGGATTTAAAGGGGGGAAAGCTGTGGCAACAAGCGCTGGAATGCTTTTAGCCTACCATCCTTTATTCTTTTTATACTCACTGATTCTTTTTCTGATCATCTTATTTATTACAAGCACAGTTAGTTTGACAAGTATGATCTCATTAGTACTTATAACTATTTCGACAGTATTTATTCCTTATGTCGCGCCTACTCTTTTATCAGAACCCGACTGGCTTTTAACACTTATTGCCATAGTTGTGACTATTTTTATTTTCATTCGTCATCGCGAAAACATCGCTCGGATTAAGGCGGGAACAGAAAGTACGATTTCATTTGGATTAAAAAATAAAAAAAAACATCCACAAAAATAAGCTGAGGAATTCCTCAGCTTATTTTTTATTGAATCGTAATTGTGTAACTGGTCTTCATTGTTTTGTGGGAAGACAATTTTTGAATCCCCAATTTTTCTGTCAATTGACCACTTGTCTCCACCGTATCTGCAACACCAAACCAAGGTTCGATACAAACAAACGGAGATTGAACAGGATAAGTAGACCAGATACCGACATACGGAAAATCATCATAACTTAACGTGACACTATGTTTGGACTTCTCTGATTTAATACTAAACGCGTTCCTACCTTTTGTTTCAAAGATTAGAGCATCTTCATGAAACAATTCATGAGACAGAGCAAAGGTTGTATTGGTTTGTCCCAAGGTACGATTTTCACTATCGATTTGTCCATTTTTAAGCGGTAAAGTTATTCGTGACTTCATAGGAGTTGGCTCCAAATAATAGTCATCAAAAGTTAAGCCTTCTTCTAAAGGAACATTAAAGGCTGGATGGCCTCCGATTGAAAAATAAAGATCTTCATTAGTTGGATTCACGACTTTATAACTTACTTTTAGTGTACTTTCTTGTAATTCATAAGCTATATATAATTGAAAGTCAAACGGATAGTTCTCTTTTGTTTGGTCGTTACTTTCTAACAAAAATAAAGCAGATGTTGGCGTTTGTTCAACGAGTGAAAAAAGACTATCTCGAGCAAATCCGTGTTGTGAAAGCTGATACGTTTTCTCTTGGTAGGTATACTTTCCGTCTTTTAAGGCACCAACAATCGGAAAAAGTACGGGCGCATGTCTAGCCCAATGGTCCGGATTGGCTTGCCAAAGGTATTCCAGGTTACTATCTTTACTTTTTAAGCTGATTAACTCGGCACCTTGCTCAGAAATTTCAGCTTTTATAGTTTCCATTTCAATGATTACACTCATAACGATCCTCCAAACTCGGCAAAATGACAGAGAAAATGAAGTGTCCTTTGCTCATATTTTATGGTTATGCTTTTGCAAGTTCTTCTTTAAAACGAGGATTCAATACTTTTAAATAGGTCCCTTTCATTCCTAGTGATCGAGATTCGATAACGCCAGCAGACTCTAATTTACGTAAAGCATTGACAATAACTGAACGTGTGATGCCAATTTCATCGGCAATACTTGAAGCAGTCAAACGACCTTCATTGCCATCTAGCGCGTCAAAAATCGCTTGAACGGCAATTAGTTCACTATAAGAGAGAGTATTAATTGCCATTTGGACGGCCGTTGTACTCCGAATATTGTCTTCTATATCCCGCGAGTTTTGATATAAAATTTGCATACCCACAACAGTCGCACTGTATTCTGATAATACTAAATCTTCGTCATCAAAGGTTTGGTTGATACGAGAAAGAATGATCGTCCCTAATCGTTCACCAGCACCAAAGATTGGTACGACTGTTGTTAAGCCGTTTGGATATAAGTCTCGAGATTCGATAGGAAAAGCTGTCATATCATTGTCGATCGAAATATTGGATTCGGTGACAGATAATAATTCAACCATATCTGTATAACTTTTGGGAAATTGTTTTTGGACAAACATTTTTTTGACACGTTCATTGTTCACATCATGTTTTTCATTAAAACCTAAAACATGTCCTTCACTACTAATGATATAGGCATTGCTATCTAAAATATCCCCCAAAATTTTAGCCATTTTATCATAAGGTAAATCTGAATCAATACTAAATGTATTCTTTTGTTGCAACAACTGATTAACTTTTCTAGTTTTTTCTAAAAGAGTTGCCATGTTTTTACCCCTTTCTTTTAACACTTCATTATTCACTCTATCCTTTTTAAAGAAAACATCGTCACTTACGGATTATAAAATATAACGACTCAAATCAGTATCTTGGGCAATATCTGCCAACTTATCTTCTACGTAGGCTTCTGTAATCGTAATTTCACCCATTTGCATTTCAGAAGCTTCAAATAACAAATCTTCCAGTAATTTCTCTAAAATGGTATGCAAACGACGAGCACCGATATTTTCAGTATCTCGATTGACACGAAAAGCAATTTCAGCAATTTTTTCAATTGCTTCTAAAGTAAAGGTCACCGTAACATTTTCGGTTCCAAGTAAGGCTACGTATTGTTTGATTAACGCATTGTTGGGTTCTTTTAAAATCTTTACAAAGTCTTCAGCTGTCAAATCATCTAATTCCACACGAATTGGAAAACGTCCTTGCAATTCGGGAATTAAATCACTTGGTTTTGACACATGAAAGGCTCCTGAAGCAATAAATAAAATATGATCTGTTTGAATAGTGCCATATTTGGTGTTAACTTGTGACCCTTCGACAATTGGTAAAATATCACGTTGCACCCCTTCACGAGAGACTTCACCAGATTGTTGAGATTTAGAAGTAATTTTATCGATTTCATCAATAAAAATAATCCCATTTGATTCAGCAAGCTTGATGGCCTCACTATGAATATCGGCATCATTTACTAAATTTGAAGATTCTTCTTGAATTAAAACTTCGCGAGCTTCTTTAACAGACAAGGTCCGTTCCACTTTTTTTTGTGGTTTTAAAGCATCTAAGGTATCTCCTAAATCAATTCCCATTTGTTCCAATCCAGGATTCATCATAGGTGAAGCTGTTTTTGGCTCATTGATTTCAATGGTTACTTCTCGTTCATCCAATACGCCTTTTTGTAATTGTTCATAAATAGCTTGACGATTTGTGCGAATTTCATCAGTCAACTCTTCTTGAGGTTCTTCTTGTTGGTTTTGTCCAAACATGGCCATCATTTGTTCATAAGGGTTCGAATTTTGTCTTTTTTCTTTTTTTATCCCTGGTGCCAATGCTTTTGCTAAACGGCGATTGGCCTTTTTTTCAGCTTTTACACGCACATTTTTATATTGATCTTTTCGAACAATTTGAATAGCATTTTCTACCAAATCACGAACCATTGATTCCACATCTCGACCAACATAGCCCACTTCAGTAAATTTTGTCGCTTCAATTTTCATAAATGGTGCATTGACAATTTTTGCCAAACGACGTGCAATTTCTGTCTTACCGACACCTGTTGGTCCAATCATCAAAATATTTTTAGGAGTCACTTCTTCTTGCATTTTTTCATCTAATTGCAAGCGACGATAGCGATTCCGCAAAGCAACAGCAACTGACTTTTTCGCTGGATTTTGGCCAACAATATATTGATCAAGTTCTTCCACGATAGTTCGTGGGGAGACATTTTGTTCCATCATTTTTAACATTCCTCCACAATAATATTATGGTTAGTAAAGATACAAATATCAGCAGCAATATTCAACGCATTTTCAGCGATTTCTTTTGCTGACATGGTTTCTTTCCCATATTTTTTCATCGAACGAGCCGCAGCTAGCGCATAATTTCCGCCAGAACCAATAGCTAAAATTCCATCATCTGGGGTAATCACTTCTCCTGTTCCGGAAACAAGTAACATTTCTTTTTCATTCATGACAATCAACATCGCTTCAAGCTTTTGCATTGCTTGTTGTGACCGCCATTCTTGAGCAAGTTCAACGGCTGCTCGTTGTAAATTACCATTAAATTCATTTAATTTTTCTTCAAACTTTTCTTCTAGAGTAAAGGCATCTGCAACGCCTCCAGCAAAGCCAACAACGACTTCATCGTTATAGATGCGACGAACCTTTCTTGCTGTACCTTTCATCACGATTTGTTCTCCCATCGTGACTTGTCCATCTCCTGCCATAGCAAATTTTCCATCTTGATTTACTGCACAAATGGTTGTTGAATGAAATTGTGATTCCATTGAATATATTTCCTCCTATATAAATTGCATGATTTACGCCCGTGGATGAAACTTACGATAATTGTTTTGTAAGCTTTCCTTGGTTACGTGGGCATAGATTTGAGTTGTTGATAAATTGGCATGGCCTAATAATTCTTGTACCGTCCGCATATCCGCGCCATTATTTAATAAATGAGTGGCGAAGGTATGCCGTAACATATGCGGATGAATCTGACTATCCAGACTACTACGACGAATCAATTGATTCAAAGCATACTCGATACCAGTAGAGGTAATAGGATCTCCTAAACGATTGACAAATAAAAACGAATGCGATTTATGAAAATGCTCCATTAATTCTTTTCGCCCACCAGCTAGATAATCTTGCACCGCTGTTTGGGCAAAAACACCAAAAGGAACGTAACGATCCTTGTTGCCTTTTCCATGAATTAAAAGAACTTCATTTTGCCAATCAATGGCAGGCAATTGTAATTGGGCACATTCTGACACCCGCAAACCCGCACCGTATAAGATTTCCAATAACGCTCGATCTCGTTGTCGTAAGGGTTCTTTGCCTTGAACACTTTCAAAGAGTGCCTCCATTTCCTCTTCATAAAAAAAACGCGGCAATTTCGCATTTTTCTTTTTTAAATGGACATATGAAAAAGGATTTTCGCTGATTATCTCTTGTTTCAACAAAAATTGATAAAAAGAACGTAAACTAGCCATCTTACGACTGATGGTATTTCGACTATATTTTTTATCATACAAAACACTTAAATACACCCGAACATCACGATGGTCTATTTGAAGATAATTTTCATCTCCTGAAGATTTTAAAAACTCAAAAAAATCTGAAATATCTTCTTCATAAGCCTCTTTTGTTCTATCTGAATATCCTTTTTCGACCAATAAATAACGGAAAAACTCTTGGGGCCAATTCATTTGATTCAACGTTTTTCCTCCGTTTCTAGTGCACTTAAACTCTATCATAGCTTTTAAAAAAAAACAATTGAATTGTCAGAATTTAATCAATCTTTCAAAATTCGTTCACAATTTAATAAAAAACGAAATAGTTGTTACTTTTTAGAACAGATAAATCGCTCCATTCAGCAACTTCTGCAATACACTTATAACAATTTTCTAGTGAAAACAAAAATTCACCACGAAATCTCGTGGTGAATTTTTCATTTATTATTCAGAATCATTTTCTTCATCTGCAGGCTCTGTTTGCTTGATGCTTTTTTCTTCAACTGCCTGAACTAGTTCTTTATTTCCTTGTTTTGTGGACATGGTTTCATTGATTAAAGAAACAAGATCTAGTCCTGTCGTTTCTTTAATGGTGTCAAAAGTGCGAGCTAAACCTGCTTCCCCTATCTCATGAACCCCATCGCCACCACCAAAACTAACAACCTTATCAATATTGCTGATTGGTGCATTTACCTCTTTGGCAATTTGTGGAAGAACTTTAATGAATTCCATCAAAATACCGGCTTCGTTTAATTTTTGCAAGGCCAACGCCATTTTTTCTTTGCTTTCAGCTTCTGCTTGTCCAACTTTAGAAATTTTGTCAGCTTCTGCATTTCCTAGTTTTGTAACTCGTTGCGATTCGGCTTCAGCTGCCAAACGAACTTTTTCTGCATCGGCTTCAGCTTGTGCGATTTCTCTGGCTTTTTGAGCCAAGGCATTTTGTTCGACAACATATTTATCTGCTTCTGCTTTCTTACGAACACTTGCATTTAGTTCTTTTTCTGTCAGAGCCGCTTGCTTGTCTTGAATTTCGATATTTTTATCTTGTTCAATTAAATGAACTTTCATTTTTTCACCGATAGCAACTTGTTCAGCTTTTGCATCAGCGACTTCTTGTTCTTGTTTGTATTGGGCTTGTTTTAATCCCATATCTTTTGTGGCTTCAGCGATTTCTGTTTTCCGACGAATTTCTTCATGTTGGGCCAATTGTTCATTTTCCGCTTGTTTGATCCGAGTTTCTCTTAAAGCGTTTGATTCTGCAACTTCTGCGTTCTTTTTCACTACTGCAATTTGAGGGCGACCTAAAGCATCTAGGTAGCCATTGGGATCAGTCACATCTTTAATTGTAAAAGAAACGATTTCTAAGCCCATTTTGCGTAAGTCCGTAGAAGCAACTTGTTGGACTTGTTCAGCAAAATCATCCCGGTTTTTATAAATAGCCTCAACTGTCATCGTTCCCAAGATGGCCCGTAAATGACCTTCCAACACTTCTTGTGCTTCATCTTCTAAATCCTTGGTTGATTTTCCCAAATATTGTTCTGCGGCTGTTTTGATTGATTCAACACTGTTTCCAACTTTCACCAATACGGTAGCACTGGCTAAAATGGGAACCCCTTGTTCAGTATACACTTCTGGAGTCCCAATCTCTAATTTATGCGTCAACAAACTTAGCTTATGCGCCTTTTGGATGATTGGAATGACAAACGTTCCACTATTTTTTAAGATTTTGATTCCTTCTTTTCCAAGTAAAGAACCAGTAACAATCAAAGCTTCATCGGGTTTGCCGATACGATAACGAAGCATTAAGAAAATAATTAATAAAACAACGATCAAAACGATCAAAAACACAGAACTACCAACAAATTCTAACATTTCACCACTCCTTTTTTATTTTAATTTCCATAATGATTGCTTTTAATGACCAGGGCCCGTCCCTTTTCATCAAAATCAATAATCAACACTTTGGTACCAACAGTTAACAGAAGATTATTTTCTTGGTCTTTTGTTCGATAAAACTTAGCGGGATAAACGGTGTGAGCCGTTTTACTGCCAATTTCCATGACTTCACCCACGGAAGAACCTTCAATTTTTTCTGTTAATTCACCCAACAAATATTCGTTTTGTGCCATGACGTTGCTTTCATTCTTATCTGTTAGCCGGTTATATAAAGCCATTAACGGGAAAAATAACAACGAAAACAACACATACAAAATAACAATGAGCACTAAAAAGAGGACTACCCAAACCAACCCTCTGAAAAAAGGTGGTTGATTCAAAAGCTTCTGACTGATAATTGTGATAAACTGGCCAATCATTATCTTTCAACCCCTTACTTTAATGATACTATCATAAAACAACAAACGTGTTTGGTCAATTGAAAACGCTGATAAGTATCTTTTATTTCTGTTTTTCAAGTAAACGAACTTTCTTTTGTATCTTTACATGCTAAAGGTACAGTTCTTTGCTATTCTTCTGTATCTTTACATGTTAAAGGAACAGTTCTTCGCTATTCTTCTGTATCTTTAAATGTTAAAGGCACAGTTCTTTGACATTCTTCTGCATCTTTACTACACATTTTCAAACACGATACTTTAACATAAGAAAACCGCGGGCTAACCCGCGGCCTTTTTATACAGTGGTTATTGGTTATCTTACGTCCTTAATATTAAATTCAACACCTAGACGATTACGATAATATTCAGGATACATTTC
>Ga0079226_10003422_pt1 | contig 12194 bp, 12 predicted proteins | sample Poulit2014_FD_76345 | JGI IMG/M metagenome (GOLD analysis project Ga0079226, IMG submission 76345) | Agricultural soil microbial communities from Georgia to study Nitrogen management - Poultry litter 2014 | ecosystem: Environmental > Terrestrial > Soil > Agricultural land | place: USA: Georgia... | reverse complement strand
TTTCTAAGCTAGCAGCAAGCCAACGCTGATTGCCGGCTTGATTTTCAACCTCCAGTCTCAAATTCACGCTGCCGTCGCTTTCACGAAGCGGGCGTATCACCTCAGGGCTGTCCAACGGTGGGTGGCTGGTTGCTAGTGTATGGAAGAGCTTGCCCACAATCTTGGAGGAATTTAGATTAAACAGACGCGCTGCAAGCGGGGAAGCCCGCTCTACGCGATTTTGCGTGTCTAAAACCAGGACCCCGGACGCGGTGTGCGTTACAATACGCTCCAGCGTATCTGAAGCCCACTGTTGGTCCTCCGGATCTTCGTGGCGTTCATCGATTACATTAAACTCGACCACTAATACTCGACGTCCATCTAATTCCATTGTGCTGGCTACAGCGTCAGTTAAAAAATCGGTGCCGTCTGCAGCCTGATACCGCCACTTTTTGTGATTTACGCCGTAAAGGGCGGCTGAATGTAACCATGTCACGCCCTCTTCCCGGCGATATTGCACGTGTTGCGAACTCATATGATGGGCTTTTAGTGCCCTAAGTTCGTCCAGTGAATACTGAAAATAGTCACAGGCACTTTGATTCGCCCATAGAATTCGCAATGAACCAATGTCATGAATGATAATGCCGCGTTTAGAGTGTAACGTGATCGACTCGATAGCACTACTGCTTGGAAACATAGGATTCATTCTAATGAGGTTGATGGCACGGCTGAACGGTCGGTGGCATCGCCACAGAAGAGCCGGACAAACAGTGCAACTTTAATGCGCGGTTTCAGGTGCCAATACGATATCGAAGTTACAGGACGACCACGTTCCATCACCGGTGCGGCTCACGTCGCGACCATCCGGAGTCGGAGTGCCCGCTGGTTGTGTTTCAAAGCGTTTGATTAGTGACCTCTTTACTCCAAATACCGAATCGCCAGCCGCCAGCTGCGGATCGCCATCAACGAATATATGAGTCACTAGGGTCCGAAGCCCTGGAGCTGTAACCATGAAGTGCAGGTGTGCTGCTCGTAACGGGGAACGCTTGGTAGCTTGTAACATTGCGCCGACCGGACCATCATACGGGATCGGATAGGGCACTGGTGTGACACCCCAAAATGCGTATTTGCCATTTTCGTCAGTGTATAGATGCGCCCGGCCCGCTGTACGACCATCGGAATACTGCACATCATAAAAACCATCTTCGTCAGATTCCCAAACCTCAACGCGGGCATTGGAGACAGGACGGCCAGCAGTATCGGTGACGGTACCTTCGATCCAGGCGGGCTGTCCTTTGGCACCTTGGGCGATGTCACCACCAATTGGTATTTCGGGGGCGTCTTCAACGAAGAAAGGCCCAAATACAGTAGCTTCAGTGGCATTCTTATAGGCCTGATTATTCACCGCGATCGTCTGCATCGACACACCCAATGTGTCCGATAACAACACAAATTCTTGGCGCTTATCGTCCGTGATATGCCCGACTTCGGTGAGGAAGTTGATGGCATATTCCCATTCCTCTTCGGTAAGCCGTACATCGCGAACAAAATCATGCAGATGCACTACAAGTCGTTGCAAAAGAAATTTCAGTCGTGGGTCATCAGTTTTATCGAAGGATGTTACAACCTCGTTGACTAAGTTTTCTTCGATCTGCTGCTGGACGTCGTCCTGCTGGGCGACGGATGATTCATGCGTGGACATGAGATTCCTCCTTGAGAAGGTGGCTAGGATCGGTCCCGTAGAGAGCTGCGGTGAGCAGACGGGTTAGATTGTCTTCGGTTACTAGACGGGGATTATTGGACGGTACGATTTCGAGGGCTTGGCGGACAACCTCGGGGACGCCGTCAGCAGTGAAACCGTGATCTTTAAGAGCCCGTGGAGCATTGACGGTTTGGCGCAGTTTTTGGAGGCCCTCTAGCGCGCTATCAGCACCGAAAGCAGCTGTCATTCGTTGTTGAGCATCGGGGGCGTCTGCAATATTGAAGGCTAATACGTAGGGCAGCACGATGGCGTGCGTTTGAGCGTGCGGCAGATCAAAAGTGCCACCCAAGATATGGCACAGTTTATGGTGTAACCCAGAGCCAGCTGAAGCGAAAGCAACGGCGGACAGGTACGCGCCGTACAGAGCAAGGTCTCGGCCAGCAATGTCCTGTGGGTTCTTCACAATTAAGGGGAGGCCTTGACTGATCGCACGGATACCTTCTGAAGCCATCGCCGCATTAATGGGATCCGCATTGGGCGCCCAATAAGAGTCCACACAGTGGGCAATCGCATTCATGCCGGAAGCAACGGAAAGCTCAATTGGTAAAGACAGTAGAAGTTCGGAGTCATAGATGACTGATAACGGTAGTACTTTGGGATCCTTACCTGTAGTTTTGCGTTCCTGTTCAGTCAGACCCCACACGTCGGTAGCTTCAGAGCCCGCATAGGTTGTTGGCACAGCAATACTGGGGATCCCCGTAGTCATTGACACTGACTTTGCGGTTCCCGTCGTAGACCCGCCACCAACTGAAACAAGCAGGTCAATATCATTGATGCTTGCCACCTCGCGTGCCCGTTGTGCCACTTCTAAAGGCACGTGCATAACTACTTCGTGATGCCATACAGCCACGTCAATTTCGGAGGCCACTTGGTAGGCCATGTCAGTTTCAAACTCGCCGGCAATGACCATTACCTTCTTTGCGTTAAGACGTTGGACCTCTTGGGCAAGATGTGATGCGGCTCGGCCTGCACCAAACAGGACCCGCTGTCCCAAAGTTTCGTGGTTAAATTTTAAACCCATAAATCTAGAATCCTCTTTTCAGAGATGTACTCGAACCCCCACTGAGCTAGACAACGTAAAGCACAGACGGTATATCGATCCAAAAAATAAGAAGACACTGCACGGACGAATCTCTGTCGCGCGGCGAAAATGCTTTTCGTCTTCACCTTATAAGGTACGGAGAAGCTGGTCTCAGCGATAGTGGAGATTCCTTTAGTCCACCTAATTTCTGCACTGCTTTGCCGAAATGCAGTCGATACTGAGGGTACCTTTAGGTACTTGTCGGCTTTCTCTAATATCCCGTTTGTGAATTACCTCATAGTGTTGTTCCTAACACTTTCAAGACGTTTACTACATGAAAGGTCGTGACGCGAATGGGAGTTGATAATGCCGTGAGACCTACAGCCGGAGGCCTGGATTTTGCCACTCATGCAGGCCGTCTGGCCGCTGAAGTTCAGGCAGCACCAGAAGGCCCAGAACGTGAAACCGCATTTCAACACGCCCTGGATGTGTTGCGCGAGCGGCGTGACGAATTTAGCGAACAATCTTATGTTCCCAAGGATTATGTCACGTTGCTGAAAAAAGCCGGTCTTTTCGGCGTTGCCATCCCGAAACAATTTGGTGGTGAGCCGCAGCCCCCAGCAAAATTTATGCGCCAAGTTGAAGCTGTCTCCACCATCGATCCAGCAACCGGCTGGGTGGCGAGTTTTGGTTCAGCACCCGTGTATTTTGCATCACTACCGGTTGAAACCCAGCGGAAAATCTATGCGCAGTCAACTGACATCGTCTTCGCCGCCGGTATGTTTCCAATGTTCGAAGCAGAAAAGGTCGATGGAGGTTTTCTATGCTCGGGTGAATGGCAATTTGCGAGCGGCTGCAAAGGAGCCGATTTGCTAGGCATGGGGTTACGCGGTGACGAGAGCACGGACGGCAAACCCGTGACGGCACTAATTGATCCAGCAGAAGTGACCATTGTTGAAAACTGGGACGTGGCAGGCATGAAGGCCACCGGTTCTCACAATGTGGTTGCCGACAAAGTGTTTGTGCCAGAAGAAATGACGTTTGTTCGTGGCGGGGAACCAAGTATCGATGAACCTATCACTCGGTACCCTGCGCTTGCCTACGCTGCCCAGGTGTTGGCGGTGGTTACTTTAGGTGCCGCGCGCGGTGCCTTAGACCATGTGAACCACGTTGGTTCAGCAAAATCCTCTATTGCTGGAGGAAATGCAAAAGGCAACCGACCAAGCTTTAAATCGGAACTTGCAAGGGCTGAAGCGGATTTGCGTTCCGCACGTGCTTTTTTCTACGAAACGACGGACAACGTATGGCGAAAAGCAGTAGAAGATGAGGCAATCACAACAGAAGATAAGACCATGCTACGTCTGGCGTCGACACAAGCCGCACACGTTGGTCGCAAGGCCGTGCTCGCCGCATTCGACCTAGCGGGAACTGGAGCGATCTTCGCCAAACACCCGCTGCAACGTTATCTTCAGGATGGTCTGGTTCCGGCACAGCACGCGATGTTGCAAGACCAAACTTATGAAGCAGCCGGTGCGCTCATGCTGGATCTGAAACCGGATATTCCGAGTTTTCCGTAAAACAACATTAACCACTACGAGATCTCATATGAAGGAGAGTTTCACGTGGCTCAAGAGCCCCTACGAACACTTTTTTGTGTTGGAAACAATCAAAACTTCTTTGATCTGCCAAAGGCCGACATCGGTCCTGTATGGCTTGCTACCCAGGAGTTTCTCACCACCCTGCGAGACATGGAAGGTGTTGAGATCATTGGCACCTTCGACGATGACTCTCACATGGTGGGGCCCTCGGATGGGTGGCCTTGGACTTTCTATGTGTTGACTGACGTCAAGGATCAGCCGACTGTCAAAGCCGCGTGCAATCTATTTCGGACCATCCATGTTGGTGAATATGCCTTGTGGAAATACTTCAAGATCGAAGCGCGCATGGGGCGCGAGTTAACTATTCGAGACGACGTCGAAGTTTGATGCACCACATTTTAGGAGAGAAATGACTGTTTCTAAGAATCCCACAACTGATTATGCTTCGTTGGTTGAAGATGACCGTGTCGCCGGCCAGCTTTACACCGACCCAGACATTTTCCAAGCGGAAATGGAAAGGATTTTCTATAAAACCTGGGTTTGGGTTGCACACGAAAGTGAAATCCCAGAAGCAGGTTCTTTCAAAACAACGTATGTGGGGGACCAGCCGGTAATCGTCAATCGTGACCGCAAGGGTAACTTCAATACCCTCATCAACCGATGCCGTCACCGCGGTGCAACTGTTTGTGACCAAACCAAAGGTAAAGCCAATGGTTTCACCTGCCCGTACCACAACTGGTCTTACACCCTTGATGGTCGATTGCGCGGTGTTCCCTACCCAGACGGTTACGAGAACGTCCTCGAAAAGAAGGATTTCCCCTTGCACCGGCTACGCACCGAATCCTATTTGGGGATGATTTTTGCTACGTTCAACCAGGACATTGAACCTCTGGAAGATTACCTGGGCGATGCCAAGATTTGGATGGAACGGTTCTTCAAACAGACCAACGGTTTCCCCACCAAAGTGATCGGTATCCATAAATTCCGGTTCAAGGGAAACTGGAAGATCCAATTGGAGAACACCACGGATGGCTACCATTTCCCCATGGTTCACAAATCCTGGATGGCCTCTGTTGATGCTGAAACGGCAGACATGATGTCGTTTATGGATGACCCAGAAGCTGTAACTCACGTGTTGGGTAACGGTCACAGCGTTGGCATTATGGCCACCGAACACATGGACCTCGATGAAGATGACGGTACAGAAGAAATCCAGCCACGCTTCCAACATCTAGTGGACGAGTTGGAAGCAGCAGGTGAAACTCCCGAAAGAATTCGTCGCTACATGCGTTCGATGCACGGCACAGGTTTTAACCTTAACCTCTTCCCGAATGTCGCCATGTCGTCAGCATTTTTCCGCGTGCTGATCCCAATTTCTGTTGACGAAACTGAGATCTGGCATATGGCCTTGGGTATGGATGGCGGCCCAGAAAATATCAACCGTGAACGCCTGCGCATCCACGAACATTTCCAAGGCCCATTCGGCTTTGGTAGCCCTGACGATGCCGAAGGCTGGGACCGTGTTCAAATCGGTGCCGGCGGTAATCCAAACATGCCGATCATGATCAACCGCGGTCTGGAGCGTGAAACCACCAGTGAAGAAAACTGGATAACCTCCCACGTGACAGATGAATCCGGTATGCGTACTGCCTATCAACAATGGAAGAAGATGATGAGCGATGACTGAACTGCAGACGTTTTCTGACCCACGTGTACTTCGTGCCATCGAACTGGTATGGCACGAGGCAGCGCTGCTCGATGAAAAGAACTATCCGGCCTGGGAACAACTGTTTACAGATGACGGCTACTACGTGATCCCAATTGACCCTGATACTACCGATTTCGAGGAGTCGTTGAATATGATCTACGACGACAAACGGATGCGTAGCATGCGTGTCGAACGGATGATGCAGGGATATTCCCCGTCGGCCGTTGCGGCAGCTCGAACAATTCGTGGTGTTTCTCGCTTCGTCGTTGACGAAGTTAGCGACACCAGGGTTGTTGTGCGCTCAGCACAGATCCTGTCTGCCTATAAACGCGAAGAGTTTTACACCATAGGTGCCGAACTGGAACATACAATCGAGCTGAACGATGCCGGCGATAAGATCAAACTAAAAGTGGCACGGATGCTTAATAGCGAGCACGCGGTTAACGCTGCCGGTTTCCTGATTTAGAGGGCGTTATGACTCAGAGCGATTCATCAACATCGCAAAATACTGGAGTCGCCGTAGTAACGGGTGCAGCTGGTGGCATGGGCCAACACATTGCCAGCCAGCTGCACCTTGACGGCTACAAAGTGTATCTTGCTGACATCAATCTTGAAAAAGCCCGGGTTGCGGCACAGGAATTATCTCCTGATGGGCAAACCGCGAAGGCAATACACCTGGATGTTTCCAGTCGCACAGCTTTTGTTGATGCCTTGGCGCAGGTGAGACAACACTGGGGGACCCCCAGTATTTTGGTTAATAATGCTGCGGTCACCAAGGTTGCTGATTTGATGACGTTGGACACCGAAGACTTTAACAGCGTGTTGAACGTCAACGTCAGCAGTGCATTCATGGGGTGTCAGGTAATTGGCGCGGCAATGGCTGAACAAGGTTACGGTCGCATTATCAACATGGCTTCACTGGCGGGTCAGAATGGTGGCACCGCAACTGGTGCACACTATGCGGCCTCGAAGGGCGCCATCCTAACGATTACCAAAATTTTTGCTAAAGAATTTGCCGCCCGCGGGGTCACGGTCAATGCGATCTCACCGGGCCCACATGACCTACCGATCGTGCACGATACGATCTCTGAAGACAAATTTGACACCGTCATTGCCAGCATCCCAGTGCAACGCCTAGGCAGTCCACGCTTTATCGCAAAGACCGTCTCACTGCTCTCAGATGAAGACGCATCCTTTGTTACCGGGGCCTGCTGGGATATCAATGGCGGACTATTCCCCCGTTAATAAGGGCGTGGAACTATCAGAAGAAAGGAGAGGAACCATGTCTCTCATTGAGGTTGTGGTAGCAGACATCGTGCAAGAAACTCCTACCGTTAAAACCTTTTACCTTAGTATGCCGGATGGCACGCCAATAGGCCATTATGCCCCCGGAGCGCACATTGATGTGGTCGGACCGACATCACTCACTCGCCAGTATTCTCTGTGCGGGCGCCCGGACGGCGATAATGCTTACATGCTTGCGGTGAAGCGTGAAGAGAGTAGTCGTGGTGGTTCCGAAGCACTGCATGAGCTCAAAGTTGGCGATAAACTAAAGATTTCCCAACCACGAAATCTCATGGCTATCGCGCCTGAAGGGGAACACCACATACTCATTGCTGGTGGGATCGGCATTACCCCAATGTTAAGTTTGGCACGCTATATGGACGTACGTGATATTAGTTTCGAGCTACATTATTTTGCACGCAGCGAAGAAGAAGCAGCGTTTCTTCCGGAACTAACCGAAAAAATTCCCCACAAACTCCACGCCCATTTTGGTATCACACGGGATGAACAGTGGGAACGGTTGCAGGGTTTGGTGGATACTGCACCTGACAAAACACACGTGTACACTTGTGGTCCTTCACCCTTTATGGATCGGGTTCAAGAAATTGCGGTGACCAAAGTTCCCGAAGAGAATATTCATTTCGAGAACTTCAACCCTGTCGAGGTTGATGAAGATCAGGAAAACTCTGAGTTTGATGTTGAACTCGAAGGCGAGACATACCATATCCCTGCCGATCGGACTATCGTTGAGGTCTTGAACGAGGCCGGTTGTGACATCGACACCTCTTGCGAAGAAGGCATCTGTGGTACTTGCATCATGGAAGTCCTTGAAGGCACTCCTGAACACCGAGATAACGTGTTGACAAAAGCGGAGCGAGAAGCCGGTGAAACGATGGCTGTCTGTGTGTCACGAACCCGCGATCCAAAGCTGAGTCTCGATTACTTTTGATAGATCTCTAACCAGTGTCTTCTGAGCCTGCAGACTCCGTTTTTCAGTGTGATTATTATGTTGTTGACGTGCTGGGATGCCGAAACCTTACTGTAATCTAAGGCTATCTTTATCTTCTCATATGTGATCTTAATCACTAGCATTAAAGCAGCTGGTGCTGGCGACTATCTAACTCAAAGGCACACCTTGCTTATATAGCATACAAAGTAAGAGAAATTGCAGCATTTTGGTCTTCCAAAAGCTCATCTGTGACAACCTTCTGCATGTTCACCTCCTTAAGGAGAGTCTGTGAAAAACAGTAAAAAAATAGCAAAAATCGTAACAATATGCTCCGCAGCCGCGCTGGCGCTATCCGCTTGCGGTGATGGTGCCGCTGGCGCTGGTGACAACGGAGAACTGACGCTCAAATACGCCTTCAACGCTCCAGCAAGTACCTTCCCCGCTGTCCAGATGCAAGAATGGGCAGACCAAATGGAGGAACGAACAGACGGGCTCGTCGAAGTTGAAACTTACCCGGGTGCTACCCTGCTCGACACCGGCGATATCTATCCGGGAGTTTCTTCGGGCATCGTAGAAGTCGGCTTGGATGCGCCGTCCTATGATCCAAGTCAGTTCCCAGTTTCTTCCGCGGCAGCACTGCCACTGGGCTATGACAATGCAGAGGATGCCAGCGCGGCTTTCTTGGATTTGCTCCTCGAACAAGAACCTGAAGAATTTGATGACTACCAGATTGTGACGGCATTTACTGCCGAGCCTGCCTACATCCAAACTGCAACACCGGTACGAAGCCTGGATGATCTCAAAGGTATGACACTGAGAAGTCCGGGTGGTACTCACAATGACACGGTCGAAGCATTGGGCGCCGTCCCAGTGGGGATGGCACCTCCAGAAATTGCCGAAAACCTCGGCACCGGTGTGCTGGATGGCATTGTCGGTTCACGTGAACAATTGAAGGACTTCGAGTTCGCCGAATTCCTACCGTACCTGACCGAAGTTCCCCTGGGCCCTTCCGCATCCTTCGTTGCGGTCATGGACCAAGAAGCATTTGACAACCTTGACGCAGAAATCCAGGATGAAATCCTGAATCTTCGTGAGGAGATGTCAGTATTTGCTTCTCAGTATCAGGACTCACACGCCGAAGAATCTCTGGACTGGGCCAAAGAGAACTATGACCTTGAAGTCATTGAATTAGATGACGACGAAGCTGCTGAATGGCAGGAAATCTTGGATGGCAACGTTGACCAGTGGATTGACCGATACCAAGACGCAGACTTTGATCCTCAGGCGATGGTTGATCATTTGCTTGAGTCCACCAGTTAGGGCACTAATCGAGAGAAACCTTAAAAAGGGTGAGTTATGGAACGCGGTATTACAACAGCCACCGATAAAGTTGCCAGAGTCTTGGCATATCTTTCCGGTGCGGCCATGTTACTGCTGATTGTGGTTTTAGTTGGCAACGCAATCATGAGCCAACTGGGATCACCCTACGAGGCGACTTACGAGGTAGTCTCCGCCTTGGGTGTGGTTGTTGGTGGTTTGGCACTGGCTGAAGCGCAAGTCTATAAAGCTCACATCGCTATCGACATCTTGATGAAACGCGCACCGAAGTACTTCCAATTGTTCTTCGGCACCGTGATGACAGTGGCCCTGATCATTATGTTCGGTTATCTGGCCTGGGGCTTGTGGACCTACCTGGATCTACAGCGCAATCTGAACTCCGCCACCGATCAGCTCAACATTCCGACATGGGTGCTCATCTTGCCGTTACTCGTCGGTGTTATTGGTCTGATCATCGCCCTAGTCGGTGATCTCGGGCGCATCTCACGTGTCGTCCGCTACAAGGAATCTGACGTAGATATCTGGTAGTAGCCCACACGGGTGAACAGCTACGACAAGAAACGTTAAATTTGGAGCACTCTTGAGTACCACAGTTCTCGCGGTCACTGGGATCATTGCGATGATCGTCCTCCTATTTGCCCGAATTCCAGTCGCTTTTGGTGTGCTGGCAGTTGGGTTTTTCGGATCAATGATCATGACGAGCCCTGCCCAGTCTGTCCAACTGGTGTCGGCAAGTCTATTTGGCCAATTTTCATCTAACACTATGGTGACCGTCCCGTTGTTTATTTTGATGGGGCAGGTCATCTACCAGTCCGGCATGAGCGGGAAAATGTTCGACGCGGCCTATAAATGGTTTGGTTTTTTGCCCGGGGGTGTCGCAGCGACCACGGTAGCAGCGAGTATTGGATTTTCGACCGTTTCTGGCTCAAATGCTGCCACAACGGCCACCATGGGATCTGTATCGCTACCAGAAATGCGGAAATATAATTACGATCCGAAGTTAGCCGGTGGGAGCGTGGCCATCGGTGGTCTGTTGGGAACGATCATTCCGCCATCGACTGGGTTGATCATTATCGCGGTGCAATCGGAACAGTCGATAACCAAACTGTTCCAAGCGTCACTCATTCCCGGGCTGCTAACCGGTGCTTTGCTGTTACTTACCGTATTCGTGATTGCTTGGATCAAACCCGAATATGGCCCACGGGGGCCGGCCTTCTCCTGGAAAGAGCGTTTCACCTCTCTGAGTGGCGTGGTGCAGGTGCTGGTGCTGTTCGTAGTCTCTATCGGGGGGCTTTTTGCAGGCCTGTTTACTCCGATGGAGGCTGCCGGTGTGGGGGCGCTAGGCGCGATCATTATCGCGATGTTTTCCAGGAATCTATCGTGGAACGTGTTGCGTATGGCTGTGTTGGAATCGGTTCGTATCTCCGGCATGGTGATTTTCCTAGTGGCTTCGGCCGTGGTGTTTGGAGATTTCCTCTCTCTGACACGAACGCCATTCGAACTTGCCGCATGGGTAGAGGGCCTGCCCGTGGCTCCGATTGTGATTCTGGCGGTCGTTATCATTATCTACCTGCTCGGTGGAGCATTCATGGACGCTCTTGGCTTCCTAGTCATCAGTATCCCGCTGTTCTTCCCGCTCATCTCAGCGCTGGGGTATGACATCGTATGGTTCACTATTTTGATCACCTTGATCACCACGATTGGGTCTGTGACACCACCGGTTGGGATCAACGTGTTTATTACATCCGGCGTCTCCAAGAAATGGCTGGATACTATCGAAGTATTCCGCGGAGTGTTCCCGTTCTTCATCCCACTGGGGCTTGTTATATTATTGCTCGTCTTCATCCCTGGGATTGTCACTGGCGCGGTTTAAATGCATTAGCGGTGGCTAATAATTGAAGTCAGTTCGTTCTAACTATAAAGGATAGAAAGAGTGGCAAAATTCTAGTGGACTGGAGATGTTCCGTCCGTCGAAGGGTGCCGCTTTCAGTAGGCCTTCGGAGTATTCTAGTTCAGCGCGTCATTATGATGGCTACATCGGTGATCGACTCTGAAATGGCTTCGTGAACGTATCTGCTGTTTGCTGTGCGCCAGCCTCCGCGGAAGTCTTCGGTAATGATACGTTCGTCGCCGACGTGTGCCCGACGGTGTCGTGTACGAGTCTGGCGCTAATGGCCAGCTGACGGTCAGCTTGCGGGTGAGGGTTGCAGAGATGGCTCGTGTAGGCAACGACAATTCGCTTGGTGGGCTGGGCTACCGTTATTGTTGGAATGATCATCGCCATCGGGATCCGGATGTCGATGTTTTTGCGCTGACATTTAGATGGTCTTGAGTACCGTATAAGCCAGTCCCGGTGGTCCATCGGCTTCCGGCACTTGCCCCGGATGGTGCTAGTTTGGGCAAGACGGTAAGAGTCTATAGCGTAGTGTGATGTATGCCATGATATGCTTTCATGAAATGACCTTAAAGGGTGGTCATCTGCGCCATTGGCGCATGGATCGATTACGGAATGCACCGGATCGATCCATTACTTCATCACTCACTGAAGGAGCTTG
>Ga0079226_10003421_pt1 | contig 12195 bp, 8 predicted proteins | sample Poulit2014_FD_76345 | JGI IMG/M metagenome (GOLD analysis project Ga0079226, IMG submission 76345) | Agricultural soil microbial communities from Georgia to study Nitrogen management - Poultry litter 2014 | ecosystem: Environmental > Terrestrial > Soil > Agricultural land | place: USA: Georgia... | reverse complement strand
TTGGGATCGGAGAAATACACCAGTAAATGAAGGACCGTATATAGTTAAGAATGAAGGAAAAATATATATGGCAATTTCAGGTTCAGCAATAGATAACACATATAGTATTGGTTTTTTAATTGCAGATGTCGGTAATGATCTAATAGATCCTAAATCATGGGAGAAAGTTGGTTATCCAAGTCTTACATCAGAGTTTGTACAAGGATATTATGGAACAGGTCATAATTCTTTCGCAATTGACCAGTATGGACAAGTTTTGAATGTATATCATGCAAGACCAGAAAAGGGTGGTAGAAGTTCAACAATCAGGATTGTTCATTTTTCAGTAGATGGTACACCTGTACTTGATATGACACCAGAAAGAGAAATCTTGCCTGAGAATAGATTAGTGACCGCTCTGATTACTATTAAGAATAAATAATTACTCTATCACTCATTGACTAAGGATCTAAAAGATAGTCTTATGTAAGAAAAATCATTATTAAGTAAGAAAAATCATTATTAAGGAGGATATATTAGGTGAACCAATTAAAGGGAAAAAACGTAGTTGTATATGAAGGTGATTTAAAGAGACGAGAAGAAGCCAATAGGAACTATTTGCTTAAATTAACAAATGACAATCTTCTATTCAACTATAGAGTTGAGGCAGGAAGATATGACGGTCGTGATATACCTTCGGATGCCCATGGTGGCTGGGAAACGCCTGTTTGCCAAATTCGTGGTCATTTTTTAGGCCACTGGCTATCAGCTGCTGCATTTCAATATGATCAGTCAGAAGATCCTGAATTAAAAGCAAAAGCGGATCTTATTATTACTGAGCTTGCAGCTTGTCAAAGAGACAACGGAGGTCAATGGGTAGGACCAATTCCGGAAAAGTATTTACATTGGATTGCACAAGGGAAAAATATCTGGGCACCCCAATATAATTTGCACAAGCTTCTAATGGGGCTAATTGATATGTATGTTTATGTGGGAAATGAGGAAGCTTTAAATATTGCAGATAAATTTGCTGATTGGTTTGTTGAATGGAGTGCTAAATTTTCACGAGAAGAATTCGATGATATTTTAGATGTTGAAACTGGGGGAATGTTAGAAGTATGGGCAGATTTACTTGAAATTACAGGGAATAATAAGTATAAGGTTTTACTAAAACGTTATTATCGTCAAAGACTTTTTCAGCCTTTGTTAGAGGGAGAAGATCCTTTGACGAATATGCATGCAAATACAACTATCCCAGAAGTACTGGGATGTGCAAGAGCTTTTGAGGTAACTGGTGATAAAATGTGGTTGGAAATAGTTGAAGCTTATTGGACGTGTGCTGTTGAAGAACGTGGGTTTCTAGCAACAGGTGGAAACACGTCCGGTGAAGTATGGATGCCGAAGATGAAAATTAAAGCCCGTTTAGGTGATAAAAATCAGGAACATTGTACTGTATATAATATGATTCGCTTGGCGGATTTTCTTTTTCGACAAACTGGGGACCCGTCCTTTAGTCAGTATATAGAATATAATCTTTATAATGGAATTATGGCCCAAGCATATTATCAGTCATACCACGTCGGGGGGACTGGAAAGAATCAGCCCTGGACTGGTTTACTAACGTATTTTCTACCAATGAAGGCTGGGTTGCGAAAAGAATGGAGTACTGAAACAAATAGCTTCTTTTGTTGTCATGGCACAATGGTTCAAGCGAATGCGTCATTAAATAGAGGTATTTATTATCAAAACAAAGATGAAATTTACGTTACTCAATATTTCCATTCAGAATTAAGAACGGAGATAGGATCTAATAAAATAAGACTTAAGCAATCTCAAGATTATATGAGTGGTAGCATGTTAGATTCTTCTAACACGGCTGGTCATCAAACTTTAAATGAAATTACATCAACATATGAAAACATGCCTGATTTTAAAAAATATGATTTTATTGTGGAAGTTGAGGCTACACAGACATTTACACTAGGATTCAGAATTCCTGAATGGATTATGTCGGTGGCAAGTATTTATATAAATGATAAATTTATTGAAAAAACAAATAATAGTCGGGAATTTTATAAAATCAAAAGAGAGTGGTCTGATGGTGATGAAATTTCTATTATTCTGCCAATAGGTGTGCGTTTTATTTCATTACCAGATGATGTAAGTACCGGAGCATTTCGTTATGGGCCAGATATCTTAGCAGGGATATGTGAGCATGAAAGAATTCTCTATGTGGAAGACGATAATATCTGTAATGAACTTGTCAAAGAAAATGAAAGGGAATGGGGAAGTTGGCGCTATTTTTTTAAAACAACGAATCAAGATCCGGGCATAGAGTTTAAAAGAATTCGAGATATTGGTTATGATCCTTACCAAACATATTTTACGGTTAAGAAATAATATCTATTATAATTTATTTCCACAGCTTATGGCGGCGCATTCATCCGAGGAGGTGATTGCTTGGTTATAGTATAGTTACCTGCTTTTTTATTCGATCTATCCTAATTAAATGTTGCGTAAATTCATGGGAAAAATATCAGTTGTGCGATAATTGGGATTAACGATATTATTTTGTGGGATAGATGTTAGTGAAGAGAATGCGAGGGAAGAATAGGATCTATAATGCGTTTATCATCTATAAATCTAAGTGTAGATAGGAAGTGAAGAAATGAAAGGTCGTATATCTTTTATAGGAATTTTAAGTCTATTATTTACAATCCCATTTGGATCTGCATTTGCTTTATCAAACATTGTTCCCGCTCCTCCGGGATACGATCAATATCGTGATGATATTGATCACGGTAAAATGGAGACGATCACTTATTACTCGGGGACTGTTGGAACAGAGCGTAATGCAATGGTGTATACGCCACCAGGTTATACAAAAGAGAAAAAATACAATGTACTCTATCTATTACACGGAATTGGTGGAGATGAGAGAGAATGGTACGAGCAAATGAATCCACATCATATTCTTGATAACCTTTATGCACAAAATAAACTTGAACCAATGATTGTAGTTCTTCCAAATGGACGCGCAATGAAAAATGATAGCGCAGACGGGGATATCTTTGATCCTGAAAAAATAGCAGCATTTGAAACATTTGAATACGATTTACTTAATGACCTCATTCCGGCGATTGAAGCTAAGTATCCCGTGTGGGAAAATCGCCATCACCGTGCACTAGCGGGACTTTCAATGGGTGGGGGACAATCTTTAAATTTTGGGTTAAAACACCTTGATGTCTTTTCACATATAGGTGGATTTTCCTCCGCTCCAAATACAATGAATCCAGACGTACTAGTTCCGAATCCAAAAGAGACTGCCGGAAAGCTAAAGCTCTTGTGGCTTTCAAGCGGTGATAGGGACGATCTAACATCAATTAGTCAAAACTTCCACCATTATTTGACAGAAAACAATGTCCCTCATAATTGGTATTTGGATGATGGAGATCACGAACCAAAAGTATGGAGTAGTGGATTATATCATTTTTCACAACTTCTTTTTGAACCAATAACCAGTGCTGATATAAGATCACTAGTTGAACATTTAGGTGAAGAGGGGGAAATTGAAGAGGGTCGTTCAGCTCGTATCCTAATACATCATATGACAGCAGTTGAACTTTTTGAAGAACAAGGAGCTATGGAAAAAGCGATCAAACATATGGAAAGTTTTAAAGTGTTAATTGAGCTACACATGGAAAACAACCTAATTTCGGAAAAGGCGTATAACGAACTTAAGACAGACGCTGATTTCCTGATTACCAAATGGAGGTAGTATGTAAAGTGGTCAATATCAAGCCAGGTGGCTCCTTTATCCACGATTTTGCGTTTCAAAATAATGATGCGCTTGATATTGGAAAGGTATTATTGGAAACTGATTATATAGTTGTTGATGTAGAAGTTGATAATACTAAAATTTTCGGGGAGCAACCTCAGGTTGAACTCCTTTACACACAGCGCTATCAGCGGAGAACTATGATGAATAAAATTAATTTAATTTTTATTTAGGAGTGAAGTAATGAAGAAAGACGATTTATCAGAATTGAGACAAGAGGAAATTGAATACGCCCCAGATGGATATGATATGTTTCAAAGTAATATTCCTCATGGTGAAATGAAGATGATTAGTTACAAATCTGGTACTGTCGGTGTCAATCGAAATGCGATGGTATATACACCGCCTAATTTCTCAAGAGAAAATAAATATAACGTTTTGTATCTTCTTCATGGAATAGGTGGAGATGAAACTGAGTGGAATGATCAAATGAATCCACAAAATATTCTTGACAACTTATATGCTGAAAACAGACTTGAACCAATGATTATCGTTTTTCCAAATGGAAGGGCTATGAAAGATGACCGTCCAGTAGGAGATATTTTTGCCTCAGAAAAAATAGCAGCATTTGAAACGTTTGAAGAAGATTTATTGAATGATCTTATACCACATATTGAATCTAACTATCCAGTTTTAAAAAGCCGCTTTAATCGTGGACTAGCAGGACTTTCAATGGGTGGGGGGCAATCATTGAATATAGGGTTAACTAATTTAGACACATTCTCTTGGATTGGTGCTTTCTCTGCGGCTCCAAATACAAAGGAATCAGAGTTACTATTAAAGGATTCCAAAGAAATTACTGATCGGCTAAATGTACTCTTCTTATCCTGTGGCGTAGAAGATGATCTTTTATATTTAAGTGAAAACTTTCAAAAAAGTTTAGAAGAAAGTAATATTCCTCATATTTGGTTTTTAGATAAGGGGGGACATGTACCCTCTGTTTGGAGTAGCAGTTTATATCATTTCACTCAACAAATCTTTAAAAATTAATATAATCTGGATATTATGAATTATATATTAGCTATTCCATAATTCACTAAAAGTTATATACATTATATCAATAGCTTATTTCTTTTTTGGGATTGAGACGTGTTGTTATGTAGAGAAACCTGTTGTCAGGAGATAGGATAGGCTTAAGGTCTTCTGTAGGCTGAAGATTACAATTATTTATGACTTTGCGGTGTTTATGGAGTCCGTATTGTAAATAGTAAAGATATTTAAAACAGGTGAAGGATAATAAAACGGGAAAACAATAAATCTAAATAGATTGCAAGCATACCAACTTAAAGTATCAGACCGAAAAGGCTCTTATGAAAAATAACTGAGAGCAATTCGTCCTAAAGAATTCAATGAGAAGAACATGCCGAAATTGTATATAGATTTATTAGTTATCAGGTGTGAGATTAAAAAATCAAGCGTACTCTTCTAGATAAAAGTACGCTTGATTTTTAGATTAAAGTGAAATGACAGTTGTTCCTAGAGGCCTTTCGTAGGGGCTTTTAAAATATGGTAATATTTCTATTTTCCCAATTGATTTCGGTATCGACTAGGAGAACATCCAGTAATATTTTTAAATGCTTTGAAAAAGGTTGAATAGTCTCCAAATCCAACCGTATGAGCAACATCTAATGCAGTTTTACCAGATATCAGTAGTTCCATTGCCCATATAATTCTCTTGTAAATGACATATTCTATAATGGTAAATCCTGTGTTTTTTTTAAAAGTTCGACTGAGATAATACTTGTTCAAGAAAAACTTTTTCTGTAGTATATCCAACGTTATTTTCTTATCTAAGTTGTTGTTGATATAGTTTAATATTGTAACTATTTTTGGGGCGAATTTATGATCATGAATGAGAGAATTATTATATTTGGAAAGTACCTGATTAATCTTAATTAACATTTGAATAAAAAATGCCTTCATTAAAATTCTACTTTCTGGCGTATCTCCTGAACAAGTGTTTTCAATTTTTTCCCAAAGCTTATTAATTCCAGTTTTTAAAACCGTGTTTGCTGGAATGATATTAAGGTGGCCGAGTTTCCTATGTTCAATGTATTTTAGTAATTGGTACTCATCTGTTTGATAATAAAGAATAAATTCAGGATGAAAATGGATATACTTTCTTTCATATTGGGCGTCCGAATGGAAAATGATTCTATGCAGTTCCCTTGTATTAGTGATAATCAAATCATTAGGTGTTAATTCATACGCTTGCCCTTCAATATAATACGTAGCGTCACCAGACACAAAATAAAAAAACTCATAACAATCGTGGATGTGGGTGCCTATGTCATATGGTGTTTCGATTATTGAGTGATCTAAGGTGAAATAATTAGTATTGTAATTGAGAAGTTGTTTCATGATTTACATCACTCCACTACTATCCTTATTATATTTAGAATACTACATATAAATGAGTAGAGCAATATTTGCAATGTAACTAGCAATATAATCAAAGACAATATGTAAGCGTCATTATATAATTATGTATATATGCTGTAATTTTTATTGTAGAAAGGTAGGTAAAAAAATGAGCAAATTTATATTATCTGCATTTTCAGATGAGATAGATGGTAAATTAGATACGCAAATGGATGTATTAGACCAACATGGTATTAATCATATTGAAATGAGAGGTGTGAATGGTAAATTACTTGTTGATCATACTTTAAAGGAAGCTAAAGAGGTTAAGAAAAAAATTGATGCTAGGGGATTTAAACTTTCTGCTATTGGTTCTCCAATTGGTAAAATGAGTATTACTGATAATTTTGAATCTCATTTGAAATTGTTAAAACATTCTTTAGAAATTGCTGAAATTATGGAGTGTAAGTATATAAGGATGTTTAGCTTTTTTATCCCCAAGGGAGAGAATCCAGACAAGTATAAAGACGAGGTTATTAATCGATGGAAAAGATTTGCTCATGTTGCTGAAGGAAGTGGTGTTGTGCTTCTTCACGAAAATGAATCTGGAATTTACGGTGATTCTCCGGAAAGATGTTTAGATCTCTTGGAAACCATAAATAAAGATCATGTAAAGGCTATTTTTGACTTTGCAAATTTTGTGCAATGTAATGCTGTAATTTACCCAGATGCCTTTGAATTACTGAAGGATTATATTGTCTATATACATGTAAAGGATGCGAAACAAAGCAACCACCAAGTAGTTCCTGCAGGAGAAGGAGATGGTAATATAAGAGAAGTCCTCAAGGAATTATATGATAGTGGATATGAAGGATTTTTATCACTTGAGCCACATTTATGGGATTACCAGGATTTCTCTCTTCTTGATTCGGATTCACCTGGCTTCGATTTGCCAGTGGGAAATGCTAAAAGGTTTGCAGTGGCTGTAAAGGCATTAAATGATACTTTAAAACAGATAAAATTCTAAATACAGGATTGCTTTGAAAAAATGAATACTCTTATTGGTTTAAGAGGTATGGATTTGGTCTATGTATTGCAGAATAAGGGCAAATTCATAGTGAAGATGGAAGAATGATTTTAGAAATTTATGTGAAGCAGTATGAATCAAATGGCAATTAAAGGTGGCTATTGATAGGGGGATCCTGATTCAAATATAGCCCTAATTACCGTATATTGAAAATTGAAGTTGTTTTAAATTATAATCAACCTGATTGTTTCGAGATTTTAAAAACGACTTTAATGTAATAACATGACATATGAGAGTCGAATGTCTTATTTATTCGAATACCTCTTCCTAATATGTATTAAAATGACTTAACTGAAAGATTTGTTAGAGAGAGATTAGTCAGACCTTAATTATTGTATTTTGATACCAATCAAATTACAATATTTTCTAAGAAAAGTATTAAAGTATAATGTAAGCGGTTTATCCTGTGCTATTTATACAGCTTATACATTCATGTTCTGATTGATGCTTAATTTAGATGTCCCATACATTCAAATAATAAAAAGTGAGGTAATAATTAAAATTTAACTTAAATAAACGTGGTAAAGTACGTACTTAAGAAAAAATTTTGTATATCCTATGTGGTATTTCACATAGGATGTAATGATGGATATCATATTCATTATTAGTAATAATTATGAAAGGTTGACCTGGACCACTTCGGATACGGTTTTATTAGAAGAAAACTTAAAAAAACTAACCAAACAGGATATGATAATCTCAACACGAATTAACCTACATTATTTCACTTTCCGTTACTAGTCGAGTCTGGTTACTAAGACTACCATGAATTCCCTCATATTTAAACCAGCTTTTAATATATTTAGCATTACTATTTTGACTGAACAGAAATCAATATATTGAACATGATTTATTTCTTCTTTTTTAAGGGGCATTTGATGATCAGATAAAGACCTTTTATAAGGACTATCCTTAGAGCTAAAGAATTGTGTGGAATCTGATACTTAATATGCCAAGATCAAAGTCGAAATGGGTGTTTGTTTGTTGATAATCGTTATATGATGCTAATTTAGTTGTCATAAAACCTTCAAATATGTAAGCTACTATCTTCGTTTAAGAAACATAGCCTTGTTTATCAGATACATATTCATAATATTAATATTTATTTCACTGATTTAACTGATGTATTCTTGGAACTTGAATAACATCCTATCATAATTTGAAACCAAATTAGAAAATGATTAGTCAAATAGATGAAATCATAGTGTCCTGGAAAGGAGGTGATGTTGAAAGGTGAATTGTTCATTAGTCAAAGGTAAGATGCTATTGAAGTTGTTGTATTAGGACTATTTTAGGGGGGAATAAAAGGTGAAATTACTCTATAAGTCAATTTTATTTATTGCATTAACTTTAATTTTAGCCGCTTGTGGCGGAGATGAAAAAACCTCAGGTAAGAATGAAGGTAATAATAATCAAAACAATCAGCAAAACGGAGAGAATGAAGTAGGAGATGAGGAAACATACGACTTGGGTGGGCGAACTATTGAAATTAATTTCCACGCAGATATGACACCACAAGAAGGGACTGAAACAGGAGATCTTGCCTACGCAAGATGGAAAGAAGTTGAAGAAAAGTATAATGTAACAATTGAATTTACAGAAATTCCCTATGATGAAAAAATTGACCACCTTACGACTACTGTATTAGCTGGCGAACCTTTTGCCGACCTTGTCCGAATGGACCCAACTCAGGCAGCATCGTTAGCTCAAGAGGAACTTATTTTACCCTTAGATGACGTTATTAATATTTCACAATCAAAAATGAGTGAGCCAGCAAAAGAATCGGGCCGTGTAAATCCGGATGGTAAAGTCTATATGATGGATACCTTAAGATCATTTTCATCAGGTGGTGGAATGTTTTACAATAAAACTATGTTTGAAAATGCAGGTTTAGAGGATCCCAATGAATTGATTCGAAAAGGTGAGTGGACCTGGGAAGCAATGCTAGATGCGGCCAAGGCATTGACAAATGGTGATCAGTACGGAATGTCTGCAGACCCAAATATGTTAGCAGAGTATCTCATACTTTCAAATGGTGCACGTATTCTAGATACCAACACAGGGGAAATCGTGTTGGATGATCCCCATACTATGGAAGCTTTAGAATTTATGGCTGATGCATATAATGTTCACAATGTAATCAAGCCAAATGATCGGAGTAGTAACTGGGAAGATCCACCAGTCTTTTTCAATGAGGGGCTTGTAGGCATGACTCTTGGAGAAACTTGGGAATCTTCAGAAGAACGTCAAGATGCGCCATTTGAGTGGGGATATATATATTTCCCACTTGGACCAAATGCTACTGAGTATAATGCGTTGAAAACTAGTGGAGGTGGATACGTCATTCCCGCAGGTGTAGAAGACCCTGAAATTGTTTATCAAATTTGGGAGGATCTACAAATTTGGGATCATGAAAGGGATTCTCACATTTCAACCTTTGAAGATATTTTCCCTAATCAGGAATCTGTCGATATCGCCACACAAATGTTAGATAATGTTATAGAAAGTAAATGGAAGCTTTACAACTTGGATGATGCGTTTTACGAAACGTTCGGCGCAATCTCTGATGGGGAAGAAACACCTGCACAAGCTGCTGCAAAAGTGAAACCAGAAGCACAAGCGCGGGTGGACGAATTTTTAGGTGAATAATATTCTCTAAATTTGAAAGACTTATAAATTATTATTTTAAAAAATATTAAGGAAGTTCCATCGGTAAGGTGATATTATCGATGGGATTCTTCCATGAAGGTGATCTGCAATGTGAAAGGTATTCATCCCATCCGTCCGTTTTACACTCCTCAAATAATCCTTTACATCGATGGATAAATGGTTTTTGGCTTTTGATAGATCACTGTTACCCCCAATCCAATGTAAATACCCCTCCTATCTTAATAGGAGGGATCCAGTTAAAATATAGGAGGATGTAGATTTCATTCCAGCGAAACATAAACTTTTTAAAAATAAAAATAATTATAATAAGTTTGACATATACGTATGTGTCATTTATATTAATAATTGTAAGCGCTTGATAACTTGTAGGTTATCTAATTATTATTGAGAAGATATACGTATCAAACGACCAGATGGTATTTCTTTATTTAAAAGTAATAATGTCGCGATGAATCTTTCTAAATATGTTTCGCACTAAAAGGTAAGGGATCCTATTTAGAGATGGATTTTCATTTGATTAAATTTCTGATGGTAATGATAAGTTACTGTATTATTTCTGAAAGACCAAAGGTTATTTTCTCTTTAGTCTTGATATAATAACCTAATTTTAAGGAGGTGAAATTTTTATCTAAAACTAAATTAAAGGAATACGAGGTCTTGCCTGGATGACTTTTAAAAATAGGGGGAGAAAAGTGAAAATACGTAAATGGTCATTTTTCATAATGCTAATTATTGTATCGTCTATAATTTTAGTCGCCTGTAGTGGCGATAATGAAGAAGTATCAGTCGATAAAGACAATGAACAAAATAATGAACTAGAAGAAAATGAGGGAGAGCCTGAGGAAACGTATGATCTCGGTGGAAGAACAATTAAAATTGATTTCCACGCTGGTATGGAGCCTGAAGAAGGTACTGAATTGGGGGATCTCGCAGTTGAGAGATGGAAAGAAGTAGAAGAAAAATATAATGTCACAATTGAATGGACGGAAACTCCATATGATCAGAAGTTTGATAAATTTACAACCACTGTATTAGCTGGTGAACCATATGCTGATATGGTCTTGTTTGACCAAACAGAAGTTGGACGTGTAGCTGCTTTGGCCCAGGAAGAGCTTATCATACCTTATGATGATATTATCGATCTATCTCAATCGAAAGTACCTGAAGAGATTTTAGAAACGGGGCGCATATCTACAGATGGTAAAGTGTACAAGTTGGATACTTTAGGAGCTGTTCAAAATGGGGGCGGTATGTTTTATAATAAAACAATGTTTGAACAAGCTGGTCTAGAGGATCCATATGAATTGGTTCAGAAAGGTGAATGGACATGGGAAGCTATGTTAGATGCTGCTAAAGCTTTAACTACCGGTGATCAATACGGTTTAGCGGCTGATCCAAATAATTTAGCCGAGAAAAGTATCATGTCAAATGATGCTCGTATTTTAGATGTTGAAACAGGAGAAGTTGTAATGGATGATCCAGACACAATAGAGGCTCTAGAATTTGTAGCTGACTTATATAATGTACACGGGGTTGTAAAGCCGAATGATCGTAGTACGAATTGGGAAGATCCACCTGTCTTCTTTAATGAAGGCCTGGCTGCCATGGTTGCAGGGGATACTTGGGAATCATCTGAAGAGCGTCAAGAAGCCCCATTTGATTGGGGTTATGTATATTGGCCACTAGGACCAAATGCTACTGAATATGCTGCATTAAAAGGTGGCGTATCAGGTCATGTTATTCCTGTTGGTGTAGAGGATCCAGAAATTGTTTATCAAATATGGGAAGATTTACAATTATGGGAGTATGAAAGAGAGTCAGCAATTGAGTGGTTTGAAGATATTTTCCCTAATCAGGAATCTGTTGACATTGCTACACAAATGTTAGACAACATGAAAATAGCTGAATGGAAGCCTTTTGATTTAGATGATGCTTTTTATGAGACTTTTGAACCGATTGCTAATGGTGAGGAAACACCGGCACAAGCTGTTGCAAAAATTAAACAAGAAGCACAAGCACGTGTAGATGAATTTTTAGGGAAATAATACTATTTTAATAATTTTAAATATACGTTAGATTTCTGTCGATAAGACCTTACGAGAGGACCTTTAGTTAGTAACGTAAGCTCGTTTCCTTAGGTGTCAAGTATTCTCAATCTACGAAATATGTTTTCTGAACGATTTTGTGTTGATCCGATGACAACCATTTCATCGGAAAGGACATTAGATTCTGTTTGCAGAGAAAAGGTTTCTAGAACACG
>Ga0079226_10003419_pt1 | contig 12196 bp, 3 predicted proteins | sample Poulit2014_FD_76345 | JGI IMG/M metagenome (GOLD analysis project Ga0079226, IMG submission 76345) | Agricultural soil microbial communities from Georgia to study Nitrogen management - Poultry litter 2014 | ecosystem: Environmental > Terrestrial > Soil > Agricultural land | place: USA: Georgia... | reverse complement strand
CAGATCTAATGAAGCGGTTGTTTTGCTTTGATCCACTCTACTAGCACTTTCAAATCCTACAACTTCTCCCTCTGCATATCTTTCATCTGTGCTTGATTCAATCATTAATAGTTTTGTAATTGAATCATTTAATAAAGACAAATCATGATTTATCTTATCTCTTTCAGTCTCTAGATATTCGAAGTCATCTATAACTCTATTTGTTTGATCTATTGTTGTAGCATATACATCAGAAAGATCTGTATGGATCTCTCTGATGTTGTCATTATAATTTTTATGACTAGATGCTCCTTTTCGTATTGCTTTTCTTGCTTTAAAAGAAGGAGTGCCTGGCACATGCTGTCTTAACCATGAACTTAAATGGTAAGTAATTGTTTGAAACTGAGGATATCTTCCATTTTTTAAGTAATAACGAATGATATTTTCAATAGTTCTACTTAATTGTCTTTTTCCAATACTCAAAAAGGCTACCTCCCTTAAATATCTTTAAAGTTTAATACTATTGTTTTGGTTGTTTTATTGCCAAAGTTATCTGTTGCAGTAATTATTACATTTTGACTTGTATCAGGTATATATGTTGTTGATGTAATAATTTCTTTAGCTAGCTGTTTAATCTCCTCAGAGAAATTGGGGCTTTCAAGATCAAGCATAATACCACCTGTTTGCTCTACAAGTTCATCGTAGGACCCTTGATCTGTATCTCTTTTAATTGCACTAACTGCAATATCTTTAGATAGCATATCTGGTATTAATGTTGGCGGTAGCTCATCTCTAATATAAGTGTCTGTCACTAAAATAACATGCCTTCTTGTATTCTCTCTAAATTGATCAAACAAGGAAGCGGCTCCATATGTCGGATTGTCAATTTGTCCATATTGCATACCTTCCCATCCGCCACCATTGATTTGCATATCATTAAAGCTAAATCCTATAGCTGGCATCATATCTGATCTCTGTTGGTTCTCATTGAACGCAGATCCTACAAAACCAATTCTAGCATCCATACCTCTTGCTACCAGGTCATCTACAAAGTTATTTAGGTTAGCTTTCATATTTTCAATATAAGGGGCCATGCTTTCTGATGTATCAATTGAAAATATAATATCAACCCGCTTATCAGATGTCTCTTCTTTAATCTTCTCTGGCACTTCAATAGAGACATCTTCTGAGAAACTAATTTCTTTTTTATTTTTAAGAATATTACTATCTCCATTCTGATAGCTAGAGCTCTTAAATGTCCAAGATTCAATATGTCTATCATCAGTGATTTTACCAGTTATTTTAAACTTATTATTTACAAGATTCTTGTAATGAATAGGCTCTGGAATATCAGAGTTAATAGTGATGACAGGTGGTTCATTTGGTATGTTTGGTGAGTGTATTGTATTATCTATAATCTCACTTGGCTCACAAAGCATATTTGTTACATCATTTGGCAACTTACCTAAAATAGAGTCTTGCTTACCGCTTACTACAGGTGCTTTACTATAATCATTATTATCAATATCCTTTGTGTAAGATGCATCATTTACTTCTCTTTGGCCAATCATGAGTGAAGAGTTGCTAACGCCATCTGTTTGATCTAAGATAGATTGAATCCAAGATGTCTGGATTACATCATACTGATCTTTATATAGAATACCTATTGCTGATAAAACAATATTATTTATACCAACTGCATCTTCAATATAAAAAAGTAGACTACTATATGCTTTATACCATCCTGTTACAATAGATACTGCTCCATTAGGTCCTTGAATAGATGAGACTGGAGACTCTTCTTCTCCAAAGGATCTATGATGAATTTTAAACATCTTAGTGTCCTTGTCGTAGTATTCAAATACAATTTTTGATATCTCATAGCACTCTCTAACTTCTAACCTATCTTCATTTTGTGTAGGCTCTTCTGGCTTCTCATATTCTTCAATATTAAAATCCTGATCTACGACACATGAATGATTAACCCAATCATTATCAATAATAAAAGTAGCCCAGCTATTAATACCTTTTAGTGATGGAGCTTTAGAGTAGTCTCCATTTTCTAAATTAACTAACCAGTCAGCTGTTTTAATATCTGGATCTCCAGGTACTAATTCAAGATTATGATTCCCTTCACTTTCATCTGAGACAATTGTAGACCATTTGATTTCATTTTCACCAATTAAGTTTCTATATCTTATACCTACTGCGTGTAAAACAAAAGCATAGCCTGATTGGTCATATCCATCTGTTAGCATAACTATAGGAGCTTTAAGATCCTTATTCCATCCAACAGTGACATATGTTCCATGTCCATTATCAAATTCATAAGGTAAGATATCAACTGACAATTCAATTTCTTTTAAAGCTTTATAGTCTTCATTGTAATACTGAAGAATAATAGACTCTAATTCATAGCAATCATAAGTCTCCTCTTTTTCACAGTCTACAACACTTAAGCTATGAGTGAACTCTTCTGTCATTTTTGAATCTTTAATTACAACTTTAATATCAATATTGTTTCCTGATTGTATATTTAATTGTTGTAGCTTCCAGTATGGAATCTCCCAATTAAATACAATCATTTTACCTGATTCATATGTGTCTGTTGATGCTCTTGGTGATTCATTGCCGCACTCTTCTTCGCCTTTTAGTCCAAGATGATGTGGGTCTATAACTTCATCATTAATTGTAAGTGTATAATCAGTAATACTTAATCCGCTGACAGCTACTCCTTGAATAAATAATGAATCGCATACACAAACAGAATCATTAATCTCATCAATAGTTAACTCAATAGGTTCATAATAGTCGTCTGGATTAATACCACCACCTGGAGGCACTCCATAGTCAGGTGCTTCTGGATCTTTGTCTAAGTCTGGTATCTCTGGCATCCCAGGTATTTCTGGGCGTTCAAGCTCTTCATAATCATCTTTAAAGAAGCTATCTTTTATAAACACATCTTCTGTGTCTTCCTCTTCCTTTTGTGTTTCAACTTGGAATGAGAATCGCTGTAATGTTGAACTCTTAAATTGCTCTGAGATACTTGGACTGCTAAAAAATGTTAATCCTTTATTCTCTTTATCTTGAGGCCGTTCAATTACAATTTTCAGCCTAAGAGAATAGATAGGTGTATCTGTTTCAATGTAACCATACTGATCCTTGATCTTATTCTCATCGCTAGCCTGTTGTATTGTATACAATTTTGGTGGCTGATCAGGCAGCGTTTCATGATCTGTTGGCGTAATAGGATGCCACTCCAGCCCGTCATCAATAGAAACATAATACTGAATCCACTCATACTTCATTTCCTTATTTGCTACAAGTAAATTTCCAATAGTTTCTTGAGCTGATATAGCAATGCGATCTATAGGCTTATCAAAGTAGTATGGCTTTGTAACAATTTCTCCTCTATCTTCATAGCTGTTTGATAATATTTCGATATTCTTAATACCAATACAGTATCTCCATCCTTCAATCCGTTCAATGCCCGCTTCTACAGTGCTTTTATCTACTTGTGAAATTAATTCGTCTGTTATTTTCTCTAAAGGATATCCTGCACTTTCAGCATCTTTCATAGGATAGTAAGCTTGTATTGTTGTGTTTTGAATATCTACTTTTGCACCTAACTGTTCGATATTAATTTTAGGACCATCTATTCTTGTATCAAGTGTGGGTTCATTCTTAGGTGTGATCGCTTCAAATACATAATCATTGGTATTGTTTACATTCATCTTTTTTGTGTAATAAATATGTCCAAGATCAGTATAGTACTTAGTTTTCTGTTCAAACAAGATTGAAATAACTTTTGCTTTTAAAGGTTCAAAATGGAAAGAGTAATCACTATCTTGTTTCCCTGACTCAATAATTGAATACTGTGCCCCTTTACCATCTGAAACAAGTATATCTTTTACAACAGCTGTTTTAGCACCGTAGTTCGGCGGAGTATACATATCAAGATTAATCGCATTAATAATTTCTTCTTCGTCTAGTACAATCTGCAAATGAAGTTTCAACTTATTATCTTTAGGATCCTCTGCATAAACAATGTTTTTGTTTTCTGTAACTTCATATTCCCATCCTAAATTTTTCGTAAGCTTTTGTCTTTCATGATCTCTTAGATTGATCCTTTCATATTCAAACCAGGTATCTGGACTTTGATCAAGTACAGATCCATAATTTCCATGATTATCATCTTTACCAATAAAGTTATATCCATATGTTCCTGTTAATAAGGAGTTTGATACCATACTAATTTCATTATTGTTACCTGGAAAACCATTTGAATCTGCTCCCATAATAAAATCATTATGCTTTTGGTTGCCAGGAACAATTGTAACAGTTGCTCCTTCTATGACATTTCTAGAATCACTTTTCAGAGGAAGTGATAGACCTGTTTTACTAATTTCAAGTGGAGTGCCTGTTATACGATCATAGTCAATCTTAGATGCATTAAGAAAGTCATCTCTTCCAAATCTTAAAACATTACTGCTATGGCCAGTATACATCTCTAAGTCTTTTAATTTATCTAAAGCGTCTTCATATTTATGCTGAATAACTTCTTGCTGAAGTACGTGTTGGTTAAAGTCTGTGTAAAGACTTCTTCCTAGGATATCAACTTCTTGATAAAGAAGTGTAATATCCTCTTTGATTTGATCCATCATTTGATTATAGTCTTCACTCCATAGTGGCCCGTCTTCATAAGCATATATAGGAATGAATTGTGGCTTACCCATACTGGTAAAGAATTTTTCAAATGATTGAAAGACAGCCTGTACAAGCTCTGGCTCTGACTTAAGTTCTCCTGACTCATATTTACTCATTGCTTTGTCAAAGTATATTTTAGCTTGTTGATACAATAACTTTGAATTGTTATGTGAGTCCATATCTTCACCCTCTATTCTACTTGGTCATATGATTCTGATTTTATTTTGTAAGAAAGTAGTGCTGGAGTTAAGCTGCTATATCCAGAATGATTTCTTCTAAATATCATCTTCATGCGTATGCTTGTTGTTATATAATGATAATCAACGACAATATTTTCAATTGGACTACCATCAGTAGGTTGTCCAAAAATCAACTGCTTACCAATTTGAGCAAATGTCTTACCTTTATTTTTCTCTAAGTCATCTGGATTCAAATGATTATTTTTATAGTCTGTTACATTTAAATATTCTTCATTATTTACACGTACAATAAGCGGATATGTGATATTGCTAGAATTTAATTTTGTCTTATCATCCTCATACTTACCACTTGATTCATTGTAATGATATAAATGTTCTCTATGAAGGTATGGCATATGAGATAGCTCAATTGTATTATGCTGATCAGATGCATTAAAGTGTTCGCCTAGTCTTCCTTGATCATCCATGTATTGCTGTGGAATAACTTGTCTGTCTTCACTTAAGTCAACATAGAAACTCTTTGGATCTGGTTTGTAGTCTATTGTATAAATACTTGTTGGTGAATAGTATTCTTTCTTAATACCTACCTGCTTATTGTCACTACATAATATATACATATTACCTGTCATAGGGATGCCATTTCTTCTTACTGTAACAGTATTCTTTGATACAAATTTAAATCTCATACTGAAGTTTATCGTATTTCCTTTATCAAGCTCTTCGCATATTTCAAGCTCTTGATTGCCAAACAAAAGTTCACCTTCAATAAATTTCTGATCTCCAGGGAGTATAGGTGTCCAGTCAAGAGTTGAAGGATTTCTTTTATCAGTAATGTAATACTCTATATCTGTAATTTTATTAGATACAGATACTGGCTCTTTAGTTTCAAAGTCTAGCTCTTCAGCACCTTGAGAGATATAATGATGTCTTTCTTCAGTTGTAAGCCATAACCTTTTTGTGTTGCTTGATACTGGAAGTTCTTTAGTTACCTCAATAGAACTTCTATGATGTGTTCTACCATAAACTGATATGTCATAGGCTCCATATAGGTAATTTACTTTATTAACTGGCAACCAATCCTTTTCAAGCATAGGGCTTCTTTCGTCTACTACCTTTCGCTTTTCTCCCTTTTTATCCAATGCTGATAGTGTAAGCAAGAGTGGATTTTTATAATCTCCCATCTTAATAACTTCCATAGCTTTTTTAGCCGCTTCCATAAGACCCTTATCTTTATAATAGTCTGCCCATTCTTGCAGTTTATTGAGGTAAACATTCCATCCAGAAACTTCATTCTTTCTGTCAAAAGATGCAATTGCCTCTCCTTCTTCTGCATAATCCTTTATAATATCCTCGTCATTTGTAAGTGCTTCCCATAATTCTGTTTCTCTTTTTTTATCATTATCAATAATGAAGTTCTCTTTAGTATAATTCTCTTGCCTTACTAATATTCTAATAAGAGAGATACTTACAGAAGGAAACTGAAAAATCATTTGATCAACAGACTTCTGACTACGTTGGTAGCTGTTTTTATGATTAGGAGAGATAAGCTCATACATTTTACCGCTTCTGTTTTTATTTTCATATCCATAAATGCTTACTATCTCTAGCGGGTATGAAGCAAAAGGATCGAATCTTAATTCTGATACATCGGATAAGCTATTCAATTCTATTTCGACTTCACATAATGCACCTGTTTTAGGATAGTCATGATAATCATGCGACCATAAATCTTTAATATCTTGTTGTATAACATCATCCATAAGGACAGATTCAGCCCAGAATGAATAAGGAGATCCGTCTATTGCATTTTCAATTGGATATTTGTCATTTTCTGCTTTTAATCCAATTCTGTTACGAACAGATATATTGGCTAATTTGCGGCCATAGTTAGTTTTCAATTGATCTGTAGATTCAATTCGTCCAAGCTGAAGCATGTCACCTATGTTTTCTGCCTCATAAAGCTTAGATCTTCTTTCTCCAAAGCGATCTCTTCTCATAATATCTAATATAGCATCATTAGTTTCTCTAAATTCAGGTTGACTATAATATTCATGTATAACATCAGATGAAGATTCTTTATTGTCTATAAGCATCTTAAAGCCATTCACCTTATCTTTCATGATGTTTATTTTCTTTCTAAAGTCAGATAATGTAGATCTTGATATTTGATGATGGTTATTAATTAATCTATCTATTGAGTTTGATGCCTGGAAGATTGTTGATATATCAAAAGAAATATCTTCCCAGTTTTGATTGTATGTTTCAGAATCAGTTTGACCTGATTGATGAATTGCTTTAAATACTGGTTCATTTTCGTTGGAATCCAATTGACTAATAAGCTTCTCTAGTTCTCGCTTAAATTCTTCCTCAGATTTAATATATCCATCTTCTTGTCTCTGTTTAAGTAAAGCCTCTAACTTTTCTTTTTGAAGGGCTGGCATACTAACTAAAAAATCATTTAAAAATTTACTCAATACTAATCACTCCTTTATGTATAAGCTAAGGGAGACCCCTTAGCTCTTATGTTATTTAGTTGGCATAATAATCTCATCTGTAGCGGATACAAAAGATTTTGTTTCTTCGTCCCATTTCTCCAATTCAAAGTGACTAATATGTTCATTGTCGTTGTATGAAAATGAAACATAGGATTTGCCATCTATAACTTCTGTATGAATCCCTTTAGGTGTAATGCTTTCTTTTACAATATCTCTATGGTTCTTCATAATAGAGAAGTCTGCTGTCCACTTCTCACCCTTCATAGATTGTATTTCTGAAAACAATTCTTGCTGCTCTTTTTGGAAGCTCAAGATAGCTCTCATTTGCTCTGAGTTCTTCTGAACCATCATATCCATAAGCATAACAAGCACATCTTTTGGCAGTCCACCCATTGTAGTTTCTACGGGATAATACAACTGAACTTTCTTAGTAGGTAAGATATTAAGCTGTACATTTCCTTCTTTGTCTATTGTACCCTGAACTACTTTTCCAGACGGATGTACTACAGGATTTAAGTCACTATCTAAGACCGTTACTTCTGCATCAATAAATGTAAAATAATCTTGCGGTGGTATAGTTAAGAAACGATCTGTTAACATGTTTTCTGGCTTGTATGAATTAGGAGCAATGATTTCCTTGCCACCTATTTCTCCACCTTGTGCAGCAAGATTTTGAATTTCATTTAAACGGTAATCTAGCTTAATACCTTCTTCTACTAGGCCATCAACAGAAGCAATTGCATTATCAATTTCTTTTTGAATTCGAGGGTCAATTAATCCGCCTTTACCTGGTGTGTTTTCAGCAACTTCTATCATTTCATCTTTTAAGTTATCTATAATTTCTTTTAATCGTGATCCTCTTCCAACTGTTGCATCATAGGTAGCAGATGAAATCTCTTGAAGAGCCTCATCTGCTTTTGCCATTGCTAAGGAAGACCTTGATTTATTCCCTTCTATATCACGCATTGATGTCATGATCTTACCTTTAGAAGCATCCCAAGATTCTATGCTTTCGACCATCCCATCAATTCTGACTTCTAGATTATTTACAAATGGTATTAAATCTCTTGAATTGTATACTGGCATACATTACACTTCCTTTATTATTTTACCATATTATATGCTTTATTTTAGTTTAAATATCTCTGTTTCTTCTTCTTTTAATTCATCTGGTAAAGGATCAGCTTTAGTTGGTTCAGCGTCCATATATTCAATGATAGGTAAGACACCATATGCTTTATGTCTCTTGACTGCTTCCATAACTTGCTCTTCGGTAAAACCATTGGGATTACTTTCACTCTTGAGTATGTCTTTAGATAGACGAATAATAATCACACCATTTTCTTGATAAGCCATTCCATCCCAATTACCAATATCCCAATTATCCAAAGCGTAACGATCTACTTCTTTGATAATTTCTTTAGTAATGGCCTCATCTAGCCCACCGCCTCTAGTTCTTGTATCTAAGATAACTGTATCTTCTAATCTCTTAGAGTTTTCTTGCAGTACAATCTTTCCTAATCTAAACATTGTAGGGTCGTATTTGTAATCCAATTCATTAAACCAATAGTCTTCAGTTGTATGATGAATAGGCTTCTTATTTTGAGTTCCTTCTATGATTTTACCTGTATCATCTTTAATATAGATTGGCCTTAAGTAAACATGAATTGGTTTAACTAATAACTCTACTGAGTCTACCTCTGTTGTATTTGTAACTTCCTCTACATTGTTAGGAACCCATTGGAAGAATCCATCTGTTGCGACAGTATGTGTATGTCCCTGGCTAATATTTAAATCTAAATGGAAGAACTCATCAACTTTACCTGAGCTTTTCTTGACTTCTTTTTCAAATCCTTTATAGGTGTAATAGTCTTCCTTGTAAGCATAGCGCACAGTGACAACATCTTGCTCTCTAATTCTATCAATAAGATAGATAATCCCTCGTTTTTGATCAACATCTTTTATCTTAATGCGTCTTGCTGTATTATTTCTGAATGCATAGACTTCAAGGTAACTGATCTGTTTTGTAGATTGTAATGCAATTGGTGCATGAGTTGTCTTCAAAGAAAACTCATCTAGAATAATTGGATATTCCTTCTCTACTAGCACTGTTCCAGTATCAATAAATTCTTGATTATCATATTCAGGGATAGCATACTGCATTGTAATCTCTCTGCCTTTACCTTCTTCACTAGGAGCCATTGATAGAAGCATAGGATAGGCTTTATAGATTTCTGGTGTTCGTTCTTCTTTTTCAAAATAAGGCAATTGAATTGTTTTTTGGAAGCGTCCTTTTTTAATTCTGCTATACCAATTGTCTAACTCCAGATTTTCCATATTAACTTTAGGGTGCTTAACATGAATCTTCTGATCTTCATCTATTTTAATTGCAAAAATCGGAGTTGATTCTAAGTCTTCATAGTGTGTCCATGCAACAAGATCTACTTCAGAATTCTTTTTAGTTGAATCAACGTATGAATATACTTGAATAGGACCTTCACCAGTCTTAGAAATACTTACCTCTCCATACTCTGGATGGGTAACAATTGCTTTATATTCAGATGGTGTGTAGTTTTCCTTACCTGTGTAGCCCAGTCCTTTTAGACGACTTACTACATAAGGATGACAAAACTTCTTAGTATTCTCAGCCATGATTACACTTGGTCGTCCAGTGTAGTTTAGGTTTGATATAGATCCATTCACAGTTACTAGTTCACTTGAATCTACTGTCATAAACTCTACTCTTTGACTATAATTAAATACACCATATGCTCCTTTAGACCACTCAGTATCTATCTTGTATGCTCTTTCCCATTCATCTTCACTTGGAGATCCTGTTTGGAAGTATAAGTTAGCTGTCTTACCAATACATTCTACTCTTATATTGTTTTGCCAGTTTCTCATACTACCTTTATTTGTGATCATAGATTTCTCTGCAACTACACTCTTCTTACCATTTTTCACCTTATATACTCTTTGATGAAATAATCTCCAACCTTTTTTCATAAGATAATCGTTTTTATTTTTTGTATCTGCGAGTCGATCTACATTCCATCTATAAAGAGAATCTGGTTGAACATCACTAATCCTAGTTGCTGTTGAAGATAAATCTATATCATCTGCCTCTAAAGCATAAAAGTAAAAGTTATTTTTATCTTGAACTCTAAATAAAGCACCTACTAAATCATCATCTATCCCAAGAATCTTATAAGAGAAGTCTGTAACATGATCTTTTGTATCTAACAAGTCTTTATTGTAGGACCCAACAAAGGCGCTTCTATTAGCTTCATCTCGTAATGCTCCATTTACAATAGACCATGTAGCATCTCCAGCATTCTCTTCTATGATAACAGCTCCTGGTGCAGTCTTGGCGAATATTTTATGCATAGATGTTTTTTTATTCACAGGAACAACTACACTATAATCTATTTTAAATTCAACTGGTCTATACTCATGGTATATAGATGCAAGTCTTAATCTATTTACACCAAGTTCATCTTTGAATTGATCTACAGGCATACGAACTAACTTTCCTTGAGTTTGTCTAAATCTGTAATTAATTCTATGATCTTGATTTTCAAATATTTTACCATCTTCTGTTTTACCACGTTCAATTCTTAAAAGAACTTCATGAATAGGTATTGAAGAAGGTACATCTAATCTTTTTAAGATGTTATCTAACGTATCCATAGATGATACACCATCTAGTTTGTGTAATTCTTCTTGTGATACAGTTGTATGTTTATTTAGAGGGGTAATTTTTGGCTTCTCAGCTGTGACAACTACAGACTCTTTATCTTCAGATAATGCAATTGAAACATTACTTCCTTTTGTAATAAAAGGCTCATCCCACTCAAAGTCTTCTACATATTCTGGTATTTTATCATTTGGTAGTTTAGATGGCTCAACTGTTATAGTATGATGACCATCAGCATGATAGGATATATGGCCGCTTCCATATACATCAAGATTTTCATCTGTTGTTGTCCATGGTTCTATATCAACGCCACCAGCTTGCGAGCTGATTGTTTTTCCCCATACGTACCCTTCTCCTGCTTCGTCAATTGTTAGACTTAAATGTCTATCATCTGACTTCGCTTCGTAAGAAAATACTGTATAGTTTTTATTTTTATATGTCTTTTTTGCATAATCATCAAGTTGCTTTTTCATTAGAGCTGGCACACGCTGATTGCTTACTCTAACTTCTATTTGATTTGTTAAAGTAAGAGGATGCTTATTAGAGCATAATTCTGTAACAACCATCTCATTTAATACTGGTGTTCTCCATCTAGCCCATCTTTGATGAATACTTGCAAATCCTGGTCCACCTGTCTTGTAGCTTGAATCTGCTGCCTCACAAACAATCTTACCTCTGGATCCTGAACTAGAGACATCATTAATATAAACTCTGAAATTGTTTCCAGTTACTACAATAGATATCTTGTATTCTTTACCTGGCTTCCATCCTACTCGACCATCATCAGATCCTGATAAAAATCCATCATCTGTAATATCTTTAAATGAACATCCTGTTCTATCACTATATTCAACCTGAGATCCAACTGCTGGAGATGCACCTGAAGCTCTTTTAGAAACTTTATAGATACGTTTCTTTTGTGATCCTAGCCCTTCTCCTTGATATACATTCCAGTCATTGATAATACTTTCCTGGGCTTCAGTAGGGTTATCTGGCATTTCATAATAAGAATCATATGCAAGAGCTCTTAATCCTCTTTCTGAAAATTCCAATCTAGTTGGATTGACACCATTCTTTTGAAGATCATTAATTTCAGCTGTTGTTAATCCATGCTTGTT
>Ga0079226_10003418_pt1 | contig 12198 bp, 9 predicted proteins | sample Poulit2014_FD_76345 | JGI IMG/M metagenome (GOLD analysis project Ga0079226, IMG submission 76345) | Agricultural soil microbial communities from Georgia to study Nitrogen management - Poultry litter 2014 | ecosystem: Environmental > Terrestrial > Soil > Agricultural land | place: USA: Georgia... | reverse complement strand
CGATGGTCTTGCCGGAGCCGGTGCGGCCGCGGCCGAGCACGTCGCGGCCAGCGAGCGCGTCCGGGATGGTGGCAGCCTGGATCGGGAAGGGCTCATGGGCGCCCAGGTCGGCGAGCACGGCGGTCAGGGCCGGCAACACACCGAGGTCGCCGAAACCGAGCCCCGACACCTCCTCGGGGGTCACCGTGCGGGCCTCGAGACGTTCGTGCACCTCGCCGCTGCGGGTCAGGCCGCGGTCGGCCTCCGGCTGGGTGCGGTGCCGGTCGTCCCGGCGAGTGCGGTCGTCACGGCGAGTGCGGTCGTCACGGCGAGTGCGGTCGTCGCGACGTGTGCGGTCATCGCGACGTGTGCGGTCGTCCCGGCGTGGACGGTCGTCCCGACGGGGGCGGTCGTCCCAGCGGTGGTCCCGGCTGGGGCCGTTCCCGCGGGACCGTGCCGCACGGTCGTCCCGGTCGCGGGTGTCGCGACGATCGGTGATGTCGGGGCCGCCGTTCCGACGGCCGCGGTCGGGCCGGTCCTCCCGGCGGGCGCGCGGGTGCTGGCGGGCGTCGGTGGCACCGCGGGGGTTGATGTTCCTGCGGGAACGCTCGCTGCGGGATGGGCGCTGAGACTGCGGGGAGCGCGACGTCCGCCGGGCGGCGGCCTCACGCTGCGCCTTGGTCCAGCGACCCTTCTTGCCGCCCGGGCGACGGCGTGCAGCAGCCGGGATGGTGCGTGGCATCAATGTCCTGTCTGTGCCACGCCGCTCCTACGAGGAAGTTCAACGGTGCGGTCCGGCACGTGGTGGCCCTGGGCAGACGAGTCACCGCTCCTGCACGTGGCAGCGCGGACCTGTTTCCCAACAGGGGTCCGACAGGGATGGTTCGGCACGGGACTCCGTGCGACCCCTCACTCTATCGCACCGGCCCCGCCATCGCAGAATCGTCCGGCCCTCGCAGACTGCCCCGACCAGATTCCGACAGCCATCGCGACGAAACACCCGGGACTCGGCATTCGCCGAGGCTGGCGTCGGATTCTGGTCAGCCACCCCGCTTGATCACATCAGAGCCGAGGGTTGCGCCGGATCACGTTGGCGTTGCGCGGATAGCGCTGGTGGGCGACCCACCGCTGGTACATCTCCTCGGTGACGCCGCCCTGCGCGATGATCTCGGCATAGAACCGACCGGAGTCCTTCACCGTGCGCGTCATCGTGCGGTGGTCGAGGTGGACCAGCCCGAACCGTGGCACCCGGCCCTCGTCCCACTCCCAGTTGTCCACGAAGCACCAGTGGTAGAAGCGTTCGATCGACAGCCCGGAGGCGACCACCGCCCGCAGGTGGTCGTGGATGTAGCGGTTTCGGAACCGGTCGGCGTTGTCGCAGGTGCCGCTCTCGGTGATCCAGATCGGCGCCGGGTAGCGCCGGTGCGCCCACTCGGCGACCCGGACCAACCCGGCCGGCAGGATCTCCCAGCCCAGGTCGTTGACCGGCACCCCGACCGCTGTGCCGTCGTCGAAATGGCTGATCGTGGACTGTGAGTAGTAGTTGATCCCGATGACGTCGTAGTAGCACCCGGGGCGGATGCCGCGAGGGCGACGCAGCGGCCACAGGAAGGTGCCGGTGCACATCGCCTCGGCGATCACCTCCTGGAACAGGTACTGCACCGCACGGGTCAGGCCGTGGTGCCACGGGTTCCACGCCAACGCGGGTTTGAAGGTGCGCAGATGGAACGCCACGCCGACCGTCGCATGCGGCTGCAGCTCGTGGATCAGCTCGTAGGCGAGGATGTGGGCGGTGGCGAGCCGGTTGAACACCCGGACCACCGAGTTCCAGTTGTGCGCCCCCGGCGGCCAGATGCCACTGAAGTAGGAGCCGGTGACGTAGACGTTGGGCTCGTTGATGGTGATCCAGTCACTGACCAGGTCGCCGAACCGCTCGACGACGAACCGGACGAACCGCAGGAAGTAGGTGACGCCGTCGGGGTGCTCGAACCCACCCAAGCTCTCGAACCAGGTCGGGTGGCTGAAGTGGTGCAGGGTCACCAGTGGCCGGATGCCGAACCGACGCAGCTCCAGCAGTTCGTCCCGGTAGCGCTGCACCGTCGCTTCGTCGTACTCGTCCTGCAGCGGTTCGAGCCGTCCCCACTCCAAACCCATCCGGTAGTGCCGGATCCCCAGGTCGTCCAGCAGGGCGGTGTCCTCCCGCCAGCGCACCCAGTGGTCGCCGGCGGTGTCGGGGCTGCTGTTGTCCTTGATGCGCCCCCGTTCGGCCCAGTCGTACCAGTTGGAGTTGCGGTGGTGCCCCTCGATCTGGGTCGGCGCGGTCGCCACCCCCAGCTCGAGGCCGGCCAGCCGGAACGCGTGCTCGTCATCGCTGATCGTGCTCACCCGCCGAACAGGGCGCTGAGGGCCAGGTTCCAGGTGAGGACGCCAATGCCGAGCGTGATGGCCCCGACCATGATCAGGTGCAGCCACTGGTTCTCGCGCAGCACCGCGACGAACTCGCGCAGGTAGGCCGAGGGGACGAAGTAGGACGCGGTGCGGGCACCGACCGCGTCGGCGTCCAGGCCGAGCCGACGGGCCTGCAGTGCCGCCCGGAAGGCGTGGTAGTCGTTGGTGACCACGGCCATCGACCCCGGTACGGGGAGCACCCCGGACGCCCCGGGCGCGGGCTCCCCACGCGGCGAAGCCCCACCCGACGAGTCGGTCCCACCCGACGCACCCGGAGCACCGGACGCGAGCTCCGGGTTCGGCGCCGTGCCGGCGAGCAGATCGGCGGAGAAGCGCAGGTTCTCCTCGGTGGTGCGGGCCCGTGGCTCGACCACGATCGCGTCGGCCGGGACGTCATGCTCGCGGAGCCACCGGGCCATCGAGTCTCCCTCGGGTTCGATCTCGTCCGGGCCCTGGCCGCCGGACGGGATGATCACCGGGGCCGGCCAGCCGGCGGACTGGTGCTCTGCCCGTACCTCCACGGCTCGTGCCAGCCGGGCGGCCAGCAGCGGCGACACCCGACCGTCGCGCACCCCCGACCCGAGCACCACCACGGCCTCCACCGGACGGCGCCGCCGGCGGCGGGCATAGAGCAGGCAGAACGCGGCGAAGCACACGAACACGAAGGCGAAGTAGCTCGCGATCAGCGCCAGCCACACGGCCGCGACCACCGCCGGCGGTATCCCGCTGAGCAGCAGGATGAAGATCATCACCATCAGCCCGACCAGGCCGAGCCCGACGCCCAGCCCGACCAGGTTGCCCGGCGTCGGGCGTTCGCGACGCAGCATCACCACCCCGTTGCCGAGCAGGAACGCCGTGGCCACCGGCAGGCTCAACACCGCCGCCAGGCTGAGCAGCAACAACGCGACGCCGAACGGCAGCGCCAGCGGACCATCGAGGGACGCCCCGGCCAGCAGGCCGAACCCGACGGCCAGCACCGCCCACAGCCCATTGCTCAGCCGGCGCGGCTCGCGGCGCCACTGCACTACGAAGACGATGCCGAAAACCACGGCGAGCACGAGCAACATGGCCCCAGTCTCCCCCACCCCCGGTCCCGTGCCGAGGACGGATCACCGGGTCGTATCGTCGGACCCGGTCGGCGAGACCGACCTCCGCCGTCGGACCCGGTCCGGCAGGATGGACCGCGCCCGACCGAACGAGGAGGATCCGTGAGCGAAGCAACCACGCCGACCACCGACGGCACCGAGGCAGCTGAGTTCGCCGAACTGGTTGCGATCGTGACCGGCGGTGCCTCCGGACTCGGGCTGGCGATCGCCGACGAGCTGGCCGACCGGGGGGCCCAGGTCGCCGTCCTCGACATCGCCGAGCCGACCGGGGGCCGCCACACCGCTGTACGGTGCGACGTCACCGACAGCGCCTCGACCGATGCGGCCGTCGCCGAGGTCGCCGACCGGTTCGGCCGGATCGACGTGGTGGTCAACAACGCCGGCATCGGGGCTGCCGGGACGGTCGCCGACAACGATGACGAGGAATGGCTGCGGGTGCTTCAGGTCAACGTGCTCGGGATGGCACGGGTGACCCGGGCCGCCCTGCCCCACCTGCGTCAGTCCCCCTCGGCGGCCGTGGTCAACACCTCCTCGATCGCGGCGACCGTCGGCCTACCGCAGCGTGCGCTGTACTCCGCGTCGAAGGGGGCGGTGCTGTCGCTCACCCGCGCGATGGCGATCGACCACCTGCGCGAAGGCATCCGGGTGAACTGCGTGTCGCCCGGCACTGCGGACACCCCGTGGATCGGCCGGCTGCTGGACGCCGCCGACGATCCGGCCGCCGAGCGGGCGGCCCTGGAGGCCCGTCAGCCGCACGGTCGGCTGGTGAGTGCCGAGGAGGTCGCGCACGCGGTCGCACACCTGGCCTCCCCGCGGGCTTCCTCGACCGCCGGGGTGACGCTGGCCGTCGACGGCGGGATGGACAGCCTGCGGCCCAGGATCGGCTGACCGACGGGTTCCGGGGCTCGACGTCCGGGCCTCGACGTCCGGGCCCGAAGGACAGGGCTCACCGGGGCGGATCGGGCTGGGCGCCCTCCCGTGCCACGCAGTCGGCGGCGGCGGCCGACGCCGTACGCATCGCCTCCCCACGGTCCGCACCGGCCGCCAGGGCGGCTGCCAGCGTGCCGACGTAGGCGTCCCCGGCACCGGTGCTGTCCACCGCCTCCACCGCGAGCGCGGGCACCGCGACCGGGCCCCAGCGGGAGCCGCTGGTGCCCAGGGTCACCAGCAGGCTCGGGCAGTGGATGCCGGCCCGCTGCAGCCCGGCGTGCTCGGTCTCGTTGACCACCACCGGGTCGCAGCGGGCGAGCAACTCGGCCTCCACGTCGGCGTAGGGAGCCAGGTTGGCCACCACCCGGGCGCCCCGGTCGGTGGCGGTACGGATGGTGTGCTCCACCACCGGGAGGGGCACCTCCAGCTGCAGCACGACGACGTCGTCCGGACCGATGTCACGCAGTGCCGCCGAGACGTCATCGGTGGTGAGCCGATGGTTCGCGCCCGGAGAGACCATGATCATGTTGTCGTGGTCGGCGTCGACGCAGATCACCGCGGTGCCGGTGGTGGCACCGTCGACGGCACGGATCCCGGCGACATCGACACCGAAGGACCCCAACCGATGCTGGTACTCCCGACCGGCAGCATCGTCGCCGACCGCCCCAACCATGCCTGCACCGGCCCCGGCGACGGCCGCGGCGATGGCCTGGTTGGCCCCCTTGCCACCGAACCGGCGCACCAGGTCGCCGGCCATCACGGTCTCGCCGGTCCGCGGGTGACGGTCCATCCGTAGCTGCAGGTCGACGTTCAACGACCCCACGACCAGCACGGTCGGCTGCAGCGTCGTGCCCGTCATCAGCTCACCGCCGGGTCGAGCACCAGTTCGTTGGCGACCCGCCGGCAGTCCATCTCCACCTCGAGGTCGATCATCGGAGGCTGGCACTGGTGCCACGTCACGCTGCCGGCGACCGGGTGGACGGTGTCGGCCACCAGCGACCCGATGTCTCGCGCGGAGTACAGCTGGGCATCGGTGACGTCGGCCCACCCGGACTTCACCGCCTGCAGTCGGCTGCCGAGCTCCGAGACCACCCAGCCCAGCTTGCGGCCGAGCCCATCGCTGCTCAGGTCGCCCCGCGCCACGATGTCAGTGATCCGGTCCGGCCGGCGATCAGGTGCCTCGGCGACCGCCGACACCACGAAGGTGCGGTCCAGCGGGGCGAGCCCGCCCGGTCGGTACTCCACGGCGGGTGCGGCATAGCTGAACGCGTGCACCGAGACGTCGTGCGGTGGGTCGACGAGTGGGCACAACGTGCTGCGCGCGACCGGACTGGCGGTGCCCCGTACGGCGATGCCCAACTGCTCCAGGGCGTTGCGATAGCGATCCCAGTAGCCGTCACCGGCGATCCCGGTGGCTTGCTCGGGGGTGCGCAGCTCCATCCCGCACAGCGCGGCCGTCGGCAGCCGGAGGCCGCGCAGGTGCTGCATGATCAGCTCGAAGGCGAGGTCATGGGCGACCGGACTGGCGAGCCGCACCCGTTGCAGGGCGTACCCCGGACGGGCGACGACTGCGGCGGCATGCCCGCCGGGCGCTGCCAGCCAGTCGTATCCGTGGCCCGTGTCACGCAGCCTGACCATGTCACTCCCTCGCGGTCCGTGGTCGCGCCCACGATAGCGATCCGCGGCCCGGTCGTCGCGCCACCACCCGTCCACGATGCTCCGGGTGATGCCACAATGAGGCAGCACAGGCGGCCGACCCGGACCCGAGGTGGACACACGATGAGCAACCCGTACGACCCCTCCGACAGCGGTCGGCAGGAGTCGGATCCCCACCACGGTGACGGTGCGTACGGCTCCGGGTCCCACGGGGACGACTCGTCGGGGTCGTACGGGTCCCAGCCGTACGGGCAGGCCAACCCGTACGGCCAGCCGAACCCGTACGGACCGGCACCGGGCCACCCCGAGCCGCACGGGGTGGGGCCGTACACATCGGGACCGGCGATGAAGACCAACGGGCTCGCAATCGCCAGCCTGGTGACCTCGCTCTGCGGGCTGCTGGGATTCTTCTGCGGAATCTTCGGGCTCGCGGCACCGGTCGGTCTGGTGCTGGGCGTCATCGGGCGCCGGCAGGTCAAGGAGAACCCGATGACCCAGACCGGTGACGGCCTCGCTCTGGCCGGCATCATCACCGGCGCGATCATCTCCGTCATCATGGCGATCTTCCTGCTGCTCTACATCGCTTTCTTCGGTCTGTCGATCTTCTCGTCGTACAACTACTGACTGCGCTGCGCCGGCCGGTGCCCCGGGTGGCGTGGCCGAGTAGGTTGAGGGTTGGGAGGTGGTGCCCGTGACCAGCACCGATGCCCACGACGCCCTGTCGACACCTGAGGAGCGCGCACCGGCGGCACGGACCGTCGGCGAGCTGCGCGCCAGTGGCCATCGGGCCCGCGGGATCCGGGAGGAGATCCGGGCGAATCTGCTCCGCCATCTCGCGGACGGCATCGACCCGTGGCCGGGCGTGCACGGCTTCGACCGGACGGTGCTGCCGCAGGCCGAGCGTGCGCTGCTGGCCGGCCACGACCTGGTGCTGCTGGGCGAGCGCGGCCAGGGCAAGACGCGGCTGCTGCGCAGCCTGCCGGCGCTGCTGGACGAGTGGACCCCGGTGATCGCCGACGCCGAACTCGGGGAGCACCCGTACCACCCGATCACCCCGGAGTCGCAGCGACGGGCCGCCGAGCTGGGCGACGCGCTGCCGATCAGCTGGCGGCACCGCAGCGAGCGGTACTCCGAGAAGCTCGCCACCCCGGACACCTCGGTCGCCGATCTGATCGGTGACATCGACCCGATGAAGGTCGCCGAGGGCCGTCACCTCGGCGATCCGGACACCATCCACTACGGCCTGGTGCCGCGCACCCATCGCGGGATCATGGCCATCAACGAGCTGCCGGACCTGGCCGAACGGATCCAGGTGTCCCTGCTGAACGTGATGGAGGAACGCGACATCCAGGTGCGTGGCCATCTGCTGCGGCTGCCGCTGGACGTGCTGCTGGTCGCCAGCGCGAACCCGGAGGACTACACCAACCGGGGCCGCATCATCACCCCGCTGAAGGACCGGTTCGGGGCCGAGATCCGCACCCACTACCCGCTCGACATCGCCGACGAGATCGCCATGATCAACTCCGAGGTCGACCTCGTCGCCGAGGTGCCCGCACCGCTGGTCGAGGTGGTGGCCCGGTTCGTGCACCTGCTGCGGGAGGCCGAGCAGGTCAACCAGCGCTCCGGGGTGTCGGCCCGCTACTCGATCACCGGGGTGGAGACGGTCGCGGCCGCCGCGCTGCACCGGGCCACCGTGCTCGGCGAACCGGAAGCGGTCGCCCGTCCGCTCGACCTGACCGTGGCGCTGCCGGTGCTGGCCGGCAAGATCGAGTGGGAGGCCGGTTACGACGACCGGGCCGACGAACTCGTCGAGCACCTGTTGCGGCGGGCCGTCGCCGACACGGTGCGGCACCGGCTCGACGCCACCGACCTGGCCCCGCTGGTGGAGGCCATCGAGGGTGGCGCGGTCGTGGTGACGGGGCCGGAGATGTCGGCGACCGAGTTCCTCGACGCCCTCCCCGAGCACACGGTGTTCACCCGGATCGCCGAGCTGTCCGACGCCCACACCACCGGCTCCCGGGCCAGTGCGATCGAGCTGGCACTGGAGGGCCTGTACCTCACGCGGCGGATCGCCAAGGACCTCGACGAGGACGGCACCACCGTGTACGGGTGACCCTCCCCGGCCGTCGAGCGAAGCAGACGAACGGAGTTGATCATGAAGCACTCCTCGACCTCCCGGACGCGTTACCGCCGCTGGGCCGGTGATCCTGATCCGTTGGCGCCACCGTTCGACCCGGCCAGCGCGTTGCGCCGCATCGCCGATGACGTGATGGCCGGGGTGTCGCCGCGGACCGCACTGCGGGAACTGTTGCGCCACGGCGACGAGCGCCGTCCCGGCCTGGATGAGTTGCAACGCCGGGTCGCCCAGCGTCGTCAGGAACTGCTGCAACGCCACGACCTCGGCGGCACCCTGCGGCAGGCGCGGGAGCTGTTGGACCATGCCCTGCTCGCCGAACGCAAGCAACTCGCCCGTGACCTCGACGACGACGCACGGTTCGCCGAGCTGCAGCTGGACGCGGTGCCACCGGGACTGGCCGCAGCGGTGCGGGAGTTGTCCCCGTACCAGTGGCGCAGCAGTGAGGCCCGGGAAGCGTACCGCGAGGTCGGCGACCTGGTGGGCCGTGAACTGCTCGACCAACGGTTCGCTGGCATGAAGCAGGCACTCGAACAGGCCGGCCCGGCCGAGCGGGAAGCCGTACGGCAGATGCTGCAGGACCTGAACGACCTGCTGGCCGCCCATGCCCGCGGGGAGGACACCACTGACGCGTTCGCCGAGTTCATGGCGCGGCACGGCGACCAGTTCCCCGAGCAACCGGGCAGCGTCGACGAGTTGATCGACGCCCTCGCCGCACGTGCCGCCGCGGCCGCCCGGATGCGCCACTCGCTCAGTCCGGAGCAGCGCGAGGAGCTCGACGCCCTGGCCCAGCAGGCATTCGGGTCCGCGGAGTTGATGGATCAGCTCGGGGAGCTCGATGCACGACTGCAGCAACTCCGGCCCGGGCAGGACTGGACCGGGAGCGCCGAGTTCACCGGCGACGAGCCACTCGGCTGGGGCGAGGCGGCCGGGGTGCTGCAGCAGCTCGCCGAACTGGACGAGCTCGGTGACCAGCTCGCCCAGCAGTATCCCGGGGCGTCGCTGTCCGACATCGACCTCGAGCTGCTCGACGAGGTGCTCGGCAGCGACGCGCGCGTCGACGCGGAGGCGTTGCGGCAGCTGGAACGCGAGCTCACCGCCCAGGGTCTGTTCCACAGCGGCCCCGACGGCGCTCTGCAGCTGTCACCGCGTGCCCTGCGCCAGCTCGGCCAAGCACTGCTGCGCGACGTCGACCAGCGGCTCGGACGGCAACGGGGCCTGCGCGAGAGCCGCCGTCACGGTGCCGGTGGGGAGCCGACCGGGGCCAGTGTCGGCTGGCAGTTCGGCGACCACCGGCCGTGGGACGTGCCCCGTACCCTGCACAACGCCACGATCCGACGGGCGACGACCGGGGGTGGCCCTGCCCTGCAGTTGGACGACGTCGAAGTGGTCGACACCGAGGCCCGTGGCCGGGCGGCGGTGGCACTGCTCGTCGACACCTCGTTCTCGATGGCGGTGGAGGGTCGGTGGGTGCCGATGAAGCGGACCGCGCTGGCGTTGCACCATCTGGTGAGCACCCGGTATCGCGGTGATGCACTGGAGTTGATCATGTTCGGCCGGGTGGCCCGGCGGACCGGGGCGAGCGCGCTGACCGGGCTGCCGCCGCACCACGAGCAGGGCACCAACCTGCATCACGCCCTGCTGCTGGCGAACCAGTTCTTCACCCGGGAGCCGGCCACCCAGCCGGTACTGCTGGTGGTCACCGACGGTGAACCGACCGCTCACCTGGAGCCCGACGGCGAGCCGGTGTTCGACTATCCACCCACCCCGGAGACCCTGCACCGTACGGTCACCGAGCTCGACCTGGCAGCGCAGCGCGGGACCAGGACCACGTTCTTCCGGCTGGGCGACGATCCCGGGCTGGAACGATTCCTCGACGCCTTGGCGCACCGCTGCGGCGGCAGCGTGGTCGCCCCGCCGGTCGACGACCTGGACGCCGCCGTCGTGGCGAGCTACCTGCGCGGGGCCGACCACCTGCCACCGCTGTGACACCGCGCCACGGCACAATCCGTTTGCCCCGTTGCGCGGTGCATGGTCAACTCGCCTGATGATCCCGAACGACTGGACCCCGTACCACCGGATCGACGACGGTGAGCTGATCGGCTACCTGCAGCCGTCGGCCGCCGATGCCGAGCTGGTCATGCCGGTCACGCTGTTCGGCCATCCGCTGGCCGACGAGCCCGGAGAGGACTGGTGGGCCGAGCAACTGCTGGAGGATCTCGGCCTGTCCTACCTGGCCGAGCGGTGGGAGCTGCTGCGCGAGGACGGCACCACCAGCCGGGTCGTGATCAGTGAGTGCAGCCCGGAACACGTCGTGGTCGCCCTCGCCGAGTTCGCCCAGGTGATCGCCCCGAACGGGGTCGACCGCTCGACCGAGGACTGGGGCAAGAAGTGGACGTTGTCGGTGCCGACGGATCGGCTCCGGCCGGCCTGAGCCGTCCCGACTCCGGTCGACGGGCGGACCCGTACCCACCGGATGTGCACATGGGGTACGCATCGCCGTGCCCGTGGGCGCAACGGTTACTGTCGGGGCGTGTCAAACCCGCACCGGACGGCCCCGGCCGTCATCGAGCACGACTCGCAGGACTGCCTGGTCCACCGGGTGCGCCCCGTCGACCTCGGCCACCGCCGGGCCGAGCCGATGGGTGCACAGGATCCGGTCGACATCCGGATCAGGCACGGGCGGATCATTGCGATCGGCCCGGGCCTCGACACCCGGCCCGGCGACCGGGTGGTCGACGGCGCGGGCCGCTGGGCGCTGCCCGGGCTGTGGGACCAGCACGTCCACCTGGACCAGTGGGCGCTCACCACCCAACGCCTCGACCTGTCCGGGACCGAGTCGGCCGACGAGGTGTGTGCGACCGTCGCCGCGCAGACCGCCGCGCTGGCACCGGGCCGCACGCTGCAGGGATTCGGTCACCGTACGGCGTCCTGGCCGCGCCAGCCGACGGTCACCGAACTGGATGCCGTCACCGGCGATCGCCCCGTGGTGCTGATCAGCGGCGACGCCCACCACGGATGGCTGAACTCCGCGGCCCTGCACGCACTCGGGCTGCCACCTCGCGACACCGTGGTGGAGGAGGCGGAGTGGTTCGCCAGCTATGCCCGGCTCGCCGAGCTCCCCGGTGTGCGTGACGTCACCGAACACGCGGTGCGGACGGTGCTGGACGAGGCGACCGCCCGGGGCGTGGTCGGCATCGTGGACCTGGAGTTCGCAGCCAACCACCGCAGCTGGCCGGCCCGGCGCGCGACCGGCGCGATCCCCGACCTCCGGGTCCGCACCGGGGTCTATCCCGATGACCTCGCCGACGTGGAGTCGACGGGACTGCGCACCGGTGACCTGCTCGACGGGCCCGACGGGCTGGTGAGGATGGGACCGCTCAAGATCATCTCCGACGGGTCATTGCACACCCGCACCGCCTACTGCTGCGAGCCGTACGCCGACGGCGCGTCCCTGCCCCACCCGCGCGGGATCCAGAACGTCGTACCCGCAGAGTTGCACGATCTGCTGGACCGCGCCCGCCGGGCCGGTCTGTCGGTCGCCCTGCATGCGATCGGCGACGCCGCGGTGCACGATGCCCTCGACGCGTTCGCCGCAACCGGCGTGACCGGATCGATCGAACATGCCCAACTCGTCACCGACACCGACCTGCCCCGGCTGGCCGAGCTCGGCGTCGTCGCCAGTGTGCAACCGGCCCACCTGGTCGACGACCGGGACGTGATCGACCAGTGCTGGCCGGACAGCGGCCGCCGCTGCTTCCGTACCGCCACCATGATCAACTCCGGGGTGGACGTCCGTTTCGGCTCCGACGCCCCCGTCTCACCCCTGGACCCGTGGCTGGCGATGGCGGCCGCCGTGCACCGCGGCGACCCGGCCGACCCGGCCTGGCACCCCCAGGAGGCGCTGTCGGTACGGCAGGCACTCGCCTGTTCCACTGACGGCAT
>Ga0079226_10003417_pt1 | contig 12200 bp, 10 predicted proteins | sample Poulit2014_FD_76345 | JGI IMG/M metagenome (GOLD analysis project Ga0079226, IMG submission 76345) | Agricultural soil microbial communities from Georgia to study Nitrogen management - Poultry litter 2014 | ecosystem: Environmental > Terrestrial > Soil > Agricultural land | place: USA: Georgia... | reverse complement strand
TATTCGCCAATACATTGAGCAACAACAAACACCTGATTAGTTAGGTTTGAAACGGCTTACGCCGTTTGTGCCTTATATCTCCGCCCTGAAGGACGGAGTTTTACGGCACATAAGCTGATAAAATGGATATAAATGATAGATTTGATAGTTTAAAACTATATAAAATCAACGTTTCAATAGCTTTAAACTTTCAACCAATTTGAAATTACTACCTTACCATATTCCGAAATATAAGATTCTGGATGAAATTGAACACCGTAAATTGATAAATTTCGATGCTGAACTGCCATAATAACGCCCTCATCATCAACTGCAGTTATTTCTAATTCTGAAGGGAAATTCTCTGCAGAAATTGCCCACGAATGATAAAGTCCTATTTTAAATTTATCCGGCAAATCGCTAAATAATAAAGAATTAGGTTTTGTTATTCTGATTTGTTTCGCCTGCCCGTGTCGCACCTGCGGCAAATTATACAAGGTTGCGCCAAAAAACTGGCACAAGGTTTGATGCCCAAGGCAAACACCCAAAATTGATTTGCGATGCTGATAGCGTTCCAGCATCGCAAACAGTTGTGGATAAGCACTCGGCACATCAGGGCCGGGGGAAATCAAAATATGGCTGAAATTATCCACTTCATCAAGGTTTAGCTGTTCCACATTTACGACAGAAAACGGCACGTCAAATTGGCGAATTAAATCCACTAAATTATAGGTAAAAGAATCGTGATTATTGATAATTAATAAATTTGTGTTCATCTCAGGGATTCACTACAATGACCAAAATGTTTGTTATCTTACTTGATTCATCGCCCTTATGCCATTTAATCACTTTGTGCAACAAGCCAACCGTTTAGGTGCGCAACGCACGCCCTTTTTCTTTTTGATTGATTTTGAACAGCAAAAGCCCATTATTTGCCCCCTTACACAATGCGCAGAGCAAGGCATTTGGTTTGAATTTGCCAGCCAAAATAATCTTGCAACGGCACAAAAAGCAGCCCCAGAAAAACCCTTTAAGCTAGAAAAATTTCCCATTGATTTCGCCACTTATCAGCAAGGTTTTGAGATTGTGCAGCAGGCGTTACAGCAAGGAAATTCCTATTTGCTTAATCTGACTTATGCCACGCCGATTGCGATAAATTACGATCTAAATACACTTTTTTCTGCCACGCAAGCGAAATATAAACTCTTGTTTAAAAACGAGTTTGTCTGCTTTTCCCCTGAACCATTCGTGAAAATCTCGCATAACCAAATTTTCACTTATCCAATGAAAGGCACGATTAACGCCAACTTGCCTGATGCAGAAAATCAATTGCTCAATTGCGAAAAAGAGCAACGGGAACATTACACTATTGTGGATTTAATGCGTAATGATCTGGCTATCGTTGGGCAAAATGTGCAAGTGAAGCGCTTTCGTTATTTAGAAAAGATTTTCACCGAACGTGGCGCGATCTGGCAAACAAGTTCTGAAATTTGCGCCGATCTTAAGAAAAACTGGCAAGCCAACATCGGCACAATGCTTAGCCAACTTTTACCCGCTGGCTCAATCAGCGGTGCGCCGAAAGAAAAAACCGTTGCCACCATTCAACAAGCCGAACTAGCACCACGGGGCTATTACACTGGCGTGTTTGGTATTTTTAACGGCGAAAGCCTAGAAAGTGCGGTGGCTATTCGCTTTATTTCTCAGCAAAACGGAAACTATGCTTTCCACAGTGGCGGCGGTATCACTATTCAAAGCCAAGCAGCGCAAGAATATCAAGAATTGTTAGAAAAAATTTATGTCCCACTTAAATTTCAGCAAGGAACAAAATAATGGATTTTCCCCTGTTTGAAACCCTGTGCATTGAAAATGGACAAGTGCAAAATCTTGCCCTACACCAACAGCGTTATGAAAACAGCCTGCGTGAATTTTATGCAGGGCAACCTTATGACATTTTTTCCATCGCAAAAATTCTGCAAAAAAACACCGAACTTTGGGCAAATCTTCAAAGCACAATTATCCGCTGCCGAATTGATTACAACGCCACGCAATATCACCTGCAATGTTTCCCCTATCAACGTAAAAACTACCAACGCTTCCAGCCTGTGATTTGTGATGACATTGACTACCACCTGAAATACAGCGACCGCGCTATTTTCAATGAATTGCTAAAACAAAAAGGCGATTGCGATGAAATCATTATCGTAAAACAAGGCAAAATCACCGATTGCACCATCGGCAATCTCATACTGCGCCAAGGCTCACAATGGTTCACCCCCGACAGCCCCTTATTAATCGGCACCCAACGTAGCAAATTATTGCAAGAGCGCAAAATCATTGAACGTGAGATTCTTCTTTCTGATCTGCATTTATACCAAGAAATTCGATTAATTAATGCGCTAAATCCTATATAAATAATTAATAATAAAAACTATATTAATTAATCTAATTTCTATAAGTTATATTCTTAATAGAAATTAAGATTAGTTTTTAAACAAAAAATATCATACAATCCAAAAATATGCTTATTTTTCATACTATTAAGTATTTAATAAAAGTTAGTCTTAATACATTTAAATACTATTTTTTCAAAACTAAGATCTTGATCACACTTTTTTAAAAGAAATTAATTGCAAATAACATTATTAACACTAGTATAACAATGGAAATCCCCACTTATTTAGCGAGGTTATTTTATGCAATTATTTTTGAGCATTTTTCCTATTGTTCTTTTGATTTATTTGATGGTAAAACGTAATGCCTTACCTTCTTATGTTGCTCTTCCTTGGATAGCAGTTGTCGTTCTTATTATCCAGTTCATCTTCTTCGGAACGGATATTGCCACAGTCAGTGCAAACATTGTCTCGGCACTGATTGCGGTTCAAACCCCTATCACCGTTATTTTTGGTGCTATTTTATTCAATCGTTTTTCTGAAGTTTCCGGCGTCACCAATACATTACGTAAATGGTTGGCGAATATTAATCCAAATCCGGTGGCGCAAATTATGATTATCGGCTGGGCTTTCGCTTTTATGATTGAAGGTGCCAGTGGCTTCGGTACCCCGGCAGCTATTGCAGCACCCATTCTTGCCGGATTAGGTTTTGCGCCGTTAAAAGTTGCAATGCTCACCCTTGTAATGAACTCCGTTCCGGTTTCTTTCGGTGCGGTGGGAACGCCAACGTGGTTCGGATTCGGTCCATTAAATTTAACTGATACACAAATCTTAGAAATCGGTTCAATGACTGCGATTATCCACTCTATTGCCGCCTTAGTTATTCCATTAATGGCATTACGTTTAATCGTCGACTGGAAAGAAATTCGTCAAAATATTTTGTTTATCTACATCAGCATTTTTGCCTGTGTTATTCCTTATTTTCTATTAGCACAAGTTAACTACGAATTCCCAGCCTTAGTTGGTGGTGCAATCGGTTTGTTAATTTCGATTTTAGTTGCCAATAAAGGTATCGGCTTGGCAAAAGTTGAAAACACGTTGGATGATAAAGCCGTCAGCAATAATCAAGTGATTAAAGCGCTATTACCTACCGGTCTTCTTATCGCAATTCTTATCGTTACACGTTTACAACAATTACCATTCAAAGCAATGATGAACGACACCACCACTTGGTTCGGCGTTCAACTCGGTTCACTTGGTCTGTTTGAAGTCAGCCACGGCTTGATTTTCAGCTTAAAAAATATCTTCGGCACAGCCGTTTCAGCCAGTTATAAATTGTTATATGTTCCGGCATTGATCCCATTTGTGGTAACGGTGTTAATTTCTATTCCACTATTTGCGCTTTCAACCTCTAATACTAAAGACATTTTTGTCGGCAGTTTTAAACAAACACGTAACCCATTCTTGGCATTGGTCGGCGCATTAATTATGGTTAATCTAATGTTGGTCGGCGGCGATAATTCAATGGTAAAAATTATCGGTAAGAGTTTCGCAGCAGCAACCGGTGAATATTGGACGCTATTCGCTTCCTATTTAGGTGCGGTCGGTGCATTCTTCTCTGGCTCAAATACTGTATCCAACCTCACGTTCGGTAGTGTTCAGCTATCCACAGCGGAATTGACCGGATTATCAGCAACACTTGTGCTTGCGTTGCAATCCGTTGGTGGTGCAATGGGTAATATGGTTTGTATCAATAATATTGTTGCTGTATGTTCTGTATTGAATATTACCAATAAAGAGGGCGCAATTATTAAGAAAACTGTTGTACCAATGATAGTGTACGGCATTATTGCAGCACTTGTTGCCATATTGCTGCTCAGTTAACCGATACCTTAACTGCTATTTTTAATCTCAACCGACATTTTGTCGGTTGAGCCTTTCATTAAATTGGAGTGCTTATGAAAGTTAATTTTTATGTAACTTGTATTGGCGATGCCGTAAAAGCAAATGTCGCCAAACAAAGTGTCTTATTATTAGAAAAACTCGGTTGTGAAATTATCTTTTTAGAAAAACAGGGATGTTGCGGGCAACCTGCAACTAATGGCGGTTTTGTTAAAGATGCCATTCCAGGAATGAAAAATCTGATTGAAACCTTTGAAGTGAATGATTTTCCTATTGTCGCCCCTGCCGGATCTTGCGTTGCTTCCATCAAAAATTATCCTGAATATCTTAAAGATGAACCAAAATGGGCAGAACGTGCGAAAAAAGTGGCTGCCCGTTTTTATGACTTAACCGATTTTATTGTCAATCAACTTGGCATCACCAACGTTGGGGCTAAATTGCCGGGCAAAGCGGTTTATCATCCGTCTTGTAGCCTATTCCGTAAACTCAATATCAAAGAAGAGCCGTTAAAATTATTAGAAAATGTTGAAGGCTTGGAACTTCTTGCTATTAAAAATCAGACCACTTGCTGCGGCTTCGGCGGCACATTCTCGGTAAAAATGTCGCAAATTTCCGGCGAAATGGTTAAAGAAAAAGCAAAACATATTCAAGAAGTGGAACCGGATTATCTAATCGGTGCCGATGTCAGCTGTTTAATCAATATTGGCGGTCGTTTAAAACGTGAAGGCAGCGCAATCAAAGTACTGCATATCGCTGAAGTATTAATGTCCAAATAGGAGAAAAAGAATGACTATTCAGACAACAGATTTAGCCTTTAAAAAACACGTTCAGGAAGAATTAGGCAATGAAATTATGCGTCAAGCCGTTGTGATGGCGCAGGAGCGTATCGGTGCCAATCGACAAAAAATGGTCGATGATCTCGGGCATTGGGAAGAGTGGCGTGAACAGGCAAAAGAGATTAGAAATCACGTTCTAGAAAATTTAGATGCCTATCTTTATCAATTATCTGAAAAAGTGACTGCCAACGGCGGACACGTCTTTTTTGCACAAACAGCGGAAGAAGCCAATCACTATATTCAACAGCTTGCCTTGCAAAACAATGTGAAAAAAGTGGTGAAATCGAAATCAATGGTAACGGAAGAGATTGGTTTAAATCACGTTTTAGAAGCGGATGGCATTAAAGTGATTGAAAGCGATCTGGGCGAATATATTTTGCAATTAGCCGGCGATAAACCTTCTCACATTGTCGTGCCTGCTATTCATCGTGATCGCTATCAAATCCGAGATATTCTCAAAGAAAAATTGGGTTATCAAGGCGATGCTACACCTGAAGATATGACCCTTTTTATTCGTGAAAAAATCCGTCAAGATTTCTTAAGTGCAGATATGGGCATTAGCGGTTGTAACTTCGCTATTCCGGAAACCGGCAGCCTCTGTTTAGTCACCAATGAAGGCAATTTAAGAATGGTTACCACCGTGCCTAAAATCCACGTTGCCGTAATGGGAATGGAGCGTATTGCGCCGACTTTCCAAGAGGCGGAAATTCTGATTACAATGTTGGCTCGCAGTGCGGTTGGTGCCAAATTGACCAGTTATAACACTTGGCTTACCGGACCGCGCCTTGCCGGTGAAACAGATGGCCCTGAGCAATTTCATCTGGTTATTTTAGACAATGGACGCTCAAAAGCATTAGGTTCAGAATTTAATGATGTTTTACGCTGTATCCGTTGCGGTGCTTGTTTAAACACTTGCCCGGTTTATCGCCAAATTGGTGGTCACAGTTACGGATCTGTTTATCCCGGTCCAATCGGTTCCGTGCTGTCGCCGCTTCTCGGCAATTATCAAGAATTCCACGACTTGCCTTATGCCTGCTCGCTTTGTACCGCTTGTAATCAGGTTTGCCCGGTAAAAATTCCTTTAGCAAATTTGTTATTAAAACATCGTACTCATATCGCAGAACAGGGCTTAAACCCGACAGCAGAAAAAATTTCGGTGAAAGCCTTTACCTTTGCCAATAGCCACCCCGCATTATGGAAAGTCGGTATGAATATTGGTGCTAAAGTAATGAAAGCAACCGTTAAGAATGGCAAAGCACCTTTGAATATTGGTGTTATTAGCGAGTGGACAAATACCCGCGACTTACCGGATGCTGACGGTGAAAGTTTCCGTAGCTGGTTTAAAAATAGAAATAATGGATAAGGAGTCCCTATGTTAGATCAACAAAATCGTTCACAATTTTTGTCACAACTGGCAAAGCAGTTAGGGCGTCCGCTTCGCACCGAAGTGGTTGGGACTTATCCTAAAGTCAATGATTATCCCGAAACTCGCTTTACTGAACTTTCGGAACAAGAACGTTATCAAGCGTTTATCAATACCGCAAAAGATATGTTGGTGGATGTGGTTTTATCTACTGCAGAAAATGCTAAAAACGACATTATCAAAATTTGTGAAAAATATAATGGTGGTAATATTGTGCTGAATCGTGATGAACGCTTGCAACAATATCAAATCACTCAAGCCGTACAACAGCAATACCACACGCATATTTGGACTGAAGCCAGTGAAGAAAACCTTGAATTCAGTAAAAGTGCCAATATCGGTATTGTTTTTGCCGAATACGGTTTAATTGAGTCTGGCGGTATCGTGCTTTATTCCTCACCGAATAACGGTCGTTCCGTAAGTCTGTTACCACCAATTTCTGTAGTGGTATTAAAACGCTCCACGATTCAACCTCGCATTGCTCAAGTGGCAAAAGTGTTACATCAAAAAGCGGAACAAGGCGAACGTATGCCATCTTGCATTAATATCATCTCCGGCCCGAGTGCTACTGCCGATATTGAATTAGTGAAAGTGGTTGGCGTTCACGGTCCGATAAAAGTGGTTTATTTATTGATTGATGATGTAGAAAACTAGAGTTATCTGAAAAGATAGGGCAGATCGATGAATCTGCCCTATTTTATTTATCCTTTCAAAAGTGGTACTACAAATATTTTAGTCGTTGATATAACTGCTTAAATTTCTCATATTTGCTGCGATATTGCTGGAATTTTTGCCGATCTGGTAGATAACGTGCTTCTAATTCAAGAGGTGGACAAAATGTGGCAATATCTTGTTCCGGATGCAATGCCATTTGTGCTAATTTAGCTGCACCAAGTGCCGGGCCGACATCGCCACCAACACGATATTCAAAGGTCATTCCACTAATATCGGCAAGCAGTTGTCGCCAGAAATGGCTTTTCGCGCCGCCACCAATCAACATAATATTGTCTGCTTTAATGCCGCTTTCGTGTAAAACCTCAATTCCCTCCGTTAAAGCAAAACTCACCCCTTCCACTACTGCTCTTGCCATTTCCGCTTGTGTGGTATCGTGATGCAATCCCCAAAAAACGCCACTAGCATAAGGATCATTATGCGGTGTTCTCTCTCCGGAAAGATAGGGTAAAAACAAAACCTGTTTGCTGCTTTCCGCCCGTTCTGCCAAAGCGAACAATTCAGCAATATCATTAATACCTAATGCTTTGTTCGCCCAATCAATACAGGAAGCGGCACTTAACAACACTGACATTAAATGCCAACGATTCGGTAAAGCGTGACAAAAGCTATGTACTGCTTTCGCCGGATTACTTAAAAACCTGTCGGTAACAACAAAATAGACACCGGATGTACCTAGCGACAACATGGCCTGTCCCGGTTTATGTAAACCTACGCCTATCGCTCCGGCGGCATTATCTCCGCCACCGGCAACAACCGGCACCGATTGCATATTCCACTGTTGTGCCAATTCAGGCAATAGATAAGCACTAATTTCATTACCTTCCTGCAATTTAGGCATCTGTTGTTCGCTAAGATGACACGCCGATAATAAAGCCTCACTCCATTTACGCGCCCCAACATCCAACCACATTGTGCCTGCCGCATCGGACATATCACTCACATATTCGCCGGTCAGTAAAAAGCGTAAATAATCTTTTGGTAACAATACCTTAGCAATCTTATTGAAGACTTCCGGTTCGTGTTTTTCAATCCATTTTAATTTAGGTGCAGTAAATCCCGGCATCATCAAATTTCCGGTAATTTGACGAGAATTCGGTACGGCTTGTTCCAATTCCTGACATTCTGCAAAACTACGCCCATCATTCCATAAAATCGCCGGATATAATACCTGATTATGTTGATCCAACATTACCGCACCGTGCATTTGTCCGGTCAAGCCGATCGCCTTAACAGCAGAAAGATCCTGTTGTTGCGATAATTGTGTTAAACATTGTTGCAACGCCTGCCACCAATCTTCCGGATCTTGCTCCGACCACAGCGGCTGACGGCGAGTAACAGTTAATGATGCGGAAGTGGTCGCAATCATTTGTTGCTGTTCATTCAGCAAAACTGTTTTGATACCGGATGTCCCTAAATCAATGCCGAGATACATAATCATTCTCCCAATATCGTTTTTATTTAACTAAAAAAATTAAGGGTACACGACAAGTACCCTTAATTCCCAACTTATTTATAAATATATGAATTTACAATATTTTCCAACATTTCTTGACGACCTGAAGCCGGTTTTGGTGCAATTTCATTGTTCACTACGTGTTCAGCAAGATCCGCTAAAGAAAGTTTGCCTTGAAGAATGTCCTGACCGAATTGAGTATTCCAGCCGGCATAACGTTCGTCTTTTAAGGCTTGTAAACGATCATTTTCAATCATATCCGCTGCAATCAATAGTGCACGTGCCAACACATCAATTCCGCCAATATGGGCGTGCATTAAATCATAACGATCAATACTTTGGCGACGAATCTTCGCATCAAAGTTAAAACCGCCGCTGCCTAATCCGCCCGCCTTCAAAATTTCATAAATCACTAAGGCATTTTCTTCAACACTGTTCGGGAATTGATCGGTATCCCAACCTAATTGTGCATCGCCGCGATTCGCATCAATCGAGCCTAAAATGCCTAATGCTGCCGCAGTCGCCACTTCGTGTTGGAAAGTATGTCCGGCTAATGTTGCGTGATTTGCTTCAATGTTTACTTTAATTTCATTTTCCAAACCGAATTGTTTTAGGAAACCATAAACTGTTGCCACATCATAATCATATTGATGTTTAGTCGGCTCTTGTGGTTTAGGTTCAATTAATAATGTTCCTTTGAAACCGAGTTTATGTTTATTTTCCACCACAAGTTGCATAAAACGCCCTAATTGTTCACGTTCACGTTTCAAATCTGTATTAAGAAGTGTTTCATAGCCTTCGCGTCCACCCCATAACACATAATTTTCACCGCCTAATTTCTGTGTCGCTTTCATCGCATTGAAAACTTGTGTTGCTGCACAAGCAAACACTTCCGGATTAGGATTGCTGGCAGCACCCGCCATATAACGTTTATTAGTAAAACAGTTTGCTGTCCCCCAAAGCAATTTAATACCAGTTTCTTCCTGTTTTTGAGCCAACAAATCAACGATTGTAGAAAAATTATACACATATTCTTTAAATGAATTGCCTTCCGGTGCAATATCCACATCGTGGAAACAGTAATAAGGCACACCTAATTTTTTGATAAATTCAAATGCAATATTTGCTTTTTCTTTTGCCGCTTCCAATTCTGTCGGATTTTTTTGCCACGGACGATCCAATGAAGCAGTACCAAACATATCAGTACCGTTCCAACAGAAAGTATGCCAATAACAAACCGCTAAACGAAGATGTTCCGCCATTGTTTTACCCAAAACAACGCGATTCGCATCATAAAAACGATAAGCAAACGGATTAGTTGATTGTGCGCCTTCATATTTTACTTGGTCAATTTGATCGAAATAAGTTGTCATTTTCTATTCTCCTTGCTGGGTTAATTAAATTAATGAGCAAAGAGTAAAACCGAAAAATATCACCTTCAATTACGTTATTTCTTTTTGCCATTTAGATAATTGTTTTTTGTGATAAAGCTCACACTCTTGTTTTACCTCACAAATTTTCAATATTGTGAGAGGTATCACAGAAACGAAAAAACGTAATTGCAAAACAAAATTTATAAATTGTTCTGCCTGTTGAAATTGGCAATAGTAATAGCCGTTGTATTCCTAATCCTTTTAAATTATGAGGTGAATCATATGAAATTGAAAAAAACTTTATTATCCGTCGCACTTATTTTGGGTTGTATGAGTGGAATATCAAATGCTAAAGATTTAACAATTGGAATGTCCATTGATGATTTACGTTTAGAACGTTGGCAAAAAGACAGCTCAATATTTAGTAAAAAAGCCGAAGAATTAGGTGCAAAAGTATTTGTACAATCCGCAAATGGTGATGATGCAGTTCAAATTTCGCAAATCGAAAATATGATTAATAGAAATGTCGATGTATTAGTCATTATTCCTCATAACGGCGATGTATTAAGTAATGTTATTGAAGAAGCCTCACGTTCAGGAATTAAAGTTCTTGCTTATGATCGTTTAATAAATAATGCCAATATTGATTTTTATGTTTCATTTGATAATGAAAAAGTGGGGGAATTACAGGCATCAAGTTTGGTGGAATTAAAACCTAGCGGAAATTATTTTTTAATGGGTGGCTCACCTGTTGATAATAATGCAAAACTGTTCCGTAAAGGACAAATGAAAGTCATTCAGCCTCTAGTAGACAAAGGTGATATTAAAATCGTCGGTGATCAATGGGTGGATTCTTGGTTACCTGAAAAAGCATTACAAATTATGGAAAATGCTTTAACTGCCAATAACAACAAAATTGATGCTGTTGTTGCTTCCAATGATGCAACTGCCGGTGGTGCCGTACAAGCGTTACAAGCACAAGGTTTAGCCGGAAAAGTAGTGATTTCTGGACAAGACGCAGACCTTGCTGGGATTAAACGTATTGTTGCTGGCACACAAACTATGACTGTTTATAAACCAATTAGTAAATTGGCAAATACAGCTGCTGAAATTGTCGTTAAATTAGGAAAAAATGAAAAAATCGAAAGCAATGCAGTATTAAATAATGGTCTTAAAGATGTACCTTCATATTTATTAACGCCTATTGTCGTCACCAAAGATAATATTGATGAAACTGTTATTAAAGATGGTTTTCACACTAAAGAAAGTGTTTATAAATAATTATTTTTGAGGGAGTTCTCTCCCTCATTTTATTTTAAGGTGGTTTCTATGGACGTATTATTAGAAATGAAAGGAATAGTAAAAAAATTCGGCGACGTTAAGGCGTTGGATAATATTTCTATTTCTGTTTCTCCCGGAGAAGTGCTTTCTCTTTGTGGAGAAAATGGTTCCGGAAAATCAACATTAATGAAAGTGCTTTGTGGTATTTATCCTTATGGCGATTACGAAGGAGATATTTATTTTTCCGGTGAATTGCTAAAGTCAAAAAATATTAAAGATACAGAAAGTCGAGGCATTGCCATCATTCACCAAGAACTTGCTTTAGTAAAAAATATGACCATTATGGATAATATTTTTCTAGGCAATGAAATTACGCAATACGGTATTGCCGATGAAAATGAAATGTATCTTCGCTGTCAAAAAATGTTATCCCAAGTACAATTAAATGTTGATCCTTATACTGTAGTGGGTGAATTAGGTTTAGGCGAACAACAATTAGTTGAAATTGCAAAAGCACTAAATAAAAATGTACGTTTATTAATTTTAGATGAACCAACTGCTTCCCTCACAGAAAAAGAAACAGATATTCTGCTTGATCTTATTCGTAATTTAAAAGCACATAATATCGCTTGTATTTATATTTCCCATAAATTGAATGAAGTCAAAGCAATTTCTGATGAAATTTGTGTGATTCGTGACGGCACACATATCGGCACTCGTTCTGCAAAAGAGATGAGTGAAGACGATATTATTACTATGATGGTCGGACGTGAGATTACTTCATTGTATCCACACGAAAATCACGATATCGGCGAAGAAATTTTATCG
>Ga0079226_10003416_pt1 | contig 12203 bp, 8 predicted proteins | sample Poulit2014_FD_76345 | JGI IMG/M metagenome (GOLD analysis project Ga0079226, IMG submission 76345) | Agricultural soil microbial communities from Georgia to study Nitrogen management - Poultry litter 2014 | ecosystem: Environmental > Terrestrial > Soil > Agricultural land | place: USA: Georgia... | reverse complement strand
CAATCGCTACACCTGGTTTGGCAAGAAGAATAGCTGCAGATTACCTACCCCTGGTGAACGGGAGCAGTTTTTATAAAAATGAATAGTGGGAAAGTATTCCTTGCATTTAATACAGTTTCGATGAAATCCATTAAACAGCTGGGGAATATCTATTATAAAGAAAGCATTCTTTCTTTTGCCGTGGAAGCATCGTCGTCGGCATTATTTTCGAATTCTAACTGGAATGCTGCCGGCAAACCGTATTCGCCGGCAACTTAAATAGAAAATTCCACTTTTTTTGCCGTGGAAGCATCCTCGCCGGCATTATTTTCGGATTCTAGCTGGAATATTGCCGGCAAACCGTATTCGCCGGCAACTTAAATAGAATATGCTCCTTCTTTTGCCGCGGAAGCATCCTCGCCGGCATAACTTACGGATTCTAGCTGGAATATTGCCGGCAAACCGTATTCGCCGGCAACTTAAATAGAATATGCTCCTTCTTTTGCCGCGGAAGCATCCTCGCCGGCATAATTTTCGAATTCTAACTGGAATATTGCCGGCAAACCGTATTCGGCGGCAACTTAAATAGAATATGCTCCTTCTTTTACCGTGGAAGCATCGTCGTCGGCATAACTTTCGGATTCTAGCTGGAATGTTGCCGTCAACCCTCTCTCTTCTGAATGGAAATCAGTATAACTTTGTGACATTAGCCTTTCAAAAATATAAAAAGCTCAGCTAAAAGGTGTTGATTTTAGCTGAGCTTTATTTGTCAGGAATTTGTTAAATTGAGCGTTTATCTGTCAAACGTCATGACCCGGCCCCAAAGGTCATTGTCTCCCCAAAGTCCTCGTCGTAAACCTTCCAGTTGAACAATTTGGCTATGGTCAACAAAAAGATTAACTTCCGGACCATAATTTTTAATATACCAATGGAAGACTTCAGGGTCAGACGCTTCGAACATAATATTTTCGATACCTAACTCAGAAGCGAATTGCGTCGCTGCTTCGGTGCGCCATTCATGGACACTTTCCGTAATTCCTTCTGACTCAATCATAAGCATATAAGCGCCCGCGTCTAAACAACGTTTGCCTGTTTCAATCGCCTGTTTGGGATCCATGACTCCAGCTGCTTCGTTTTGCGCTGCTGTGTTGGTACCTCCTGCGCCAAATTGAATACCAATTTCAGGTTTAGCCAGAAGTCCTGCTTGCTGCACTCTTTCAACCAGACGGACCACGTCATCGATTGGGATGGTAATAAACCCAGTTGAAATTTCGATGATATCAAATCCGACTCGTTTACATTCGCTAATATAATGATCTACGGCCTCTGTACCCTGTGGAATAACCGATTCCAAAAAGCCGCCTGTAGAAACTTTAACATCATATTCATGGGTGATATCGATAATTTCTTTCAATTCCGTTTCAGGGTAGAGGGTAAATGCCCCGCCGGCAAATTTTAAGATATCAGCATATTCCCCCATTGTTTCCAACACATCACGTAAATAACGTTTCCCCATCACACTGTAGTACGGACCACGAATTTCGGTCACACCCAGGTTACGAGGTTTCTCTTGACGGCCATTCATTCGAAGTTTTTGAAAAGCTTTATTGTTTTGCATTATACTTCGCCATCCTTTATAGATATTTTTCCAAGTAAGTCCGTTAGCTCAGAAATATTCCTATTTTCCAAATCCCAAATAACATCTGCAATGTTTTGGGCAAGCGCAGGATTCATTTTTTTCGTCAGTTTGTTATATTTATTCATAAGTGTTTCTTTACTGGCAGGGCGTGTGTGAAAGCCTTCATAATCTTGTTTTTCAATCGTGTATTTTTCTCCGTTTTCCATTTCAATCGTAATACGGCAGGCCATTTCAGCCGGAAATCGTTCGCTGTACGCTGGATTTTCCGTAACTTCTACCTTTTGCAGCAGTTCCTGCACATCATTCTGTACTATTCTTTCCGGTTCGTATTGCTCCGGCATGACATTTCCATCCAAATAGGCAACAGCCAGCATATAAGGCAAGGAATGATCAGCTTCTTCTTTTGTTCTGATTTTTTTCTTACCGCCTTCTTCGCCGCCTCCAATAATGTTGTAAGCTACATCGAAGGTCTCCAAATGAATATGCTTGATTTCTTCCGGTTCAAGGTGGTAGTTTTTGCGTAACTCCAACAGTCCTTCCAAAGAAGACTGAGAATGGATTTCCGCATTAAACTGCTTCATAATCGTGTCGGTAACACGTTCGAGGTCTTCTTTCGCCCAGTCCATCTCAAAAGGACCACTGATACTATCCATAAAACCTTTATTTCCTTCAAACACTTCTTTAGCCCCGGTTATACCTGATTGTGCTAATATGCTTGCAAACATTGCTCCCATTGCTGTATTAGGGTAAGCCAGGCCTTTCCAGTTAGAAAGGTCACCTGTTCTTGTAACACGTAGGGAATTAAAGCCTGTTCCAGAGATGGCAATAGCATTCGCAATTTTTTCTTTTGAAAGTCCCATTGCCCGGGCGACGCCGCTAGCAGCCCCGTATTGTCCCTGAACAGTGTGGTCAAAGCCTTTATATCGAACAGGCGCGACATCTGAAAGTCGGCACTGCACTTGATAAGCGATACCAAGCGCTGTTAAAAATTCTTTGCCGCTGATGTCCGCATACTCTGCTGCAGCTAAAACAGGAGCAATGTTATCTGAAGGATGCCCCGTTTCATTTTTAGCCAAATAAGAGTCGTTGAAATCCAGATAGCGCACCAGTGCTCCGTTGTAAAAACTTGCGAGCAAAGGACTGGTTTTTCCGCCGCCAATGAGGGTCGTGGTTGGATGACCTCCCATTTCTTCCGTCATCTGTTTAATTTGTTGAGCTGGAGTTCCTTCCAGAGCTCCCACAGCACAACCAATAGAATCTAAAAGTCTTCCTTTTAAAGCTTCTGTCGCTTCTGTAGTTAACACCTCTTCGGATATATCATGAACCCAATTTCCAAGTTGAGTTGCCATAGGTTCTTGCAGATTTTCAGTCATATTTTCACCTCCTGAATATCATGGTATGAAAGCAAAGCGCCTTCCATACTTCTTCCACCATCATCCAATCTTCTATATTAAACTTGTCAACAAGTAGTGTGTTTGTAAATCTATTCCCTACACTTTCTATATTACACCGTTTAGTGATAAGATATAATAATTGTGCTCATAAAACTGATAGCGAATTCAAATCATTTATAATTATGTAAAGCTATACCATGAAAGAGTTCTCTTTAGGAGCAGGAACATAAGAAATTTAAGAACAACATAGGATACAAGATTTCGCTTGTTTCCAAAAAGTATGACCAACAGGAAGTAAATGTTGTGTTTTAAAATAATAAAAATTTAAAATTAGAATAATCTGAAATATTCAGCGAAACATGTTATGTTTAGATTACTTCTTTTTGGAAAGTAAATAATTTTAAGACAGATGGATCAGGACGATTTTTAAATTGTTCCGGCTTACTTATGGGGATCCAGCGAGGTTTTTATGAGTTCTTTTTTGCAGCTTTTTGCAGATGAAATTTGCTGAAATAAGAACAGAAGCAGTTAAGCATTTTATCGATGCAATCAAATTCAGGTCGTACAGAGGAGCAATGTTAATGGAAAATAAAGGATTACAAACCTCTCAAAGTAAATATTCAATGAATGAAACAGTCCGTCATTTTGAAGATATATTAGCGCATAATGAAGCCACTCTATTTGCTAAAATTGATCATTCTCATAATGCTGCACAAGCAGGGTTGAAGTTACGAAATACGATAGTTTTCATTTTTGGAGCTCCTCATATTGGTACATTGCTCATGCAAGAGAATCAGCAAATAGCCATAGATTTGCCTTCCAAGGTTTTAATTTGGGAAGATGAAGATGACACTGTCTGGGTAACTCGCAATCGTACTTCCTGGTTAACAGCACGTCATGAAATGAAGGGTACTATCGCAAGTGAAAAGCTCGAAAAGAAAATTCATAAAATGGTCCAAGAAATAACGGTCTCCAACAAATAAGCCAATTGTTTAATTTTATAGCTCGAGGCAATATACGTCTTTCTTATATAGTTTTGATGGGTTTTTCAAGAATTCTTTAAAACAAAGAGCTGAAAGAGTATTTTTTCTTATTTTCTATGAGTCAAAACGATAGTCACCCAGGCAACCGACATTTCTATTCTCACTTTGAAACGCTTTTTAAGGTTATTACTTTATGTCTATTGCTTTCTTAGGGGCATGTTACAGTTGCCTATTCTTATTTTTTAAATGCAGACTTACCTTTATAAAACCTGCTTAATTGGATTGACATAGAAGCAGTTACAACCTCTGTATTTACATGTGCCTCCTTCATTCAACGGGTAGAATATATTTCATTGATTTCAGAAATAACTCCTTTCTAGCAGTTTTACTATGAACTTAATGATTGTAATGCTCTCTAATTATGCAAATTTTTGATATATTAGAGAGAAGAAGTGTTAGCTCGAGAAGTGGAGGAGGAAGGCAATGTCAGAATGGAACAGTTTTATTACAGAAAAAGCAAAAAACTTGGAAGAAGAAACGATACAATGGCGAACGTATTTTCACGAGAATCCAGAACTTAGCAGTGAAGAGTTTGAAACCGCTGCGTTTTTAAAACAAGAAGCGGAAAATTGTGGACTCAAAATAGAAGAAGTGCCAAACAGTACAGGGTTCACGGCGTTACTGGATACAAACAAACCCGGAAAAACACTCGGGATTCGTACGGATATGGACGCACTTCCTGTGGAGGAACATGCAGAAAATCTTGCCGGAGAACGAAAATATATCTCGAAAAACCCTGGTGTCATGCATGCTTGCGGCCATGATGGTCATATGGCTATTTTGCTGACGTCGATGAACATTTTATGCGGGATGAAAGATCATTTATCGGGAAAAATTTATTTTATTTTTGAAGAAGGGGAAGAAATAGGTGCTGGAATTGAAGCGATGGTAGCACATTTAAAAGATAAAAAGCTGGATGCAGTGTATGGGAATCACTTAGCTGCCTTTTTGGACAGCGGAAAAGTAGCAGTGGACGCAGGTCCTAAAATGTCTGGAGCCAACTTGCTGGAGTTTACGATTCATGGCGAGAGCGGCCATGCTTCCAGACCTGATTTAGCGGTCAATCCTGTTTTCGCTGCTGCACAAGTGCTGACTGCTTTAACCAATGCGTGGGCAAACCAAGTGGATGTCACTAAAACGGTAACGCTTAGTTTAACACAAATCCATGGCGGCAGTGCGCATAATGTGATTCCGAATGATGTTTCCATCGGCGGTTCGCTTCGCTTTTATGATGTCGAGGAAGGAAAAAGAGCAACGGAAATACTTACTAAAGTGGCCAATTTAACTGCAGAAGCGCATAATTGCAGTGTTTCATTTGTTAACAATAGTCAAGTGACAGCGAATCCCGTCATCAATGATGCACATCTGGCAGAGATTGCTGAAAAAGGCGTGGAAGAAGTACTGCCGGGCGCACAGGAACAAGGGGTGGATTGGTTTGCTTCGGAACCATTTAACCGTTATCAAAGTCTAGCACCAGCTTTATTCACTTTTATTGGCATGCGCAATGAAACCTATGGAAGCGGCGCCGAACATCATAACGATAAATTTGATGTAGACGAAAACGCGCTTATTAACGGTGTTTTAACTATGACTAAATTTGCTGCAGATTTTTTAGCACAAAGTGACGTCAAGACCAGTTCATAAATTTTTAAATGAATATCTGGACACACATCATGTGAGAATAAAAGGCTGCACAATTTAGAGCTGCGATAGAAATACCTTTCCTCAATATGTCCGTTCAAAATATTTGGGAGATAATCTGAACAAGTTATAGGAAGAAACAAGTGGATACGTTTTGTTATGTACTTTTTTTATTTTAAAGTAATGCTCCTTTACCTCGGAATGGGACGCCATTTCATTGAATCATTAACCTTATGAATGAAAAGACGGGCGCGAAAAGAATTTCGCCTAAAGTGGAGCTGTTCTATTTAATGGCTAAATGCGCTCTGCTGGTGCTTGTGGCAGGAATGAAGGCGATACAAAAGTTCTATATTGATTTTTTTCTGTTTTGCCACTAAAATTCGTCGTAGAGGTTTTTCGAGGTGAGTGGGGGTGCCATGATGTTCAACTATGTGATGAAATACGTCGTGCTTACGGTATTTTCTATTGTATTAGGGTTTGCATTTAATTTGTTTTTGCTGCCTCATGAAATTTTATCCGGGGGAGTTACGGGACTTGCTATGATACTGGGCTTGATTTTACCCATCAATGCCGGTATTTGGCTCTTTATTTTGAACATCCCGGTTTTTATTATCGGATTAATGAAGCTGGGGAAGGAGTTTGTCTGGAACAGCATTTTTTCCGTATTGATTACTTCCATTTCCATGCAATACATCCCGATTTTAAAGATAGCGGATGATCCTTTGCTGTCAGCCGTGTTTGGCGGTGTTATCACAGGGGCCGCCATTGGATTTATTGTCCGGTTTAACGGTTCAACCGGTGGTGCTGATGTGATTGGCTTGGTGATTACGCAAAAATATGATATCAGGCTGGGAGCGATGATTTTTGGAATAAACAGTACGGTCGTGTTTATTTCCGGATTTTTCTTCTCCTGGAATCTTGCGATGTTGACCATGGCTTCCATTTACATTACCGGAGTTGTCATCGACAGGGTGCACACCCGTCATATTAAATTAAGTTTGGTCGTCATCACGACAAAAGGCGAGGCACTTAAAAACGAACTTATTGCCAATTTGGTTCGCGGTATCACCATAATGGACGGATATGGCGCTTACTCCAGTAAAGAAAGCAAGGTGCTGTATACAGTAATCACCCGTTATGAATTGGAATTAGTCAAATCGCTTATTAAAGAGGTCGATCCTCAAGCATTCGTGAGTATCAGCGAAACAAGTGAAGTCATGGGGAATTTTCGAAAATCATAAATGATGATAGTAGAAGTTCATTGTACTTTCCTTAAAGGTATATCGGTTATCAGACCGCTTTACAACAATCCGGATCAGGAAAGTGCAATACTCTTGTAAAACTTGTTTGAAATGAAGCAGAAGCATGCTACGATATAAAGGAAGGTTGATTTAGATTGCTTCATAAGATTCAGATTAGTTTGACATATGTAGGGGATGAAAGGTAGTTGAAATCAGGACGTTCTATATTAATCATTTTAAATAGTATTATTATCATCGCAGGATTTACCCAAGGCATGCTGCTCACGGTACTTTCGGTGATTTTAGATCAGGAAGGCGTTTCCGCACTGATAAATGGTTTACATGCTTCTGCTCTTTACATAGGAGTTTTACTGATGGCGCCTTTTATTGAGAAACCGCTGTATCAGTACGGTTATAAGCGGATGATGCTCATTGGAGCAAGCATTGTCATTGTTTCGTTATTTTTATTCCCGGCCTGGATGAATATCTGGTTTTGGCTGATATTACGGATGACCATTGGGATGGGCATTGAAATGCTGCATATTAGCAGCCAGACTTGGATTACCAGCATGACCATGGGGAAAAACCGCGGGACTATTTTAGCCATTTATGGATTAAGTTTTGGACTTGGCTTTACTATTGGTCCGATGATGGTACGTCTGGTAACCATTTGGCAACAGCTGCCGTTTCTCCTCTCAGGTGGACTGATTATTCTCGTATGGATTGCTGTACTATTTTTAGCAAATGAGCGGCCGGAGCATGAAGCATCTACTTTTATGAACACATCGTTTGGGCATTCTTTTGGAAGGTTTATCAGCGCCTGGAAAATAGCTTGGGTATCGTTTTTATGTCCTTTTGCTTATGGGTTTATGGAAGCGGCATTAAGCGGGGTTTTCCCGGCGTATGGATTGCGATTGGGCTATAATGTAGAAACTTTAGCGATCATTTTGCCTTGTTTTGCTTTTGGCAGCATTATCTTTCAAATTCCCATTGGTATGCTGAGCGATCGCGTGGACAGAAGGAAAATTCTCGCTACTCTGGTGGGGCTTGGCACTATTGCTTTTTTTATGTTGACATTTTTCGAGCATCATCTCACTGCGTTGATGGTATTGTTAACGCTTGCTGGCGTTTTTGTCGGAACGTTGTTTTCGCTGGGCATTTCCTATATGGGTGATTTATTGCCGAACGCCCTCCTGCCGGCTGGAAATGTCATCTGTTCTATTTTATTTAGCATTGGCAGCATGGTAGGGCCGTTTTTAGGAGGTATATTTATTAAATATCTTCCAGAGATATCCTTCTTTTATATATTTGTCCTGATGCTGTTTGTTTTAACTATAGCTTTAATGCTGTTTCGACCAAAGGTTTCCAAGGAAACAACGGCTTAACTGCAAATGTGAGATATCAACCTGTTTACTGTATTAAAGTAACATATAAAGGATTCGCTGAGAATGTGAAGCGATTGCTGTATTTTTAACATAAAGGAGTGGGAAACAATGAAATATGATTTTACGACAAGAGTAAACCGGGACAACATGGGATCATCGAAATGGAATCAAATGTATAAACTGAATCCGAATGTGTCTGAAGGAGTCATCCCGCTTTCTGTAGCGGATATGGAATTTAAAAATTCCCCCGGCGTAGTGGAAGGTTTGAAAAACTTTTTAGATGAAGCCGTTTTAGGATACACTGGCGCGTACGATGCATTTTTGCAAGCGGTGATCGACTGGCAAAAGAAACGTCATAACTGGGACATTAAACCAGAATGGATTGTAAATACCCAGGGCGTGGTCGCCGCTTTTTATGCCGCGATTCGTGCATTTTCAAGTAAGGGAGAGGGCGTAATCACCTTCCGTCCGGTCTACTATCCGTTCCAATCCGCCATCGGGGATAATGAGCGGACAGAAGTGAACGTTCCGTTGATAAATCAGGATAATTATTATACGATTGATTTTGAAAAATTCGAGGAAGCAGCGAAAGATCCGAATAATAAAGTATTATTGTTTTGCAGTCCGCATAATCCGATTGGCCGTGTCTGGACGAAAGAAGAATTGGAAAAAGTAGCAGACATCGCTGTTAAACATGATTTATACGTTATATCCGACGAAATCTGGTATGACTTCGTGATGCCGGGCTATGAACATACAGTACTCGCGAAAGTGAACGAAGAGTTGCATGAAAAACTCATTACCTGCACTGCCCCATCGAAATCGTTTAATTTGGCTGGAATGACCACGTCCAATATCATTATTTCCGATGAAAAAACGCGTAATCAGTTTGAACAGGAACTTAAATTAACGCATGGAAATACGATTGGCATTTTAGGTTTTAAAGCGAATGAATTAGCTTATACGAAAGATGAAGCCTGGCTGGATGAATTGCTGGAAGTGATTGATATCAACCAGCATCTCGTGCATGATTATTTCAAAGAACACTTTCCGCTCGTCAAAGCGCCATTAATTGAAGGGACTTACTTACAATGGCTCGACTTTACTGAACTCGGCATGACGAACAAAGAACTGGAAGATTTTCTGAACAAGGAAGCGGAATTCTTCACCAATCAGGGATATGTCTTTGGTAAAGAAGGCAGCGGTTACGAACGAGTGAATCTGGCACTGCCGACAGAAGCACTCAAAGAAGCGTTGGACAGACTCGTTCGGGCGCTGAAGGAAAAAACAGCATCCACTAATGCTTAACTTTAGAAACAGTAAGAGGGAACAATCCTCTTGCTGTTTTTTTATTGGATAAAATACAGGCTACCATTTTGAAAAAAGTCAGCACCGCTTTTTTGGAATACTAAAATTTTATATCCGATGAAATCAACTGCGCAAAAATCCTTCAAAAGAAAGTAACATGCAGTATAATTTCATATATACAGATGGACTAGTTATGAAATGTTAAATGCGTAATGCTTCTTTAAATCATACTAAAATTTAAAAATTAGTTCATGTACGTTTACGTTATATTTCTTCAGGGAAAATGATTATATAAGGCGTGGAAAGCGCTTTCAATATTGGAGAGGAGAGTTATTATGTCAAATGATTCCAGATTAAACACATTGTTACAAGAGAACAGAGAATTCCCTCCGCCTGAAGAATTTAAAAGACAAGCTAATTTTAACGACCCTGAAGTATATAAAAGAGCTTTAGAAGACCCGGAAGCTTATTGGGCCAAACAAGCAGAAGAGCTTACCTGGTTTAAACCATACACGAAAGTGCTGGACTGGCAACCGCCGCATGCACAATGGTTCGTAGATGGAAAGTTAAACGCAGCTTATAATTGTGTAGACCGTCATAGAGAAGGGCCCCGTAAAAATAAAGCAGCCATCATTTGGGAAGGGGAAGAAGGCAACGATAAAATTTATACGTATGATATGCTTGGCCGCGAAGTCGACAAAGCAGCTCATATGTTAAAAGAACTTGGAATTCAAAAAGGCGATCGCGTTGCTCTTTACTTACCAATGATTCCTGAATTGCCTATTTCGATGCTCGCTTGTGCGAAAATCGGTGCAATCCACACGGCAGTTTTTGCTGCTTATTCCGCAAGTGCATTGGAAGAACGAGTGACAGACACTGGAGCCAAACTGTTGATTACCGCAGATGGAAGTCGCCGCGGCGGTAAAATTATCCCATTAAAAGATAATGCAGATGAAGGTATTAAAGGTACCAAGGTAGAAAAAACACTGGTCGTCAATAACATTGGCAAAGAATCCGGTGCGACTTGGAAGGAAGTGTTTGATGTAGACTGGAAGAATTTCAAAGATAAAATGCCGACAACTCATGTGGAATGCGAAGAAATGGATGCAGAAGATGTTTTATATTTATTATATACTTCCGGTACTACTGGCAAACCAAAAGGCGTCGTTCATACAACCGGCGGCTATTTAACCGGGGTTAATCATACGATGCGCAGTGTTTTTGATTTTAAAGAAGAAGATGTATTCTGGTGTGCCGCTGATATCGGCTGGGTCACCGGGCATTCATACGTCGTGTACGGACCTTTATCTGCCGGAGGAACGAGTGTTATTTATGAAGGCGGTCCAGCTTACCCAGATCGAGACCGTTCGTGGGAGATTGTTGAAAAGTATGGCGTGACCATATATTATACTGCCCCAACTGCTATCCGGACGTTTATGAAATGGGGCCATGAATATGTACAAGGCCATGATTTAAGCACTCTGCGCTTAATCGGTTCTGTTGGGGAACCTATCAATCCGGAAGCTTGGATATGGTATCACAAACATATTGGCCGGGAGAAATGTCCGGTTGTAGACACCTGGTGGCAAACGGAAAATGGTTCTATTCTTATTGCTCCGCTTCCAGGTATTACGACAACGAAACCTGGTGCTGCGACATACCCTATTCCAGGGGTTAGTGCAGATGTATATGATGCAGAAGGAAACTCTGTGGAAGCCGGAAAAGGCGGTTCACTTGTGGTTACCAGACCATGGCCATCCATGCTCCGAACCGTCTGGGGAGATGATGAACGTTACAAGAGTTCCTACTTCGGTGATTATGAAGGCATTTATACGTCTGGTGATGTGGCCCATAAAGATAAGGACGGCTATTTCTGGGTACTCGGCCGGGATGATGATGTCATTAATGTCAGTGGCCACCGTCTTGGTGCAATCGAACTGGAAAGTGCAGTCGTCAGCCATGATTCCGTAGCAGAAGCGGCGGTGATCGGCCGGTCTCATGAAGTGAAAGGGGAAGCGATTGCAGCCTTTGTGACGTTGAAAGAGCGAGCGAAAGGAACAGAGCAATTACAGAAGGAAATTGAAGAAACAGTCGTAGAAAAAATTGGAAAATTTGCCCGTCCTGAAGAAATTCTCTTTACGGCAAGCCTCCCGAAAACAAGCAGTGCAAAAATTATGCGCCGTCTCCTCCGGGATATCGCAGAAGGAAATGTGTTGGGGGATACTTCAACATTGGAAGACCCAGGAGTCGTAGAAGACCTGAAAAAGAAATACACGGAGTAAAGCGTTAAACAGTATTTTTTAGAATAAGGAGTGACGAATCGTTGGCAAATGAAGAAAAAATTTCCAATCCGGCCCCACTGGGGTTAGCCGGATTTGGATTAACCACGGTCATTTTAAGTTTAGTGAATGCGCATGTGTTGTTGGACACTTCGATGGGAGTAGTCCTGGCTCTGGCTGTAGCTTATGGAGGTATTGCACAATTTGCGGCTGGAATGTGGGAATTTCGTACAGGTAACACGTTTGCAGCAACAGCATTTACTTCTTTTGGGGCTTTCTGGCTTTCTTTCTTTT
>Ga0079226_10003415_pt1 | contig 12203 bp, 7 predicted proteins | sample Poulit2014_FD_76345 | JGI IMG/M metagenome (GOLD analysis project Ga0079226, IMG submission 76345) | Agricultural soil microbial communities from Georgia to study Nitrogen management - Poultry litter 2014 | ecosystem: Environmental > Terrestrial > Soil > Agricultural land | place: USA: Georgia... | reverse complement strand
GCAATACGTAAATCTACAGGCACCATGCAGGTAAAAAGTGCTGCGACTGACAGGTGAACTTTCGATAGTGCGTGCATTGAATTATTTCCTGTAGTGTCTGAGATTACGTGCAATTGAACAAAAAATAACCCTGCAGCGGACATGCCCGGTTATTTCAGCGTTTACTAAACAAAAAACGCCAGTCATTCCTGGCCGGCACGTTACCAGAAACTCATTGTTACTGCTGGTGTTTACCCGCTCCCTCAAATGGTTATAGCGCCAACTGATACGACGGATTAATGCTTCCTTTACCGCGCAATGCTGTCTGACAGGGAGGTCAAAACCTTATGAGCAATGCCGGTCTCAATACGCATAGACGCCCGTCGTCCCAGTCCACGACAGTTTGTTTTCTTATTGACATCCCCTGGCATTCCCGTCTGTGCACCAGGCTTCCCTGCCTGTCCGGGAGCACCTCTGCTGTTGTCAGCTTCTCCGCCAGATCGTGCCCCTTCCCGACCGGCAGTCGTACACCACGATGGCACAGGCAATTTTCCCCGGCACTAACGTACTTCCGCATATCCCCGTTCAGGATGTCCGGCTTCCCGTAGGCGTTGAGAGATCAGTACAGGTTAAGTGCCCGGCGTGGCGGGCCCCCTTATTGGGAAAGTAAAAGAGGTGCTATCGCGTCATAAATGAATGCGACGTCTGGAGCAGCGTCAGGCTGCTGGCCCCGGTGCCCTTCAGATCCCTGTGCATCAGGGGGACGGTTTCAGCGCGGTTTCGCCATGCAGAAACTCCCCACACATGGGACATACCCTGGTTTGTACAGATCGCATTCATTCAGCGTTCTGGCTCGCAGCCCTGACTTATCAGCAGATTGTTAATACAATGTATTAATATCACCTATCTGTTTTACTGGTTAACAACTGACTTACTGATAAAACTTCTCAATATAATGTATTGATTTTTATTTTTCTAAAAAAAAAATAAAAAATTACCAATTTATTTACTTTTCACGCAATAAAAACAAAATAAAGACCTGTTTTTTCTTTTTGATCCTTTTTGGATAACTATATTATTATGTTTTTATGGTGTTTTAACCTGTAAAAAAAGTGATTTAAAGATAATTTATCTGAGGTGTGGTTTGTTTTTTGATGACTTAATCTTTTTTCAGGGGGTTGTGTGGTTGTTAGTTCTGAATAAAATAAAAAAAGGTTGTGTTGATAAGGCTGTTTTCATTCATCATGAATGATGATGTGTTTTATCACTACCCGGAAAAGAAAAGGAGATAACATTACCTTGCTTTTAATGAACGCATGACACCGGACTTTTTGTGTTAAAAATATATCGTTAATCCCGGTCGGTCCTACTGGAAATCAGCGAGGAATAGTAGTGATCTGTTTTCAATACCTGGTAATAAAGTTATTGATGCAGTGCGGGGTTATTATGTATTTTGCTCAACAATGAAGAAATATGGTATCTGCAGCAGCTGTTCTGGCATTGCGTCAGGTCGTATATTTTGGATAGGTCTGTTTATTTCACGAGTGACGATGGATTATCGTGCTAAAGATTGTGTTTGTCAGATATCAGTAAGTGAAATCAGGCGTGGCAGGGGAATATATTGCTGATATTTTTCTGTTTTAGGGTGAATATGTGATCCCTGATGCTATTTTTCAGCAAACTCTGTCTGGTGCGGATGTGGTGGTTTCTACACGGGGAGTGGCTGCCAGACATCAGCGCTCCGGTGTACACCGATTTAAGTAAGGGAGCGCGGAGAGCACGCTGAACAGTGAAGGTTAAAAGGTGGCACTGAGTACCGGACAACAGTATGAGGATGTGGTGATTATCGTACCGGATGCCACCTGGTAAGGTGCTTTTCGGACGAAAGAACAGCGAAAATGGAAGCACCTGCCGGTTTTGAGGCAACAGTCCAGGGTCTGAGCCTGTTGAGAATGGAGAATATATCTGCGATTAAGTATGCACTGCATCCAAAGGCCCGGGAATGGGTCTAATTGGTAAAGGGACTTACCTGTTTTTACGGGGATAATGTAATTTTACGCCGAAGGGGGAACAGTTCTTCCTTAAAAAAGAGGATATATCAGAAGTCAGAAGGTACAGGGCAATTTCTGTCATTCTGTTTAAACCAGAGAAGGAAGAATTAATTTGCCGTTAATGATACTCCAGTGTGTGATTATGTTTAATCAGACATTGCGTCACACCGGATGTCAGATGATTTTCTGTATGTTTTTACGGCGTGTTGATAAAAATATAAATTTAAAAAAATAATTACGTTGCCGGTATGTTTTTTTTACTCATACATATCTGATAGTTGAAGTACCTGATGACGGGAGAATCAGTTTAATAAACCGATAACAGACGATGCCCTGAAATGGGGACGGCTGAGAAGACTGTCTGAACAGATACGGGCTGTGAATACGTCAGATGTACGAACAAGAGCAGGAGCAACGGTTTTTTTCTTTACACAATAAAAGATACGATCGTTCCGGAAGTGTGCCTCCAGAAGAAGGCCTGATTTAACGCCGTTTACGATCTTCAGTAGCACCAGGCCCCCTTTTACCATAGTTGTGTAGTGACACTTAGGCGCACCCTTTCGCGCCGCTGTCCCGGTACGTGAGACAGGAAGAAAAATTGTATCGGGGCAGCTCTCTTTTTCCCGGTTCAGGGGAAAGCGTGTCACAACACAGGGAGCAGGCCGCCAGCCATACACGCTGCAACTGACTGCCGTCATGATGATGGTTAAGCCTGGTGACCGGCAAGGACATCCGTATGAGGGATCAGGATTATGTTATCAGTCAGGGAGTACGGACTGACAGACAGGTAATGGCACTGGTTGCGTCCGATTTCCGTCTGTCGATCCTGTCAGGAGCGGACAAGGAAATCCACACAACAGAGAAGAACCCGAATGAAATGTAATGCTGTAACCGCTGACAGCGTTCTGCAGGCACTGAATAACGGGCAGTTTGTGCCTTATATTCAGCCGGTGGTCAGCGCATCAGACCTGAGCGTATCCGGGGGAGAATTGCTGGTTCGCTGGCATACGACCACCGGGGATATCATTCCGCCGGCGTATTTTATTGAACAGGTTGAAACCTGCGGGCTGTTACCGGCCATGACACAGCAACTGGTGCGTCAGGTTGTGAGCGGACTTGCGTGCCTGGGAACGGCACGGCTGAAACGTTTCCGGCTGGCTGTGAATGTGACACCGGCGTTGCTGGCAGATCGTGATTTCACACAGATGTGTCTGGCACTGGCCGGTGAAAACCGGATACGGCTGGTGCTGGAACTGACGGAACAACGCCCCTTCTGTATCACCCACAGAACAGAGCGGATCCTCTGCCAGCTCAGTGATGCCGGCGTGGAGTTTGCGCTGGATGACTTTGGTTCCGGATATTCCACGCTGTCATACCTGAAGTATTTTCCGGTCAGTTATATAAAGGTGGACAAAACCTTCATAAGGGACGTCCTGTGGGAGGATACATCCCGGCATATTGTAGAGTGTGTGATCTCTCTGGCAGAAAAAATCGGAGTCCGTACGGTAGCAGAGGGGGTGGAAACGCAGGCGCAGGCGAAATGTTTGCAGGCCCTGGGAATATATTATTTTCAGGGATATTACTTTGGCAGACCTCAGACACTGACAGTATTTCGCAAAGGGGTTTCCTGTGATTAAGACCCGGCCAAGTCATGTATCCCGTGCTCTGGTGTTGCCGGCAGCATGCTGAAGGTGTTAACTGACCGTGGCGGGCCCTGTTCTGCTCCCTTCACATGCCTTAACATATCACACAACTCAGACCGGTTATGTCACTGTCAGTCTCCCGGCCGGAGCGTGGATCACGCTGACAGTAAGGATGGGGGGAGTAAATATCTTATGATTAGACAAAAAACAGGCGTGGAAATTATTTTCTACGATATTTTAAATTAAGGCCGGAAGATATTGCAGGATCCTGTTGTGCAAGAAAAGGCCTGCGACGCTCTGATCGTGTGCTGCGGTATTCGCCGGTGGAAATAATCGCACTGCTGTTGCTGGTAATAATAATATTCATCAGTTATCTTCTGGCATAGAATAAAAGAAAGAGGATATTTACTTCTGAAGTAAAATAATTAACCAGTAGCATTAATGCCGGGAGCATCCCCGGACGCTGGATAAATTCGCCATGCCCCGTGCAACGCCATTTTCATTATCCGAAACCGGAGAAAGATTAAAAGGCAGAGTCCGGGGAACCGGAAAAGCAGGCGGTGATAATTTTCTGTTACCCGTGAAGGTCTATTCACCGACAGGGTACAGACTCAGGTTAACGTGAATGGCACGTGGTGTGTATTTCGGTTCAGAATTACAGTTTTAGTATTCAGATTTAAGCACAATAAATTCATTACGTATATTCACGTAGTGGTGATAAACAATCAAGATCTCATTATACATGTATTCCTGAAAGGACAGTCTGATGGCCGGATACAATATGATGTATTCTTACAAAAGAGTCATTTTTTTTATTTTTTTGTTAATTCTTGCTCTCACGGTGACTCACGTTGTAAAAACACCGGATGTTGTGGCTTTATCTTCCATTTCCGGAAAAAATGATCATAAAACACGAATATTTCTTTTCAGACACGGTGAACGATGTGACCGTTCAGATAACCTGTGCCTTTCTGATGCTGATGGCATTACTCTGCTGGGGGCAGAACAGGCCGTAAATAACGGCGAGATGTTTAATGCTCGTGTGTCAGATTATGAGGTTTATTCGACAGACACGACACGAACCGTACAGACAGCAAAATATTTCTCAGGCAAAGCGGTGACGGTGCTTCCGGAGTTATCTGTATGCGACGTGACAATTTTTGATACGTTGAAAAAATTAGCCGCAAAAAATAAAAACACCGTTATTTTTACACATAATCATTGCCTTAGCTTTATTGCCAGCTATATGAAAAACTGGAAATTCGAACCAGAATATCTTGATGGTCTGGTGATGAGTGAAGAAAACGGCGACCTTATTCTTGATGGTGAACTGGACCTGAAAGAGTAACCGGAGTCGGGGCGGATAAAATACGGTTACCGTCAGTGTAATATGTGGGTGAATTCTGGCGGAATGCTGTGGACTGCGGGTCAGAACACGCGCTGAGCCTGCGTTAATTCTCTTTAATCCGCTGGGACGAGCCGCATATGAGCAAAAAATAAACTGCCATCATGATATAAAGCGGCACCCGGTTTTTTTAAGATTCCGGTGAGTGACTGTTTTGACCTGCACAGATGAATTGTGATGAAGGAGGAGGAATAATGATCATTTCAACGCATAAAATTTCTGAGGGTATTACACTGACGACCCGCTCACCGTCTGGCGGGAAGAAAAGACCCGCTATCATTTTATGTCATGGATTCTGTGGGATCAGGGAAATCTTATTACCGCAATTTGCAGAGGTCTTTACGCAGGCGGGCTTTGTGACCATCACATTTGACTATCGTGGCTTTGGAGACAGTGATGGCGAACGGGGACGTTTAATCCCCGAAATGCAAATTGATGATATTGTGACTGTCATTAACTGGGCAAAAGAGCAGCCTTTTATTGATAAAGAAAGAGTGGGGCTGTGGGGAACCTCGTTAGGCGGGGGACACGTATTTGGCGCTGCAGTTAAAGGTGGTGGGGTAAAATGCATTGTCAGCCAGCTGGCGTTTGCAGACGGTGAAAAAAATATCACCCATCATATGAGCAGTGAGGAAAAAAAAGAGTTTATATCGACGCTGGAGAAGCTGGATGCGGTAAAAAAAGCATCCGGCAGAGAGAAGTTTGTCAGTATTACCCGCGTCCTTAACGATAACGAGTCAAAAAAATTTTTTGAAGAGAACAGAACGCAGTATCCCGACATGGATATTAAAATCCCCTTTCTTACCGTTAAGGAGATGTTGGACTATAAGCCCGTTCAGTATGCAGCACAGGTGACCTGTCCGTCATTAATTGTGGTGGCGGAAAAAGATACGGTAAATCCGAAAGAGCAGGGCATTGAATTGTATAATTCAGTCATGCATGAAGATAAGCAGTTATATTTTGTCAATAACGCCAGACACTATGATACATATTCAGGAGAATATTTTAATGAAATATCTGCTGTGGAAACAGAATGGTTTAAATATTATTTATTATAAATAATATCCTCCTTTACGTTATATCCGCAGAGTGTACCACTGTGACAACTTCTGTTTCCCGGGAATGTCCCGGCAGGAAAACTGTTCTGTTTTATATGAAGTCGTGTGAATAATATATGGCATATATTGATTCTGTTTATTTTACTGACATGGGCCCGGACACCGGACGTGGATACCCGCCACTCCTGTTTCTTCATGGATTCTTTATGGACAGCCGGATGTTTGAAAAACAGATCTCCGTGCTTAAAGAAAAATACCGTGTCATTTGTATTGATATCCGCGGATTTGGTGGCAGCAAAGATCACCGTGGCCCGTTCAGTTTGTATGATATCGCTGGTGATGTCATCAAAGTCGCCGATCATTTAAACATCCGGAAATTTGTGATCGCGGGTATGTCCATGGGGGGATACATTGCACTGAGAATATGCCTGAAATATCCGGGCAGAGTAAATGGTTTGATTTTAATGGGCTCCCAGGTTGCCAGAGATAACGAGGAAACCGTAAAGAACTATCTCTATCTCAGGGATCACTGGCATGATACTGGCATAAGAGAGGAGCTTGTGAACCGGTTGCTGCCCGTGATTATTGGTGAGCATTGTCCGGATCATGAGTTCTGGCAGAAAATCTGGATGTCCCATTCTCATGAGAGTATCAGCCATGCCATGGATGCAATGCTCAAAAGAGATGACATCACACATAAAGTCAAATCCATTACGGTTCCGGCGTTGATCCTGCACGGGGAAAAGGATACGGGGATCCCGGTCAGTGCGGCCTGTACGTCCTGTAATCTGTTAAAATATGCCCGCTTTATCGAAATCCCCGGGGGGGCTCATGCCTTTAATATCAGGCATTCTTCCGCCACTAACCGGGCCATACTCAGCTGGCTACACGATTATTTTTAATCTGCACTGTTTGGGGTCATGACGACATTATTCAGTCACGCTTAAAACAGAAGAACAAATGAGACAGTGTCCGGTGCCAGTGAACGGGTATTGTTCATTTTCCTGCACCTTCCGCAGTCTCCACTAAAGGAGACTGCGGCGTTAACGGTGGCAGACCAGCAAGCAAAAGTGGGATTACCTGTTTTGTCTGGTCACCGGCAGCAGAAGAGGGCAGGTGACAATCCCGCTTTTCAGCAAGCCGGTGACCGGACAGGAAGACTGGCGGGCAGGGATGACGGTGATTATCCGTTTGGTGATTTAATTTTTTTCAGAGTTATTTAGAAATGAACAGAATTTATTCTCTTCGCTACAGTGCTGTGGCCCGGGGCTTTATTGCCGTATCTGAGTTTGCCAGGAAATGCACCTGTCGGGTTACCGGGAAAACACATCTGAAAGCCGCTGCATTGTTATTATCGCCACTGTTGCTTTCCGGTCCGGCAGGTGCCTCAATAGTCAGTGCAGAAATTGATTATCAGATATTTCGTGATTTTGCTGAAAATAAAGGCGCGTTCCGACCGGGGGCAACAGATATTGCCATTTATAATAAACAGGGAGAGTTGGTTGGTACGCTGGATAAAGCCGCCATGCCAGATTTCAGCCCTGTGAACTCAGGGAGTGGGGTGACAACGCTGATTAATCCACAATATGTTGCCAGCGTGAAACATAACGGTGGTTATCAGAACGTCAGTTTTGGTGACGGGGAAAACCGTTACAATATTGTGGACCGCAATGAACATGGCTCTCAGGATTTTCATGCACCAAGGCTTGATAAGCTGGTTACCGAAGTTATACCTGCGTCTGTTACTGAGGAAGGGCAAAAGACAAATGCCTACGCTAATACAGATCGTTACACTGCGTTTTATCGTGTGGGAAGCGGCAGGCAATATATCAAGGATAAAAGTGGTAACCTGACCCAGATATCAGGTGCCTACAGTTATCTGACAGGTGGTACTGTCGGTGCGCCGTCTTCGTCTGGCAATATTATTGCAAGCAACCCCGGGGATCTTTCTAACCCGGTCAATGGTCCTTTGTCCAGCTATGGTGCACCAGGGGACAGTGGTTCTCCCTTATTTGCCTATGATTCATGGCAGCAAAAATGGGTGATTGTGGGGGTACTGTCTACCTGGTCCGGGGAGCAGGGTGTCAACAACCGGTGGGCTGTTATTCCGCTGGATTTTCTTGAGCAAACAATATCTGAAGATAACGATGCTCCCGTTATATTCGACTCTTCGGCTGGCAACTCGCTGGTGTGGTCATTCAACAGCAGCACCGGAACCGGTACGCTGACACAGGGAGGTACCACATATGACATGCACGGTCAGGTGGGGACGAACCTGAATGCAGGGAAGAACCTGATATTCCTGGGAGAGGATGGCCGGGTTGATCTGCAGAATAATGTTTCACAGGGCGCAGGCTCCCTGACTTTCCGCAATGACTATACGGTGACAACGTCAAACGGCAGTACCTGGACTGGCGCCGGAATTATCGTGGACAGGGAGGTTTCCGTAAACTGGCAGGTTAACGGCGTGAAGGGGGATAACCTGCATAAAATCGGTGCGGGAACTCTGATTGTGCAGGGCTCAGGTGTCAATGAAGGTGGGCTGAAGGTCGGGGACGGAAAAGTTGTTCTGAAACAGCAGGCGGACAGTAACGGGAAGGTGCAGGCGTTCAGTAATGTGAACATTGCCAGCGGACGACCGACGGTGGTGCTGACTGATGACCGGCAGGTAAATCCGGATAATATCACCTGGGGATACAGAGGGGGGATTCTGGATGTTAACGGTAATGATATTGCCTTTCACGAAATAAACGCGGCAGATTATGGCGCACAAATCCACAACAGCAGTAACAAAAATGCAACAATTTCTCTGGTGATGCATGATCCCATTAAATGGACCGGGAAAGATACACCAAGAATTTTAGGCCGGGTTTATGAATACTTTAATGACGAAACACAGCAGACTGAATTCTTTATATTAAATACCATGAGTACAGCGTGGTCTCCTTCGCCCGGGGAAAAATTGTGGCCGGATATGTTCAGAGGTGCTGATTATTTTAATACTCTTGAGGATGCGAACAAAGAGGCCAGAAAAAATACACAATATATTTTCCATGGTAAATTAACCGGGAATATCAGTTTTAACCCGGAGAGTGCCGGTACGTTTGTTATGGATGGTTCAGCTGATATGACCGGGACGTTCACCCAGCAAAACGGGCGTCTGACGCTGCAGGGGCACCCGGTTATCCATGCATACAATACTCAGTCTGTGGCTGACAAACTGGCTGCCAGTGGAGACCATTCGGTTCTGACTCAGCCCACGTCATTCAGCCAGGAGGACTGGGAGAACCGCAGTTTTACCTTTGGCGCACTGTCACTGAAGAACACCGATTTTGGTCTCGGCCGCAATGCCACGCTGAACACCACGCTTGAAGCAACAGATTCGACGGTCACACTGGGCGACAGCCGGGTCTTTATTGACAAAAATGACGGTAACGGTACGGCCTTTACGCTCGAAGAAGGCACATCAGAGGCGGTGAGGGATGCAGACCGTAGCGTGTTTAATGGCAGTGCGGTCCTGAACGGGAAGACGACGCTGGATATCATGAATGCAACCTTTAATGGTGATATTAGCGGTCATGCCGGCTCGCATGTGGAGCTGTCGTGCAGAAGTCACTGGAATATGACGAAAAGCTCCACGCTGGATTCGTTCAGAAGCCAGGGCGGGACACTCTCCCTGGTGACAGAAAACTGGTCACCAAAAACGCTGACGGTAAACACCCTGCATGCCAGCAGCATGCACATTGATATGGGCGTCAGCACAGCCGACAACACCAGTGACCGGATTGATATCCTGAATAAGGCAACGGGCGGAAATAACACACTGGACCTGTCCTCTGTGTTTGACCAGACCGTCACACTGAAAGACGATCTGACTCTGGCTTCTGCTCCTGGCGGAACTTCTCACGGGTATTTCTCTTTTGCCCGCCTGATCCGGGGCTTTACTGTTTATACCCCGGACACGCAGGTGCAGGAGAAAGATGGCAGAGTTTACTGGCAACTGAAAAGCAATGCCGGAACAACAGAATCTCAGGTATCAACGGCAACAGATGTCAGTGATGATGTGACAGATACAGGTAATGCAGGGAGCACTAAGGCAGATGGTGTTGTGCCTGAAGGGAATAACAGCGGCGGTGTGACGCCTGTCCCTGATTCTCCGACAGAGAGTACGGGCACGACAGTGAATGGCAGTACGCTGTTTAAGGGAGAGGATCACGCCTCGCTTCTGAAGAAAACGCGTGCCATGTTTGCCGCCCGTGAGTTCATTCTCAGCGACAGTGCAGACCGCTGGACACAGGTGGTGGACAACAGCGATGCAGACGGGGGTGCATGGGCCATGACAGGGTACAGTCATGGTGGATATGACAACTTCAGCCTGAACCAGAGCGGACTGAATGTAGGGCTCCGTCAGTCTGCTGCCGGCAATGCCTGGTGGGGCGTGGGAGCTGAGTTCTGGCGGGGGCATAGCAGCACTAATGACTACCGGGATGATTTCAGTCTGTGGGGCGTGCATATTCTGGCGGGCAAATCGTTTGCCAGTGGTCTGTTTGTGGACGGTATGGCCGGATACCGGGAGCTGTCTGAAGACTATACCATTCAGGGAGAGCTGAGTGACCTGTCCGGCCGGGCGAAAAGTCATATCCTGACAGCGGGGATCCGTGGCGGGTGGAAGATACATGCGGCGCCCCTTGATATGACGATAAAGCCGGCCGTTTCACTGAACGGTGCCCGGGTGGACGGAAATCGTCTGCAGGGGCGGGGGCGGAGCGTGGAGCTTCATGATGGCGATGCCTTGTGGCTGAAAGCCGGGGTTGAGGCAGAAAAAGTATCCGGAAATATGACGCTGAAGGCAGGTATCTGGCGGAATATCACGCTGAACGAGATGCCCGGAACGACCCTGCGTGATGACTGGAAAGCCCGTCACTATGATGCAGAGAAGGCTGACCGCTATACCGTTTCGTTTGGTATTACCGGGAAGCTGACAGAGAAACTGTCAGTACAGGCAAAAGTAAACAGCAGTTTTGATGGTTACTTTAAGACGGATGCGGAAGGAATTCTGGGTATCCGGTATGACTTCTGATAACAACTGCGTATTACCGTGAAGGAGATCGGTGAGTAACTTCATGTTCACTGTTTTAACATTAACAGGGATCCTGATGCATTTGTTTGTGCCTGAGCGAATGACCCGGGGGCGAACGACAGGCATCCACCGTGCGTGAGATAATGCTCAGCAGCAGCTTTTTTCTGCGCACATGAATAACGTTCTCCTGGCTTTAAATCTCTGGGTAAGTCGCCGGTATCTTCATAAGTCCGCCCCCGGCAGCCCCGCTGTTTTGGGGACGGATCCCCAAGCTCTCTGACAACCATGGAGGCTTTTTTACCATACCGGTAATAGAGTTCACCGGAACGATACATCCGAAGATGCAGTGGCTTTTTTCGTTTCAGTGCTCCGGCAAAGATTCCAGTTTTTTTGCCATCCGCAGTTCATTGATTTCCCTGTAGAACTGTTCCTTATCCACCACAAACCACAGTTCATCATAAAACCCGGCAATGGTTTGCTTATCCCGTCCGGCCGCCTCACAGAACATCGCCAGCGTGAGGGAGATCCCCCGGGGCAGGAACGGAATGTGGCTGTAACGGATCTGGCGTGTTCGTTGTTCCAGGTAAGGTATATTCGACATCATCATTTTTTTGATGTCCTCCTCATTCTCCAGGTTAAGAAGACGACAGTAGATCCGGTTATACGCCGGCGTCAGTTCGCTTTCGAACCACTGAGCCGTCAGTTCTCTGCCGGCAAAACGAGCTATCTCCTTATCCATCAGCATCACCAGTTCACTGGTTCGTATGAAATTACCCAGCAGATCGCCGAATGACAGGGTGAGAAACGCGTTGAGGAAATCACTTTTCGATTTTCCGGCGATCCTGGCCTGCATCGTAATCATTGCATCCACATCAGAAGGAACGTTACGCACTGTCAGTGTGACGTTTTTTTTAACATCAGGGGTTTGCTGCTGATCTGGCATCATTGATTACCTTCTCGAAATAACTCATCACATTCCTGCTTTTT
>Ga0079226_10003413_pt1 | contig 12205 bp, 8 predicted proteins | sample Poulit2014_FD_76345 | JGI IMG/M metagenome (GOLD analysis project Ga0079226, IMG submission 76345) | Agricultural soil microbial communities from Georgia to study Nitrogen management - Poultry litter 2014 | ecosystem: Environmental > Terrestrial > Soil > Agricultural land | place: USA: Georgia... | reverse complement strand
GCTCCGAAATTAATGAGCGAGGTAGCCATGTCAAGATCCATCATTAAAGCACCTAACCCAACGACTCCCGTGAGAAGGATGTTTATGACTGGCGTGTGCAGCCGTGGATGCACGTAGCCAAATATCCGTTTGTTAAAGATTCGGTCCCGGCCCATAGCAAACAGAAGGCGTGAAGTGCTCGCTTGGGAAGCCAATCCGGAGGAGAGAACCGATATCACCGCACCTGATAGGAAAAGCGTTTGGAAGATAACACCGCCTATATAAATGGCGATATGTGGGGACGCGCCGTCGAGATCCTGGGTCAGTTCTTGAAGCGATGCAACATCAGGAAATAAGGTCTGCATGAAGTAAGTGACGGTAATAAAAAACAACGCCCCCAACAAAGCAATAAGAAAAATAGCGCGAGGCATGGTCTTTTTCGGTTCAATAGCCTCTTCTGACAGGGTTGTCACGGCATCAAAACCTAGGAAAGCTAATGCCAAGATTGATGCCCCAGCGAATAGGCCTGCGGTTTCCATATCCATGGCGTAAAAGGGTGCAAAAGTGAATTCGGCTGCGCTCTCCGACAAGATAGCCCGAACGGTCAACATTACGAAGATAACCGCCACAATAAACTGGAACAGCACCATCACCACATTTGCTTTTGCAGTGATCTTGATTCCCGCGATGTTCAGCAACGAAATGATGATCAGCAGACCTACGACCCACACCCACCTCGGAACATTCGGAAATGACGCACCCAGATAGATGCCTGCCAAAAGGGCATTGATCATTGGCAGAAACATGTAATCCAGCAGGATTGCCCAGCCGACAAAGAATCCCGTGCTCGCGCCCATAGTCTGCCGCGCATAGCTGTAAGCAGAGCCAGCGACAGGATAGATTTTTACCATCTTTCCGTAGCTCAGTGCCGTAAATAAAATGGCAACTGTCACGATGAGATATGCCCCGGATACAAAACCACCCGTAGCTTCAGTGACAATCCCGAACGTATCGAAAACAGCGAACGGTGACATATAGGCGAGACCCATGAATACAACATGCTGAAGTTTCAGTCTCCGTGGAAGGACACTAGCTGTCATGGACATAGGTAATTCCTCATCTGAAGAGAGCAGAGCAGCCGGAGAGACCGGCGACCGTTTAGAGATAGGTAAAAGTGGCTTGAATGTTGCTCAAAGTTAGAAATATTGTGGACCGTGGATGTAGGCGCAAAACCAATCCAGTCTCAATGCAGACCGATGCGTCACAGTTTCCTGTTCGGCGCACTAAAATTGCTCAAAATGCTTACAGCGATGTGGCGACTTGCGCTCTGTCTTAAGTGCATGGCTGCGCCAAAGAGGGTGCTCAGCGGGAGCCGACAGGCAGGTCAAGGCTCCCGCTGACGCAGTGTGTCTTATGTAGTCCGCGAGGGCGTGGTGCGCTGCGGGTGTAGTTTTTCAAACGCTCGTGCTTGGACTAATAACTTATTATCGTCATAAGCACGCCCTGCAAACGTTAGACCGACCGGTATGCCGGTGTCTTCCATCGTGCCCATCGGAACGGTAACAGTCGGAATGCCCAAGTGACGTGGCACGAGGTTGCCGTTGGCTACCCAGACCCCATTGCGCCAGGCCAATTCCGCAGAACGAGGATCTACGTCTGCATCGGCAGGACCTATATCGGCCATGGCCGGAAAAATGACCGCATCTAGGTTAAGGTCATCCATCCACTGTTCAAGATCGATCTGCCGTGTTTTTTCCAGCCCAGCCACACCCTCGGCGAGGATTTGTGGATCAGTAAGGCTAGCAACTTCACCAAGTTCACCGAAGCCATGCTTGCGGATGAGTGCTGGATAGGTTGCAATATCATCGTCGAAGCCCTCATATCGATCTTCTAGAGCACCATCGGGGTGAGGGAAAATATCACTGCCGTCGACGTCCTGTAATGAACACAGCTTCGGGTCTGCATTGGCCTGTAGGAAGTCTTCCCACGACCATGCAGCCAGACCAGCGACTTCTTGTAATAAAAACTCTGGAGAAATAAAGCCTCGCGTCGCGACAGTCGGTGCTCCTGGCCGATCACCTTCGTAATTTGTAATGACTGGGAAGTCGACTTCAACCACTGTTGCGTCAGCTGCTTTCAGCAGGGTTCGAGCACCTTCCCATTTTTCCATCACCGATTGACGCGTTGTGATCCGTTGGCCCATGGGTCCGCCAAGACCTTGCAGCTGTTGGTGATTTGGCCCAGTGCCAGCAACATCATCCGCATTGATGTACATCTTCGGAACACCAAAACGCAGTCCGGCAAGCGACGCTGGAGTCCCGTGTTCTAAACCTTGAGACACATAGGATGCCGGACGAACACTGGAGGACGCTGGGACATCAACCCATGGTTGCACGCGCCAAAAATCGCCGCGTGAAGTCTCATCATCAGCAACGATGACGTCGAGCACCTCTAGTAGATCGTCCATCGACCGGGTGTGCGGCACGACGACATCCATGGTGGGAACCAGCGGCCAGTTACCACGCATAGAAATCACGCCGCGAGACGGCGTATAAGCACACAGCGCGTTGCAGGACGCCGGGGCCCGACCCGACGACCAGGTCTCTTCGCCTAACCCAAACGCCGCGAAACTTGCAGCAGTTGCGGTGCCGGAACCATTGGATGAACCTGAAGCGAACGCACTGGTCAAATACTCGTGGTTATAGGGACTCTCGGCACGCCCGTACTGGCCTCGCTGCATGCCCCCGTTGGCCATCGGTGGCATGTTGGTCAGGCCGATCAGGATAGCTCCAGCTCTGCGGAGGCGCTCAATACTGAAAGCATCGTGTTGGGCTACCAGATCCGCGAAAGCAGGTGATCCTGCTGCCACGGTGAGGCCTTGCACCATGTACGAATTCTTCGCGGTGTATGGAATACCATCCAGCGGCCCGATGGTTTTTCCTTGGCGACGGCGCTGGTCAGAAGCTCGGGCTTCGTCTAGCGCCTGCGGATTATCCACCACGACGGAATTCAAGGGAACCCCACCATCCGCAGCTCGACCATCGCGGCGTGCTGGATCCGGCCGATCATACCGAGCGATTCGTCCCTGATATGTCTGCACAAGTTCAACAGCCGTCGTTTCGCCTGATTGCAGGGCTGCACGAAGTTGTGCAATGGACTTCTCAACAACATCAAACACGTCAGACACCTGACTCAGTATTGAGATGCGGTTGAGGTTGTTGCTGCGTGATGCAGTGGATGCCGCCCCCGAAAGCAAAAATGTCTCGAGCATCGACCAGTTCCACTGCGCGACCTGGATAGGCTTCAGCAAGAATCTTCGCGGCGCGTTGATCCGCTTCAGGGTCATCGAATGCGCACAGGACTACGACATTATTGGCGACATAATGGTTGATGTATGAATAATCCACCCAACCTTCTTCATCGCGCAGGATCGAAGGTCCCGGGACCTCAACGATGTTCAATGGCTGGCCTTGGGCGTCCACTGCTTGTTCCAAAGTTTCACGCAATTCCTTGGTTACGGCGTGGTCAGGATGCTCGGGATTATCCTGGCGATGCAGTAGAACAGTACCCGCTTCTGTAAAGGACGCGACGATGTCAACGTGACCCCGGGTGCCGAACCCGTCGTAATCACGAGTCAAACCCCGGGGCAGCCAAATGGCATGAGTCGTACCCAGTTGAGCATTAATTTCCTGTTCGACGGATTCCTTGGTGGCGCCCGGATTGCGGTCAGGCTCTAATTGCACGGTCTCAGTCAATAGGACGGTGCCTTTGCCATCGACATGGAAGGCGCCACCCTCATTGACCAGTGGTGAATCAGAGATCGTCGTTGCTGTTTGTTCGGCAACGAAACGTCCCAGTAATGCATCATATTCCCATGCTGCCCACGACTGAGCGCCCCAACCATTAAAAATCCAATCAACAGCGACCAGTTGACCCTCGGTGCCATGCACGAAGGTCGGTCCAGAATCACGAATCCATGCGTCATCAAGTGGTGCATAAACGACGTCGATATCTGTCCCCAGTATCTCCGTCGCGACGTCAGCATCGCCAGGGGATACAACAACGGTTACGGGCTCATAGCGGGCAATGGTTTGAGCCACGTTGGTCCATGCTCGACGGGCTCGTTGCAAGGTTTCTGAACCCTCAGAACCAAATGTGTCATTCGATGTCGGAAAAGACATCCAGGTGCGCTCATGCGGCATCCACTCTGGAACCATTGTTGTATGGCTTGTCGTTAAGTTCTTCATCGCTTAAAACTCCTCGCATCAAGCTTGATTGAATTTGACAATAATAATTTTTGAAAACTACTTGCAATTAGCTGTGGTGTGCATCATGCTCGAATAATGAATGCCAGTCATTTAGTGTTCCACGTTGCATTCAGAAATGCTAGAGGGTTCCGAAATGACGCCAGAGTTTCCGACTAGGAGTTCACCATGAGATCTTCATTTGCCGCGCTCACGCCGCGTACTGTCGTGGCGTTTATGGGCACATGGGTAGTTGCCCTTTTGGCAGCCAACCTTGTGCCGGGGCTCATTGGAGCGCTCGTAGCTGATCTCGGAATGACAGTGTCGGAGGCCGGGGCGATGGCAACGGCCATGTCGCTGGGTACTGCGCTCGCGATTTTTGGGACCAACCGGTTAGTCGATACCGGTGATCGGCCAACCTACGCTCGAATCGGGTTAGCGTTGATGACCATTGGTTTTGGAGCCGCCGCATTGATACTGCAACCATTGCCGGTCTGGATCGGCGTTGTCGTCGGGGGCATTGGCTGCGGTGTGGTGATTTCTACGGGAACTGCAGCGTCATCAGCGACGAAGAACCCTGATAACACCACAAGTACGGTGATGATCGTCAATCGAGCTGCCGCAGCACTGATGCTTGCCGCAGTTCCTCTGTTGAATAATGACCTTCGTTCCATCTTGATCGTCCTGGCGATTTTGGGCCTCGTTGGACAACTCACGGCGTCCGGCTTGCCTAACGTACCCGTTGAATCAATCCAAGCTGGACCAGACCGCATTTCAGGCCTGGCTATCACGTTGGCGATCACCTTTGGTTTGTGGTCGATGACCGAAGAAATGGTCTATGACATGACCGAAATCCTTGCCACCGAGCACGTTGGGCTCAGCGTGGAAGAATCGTCATTTATCATTTCATTCCAGATCATTGGTGGCCTCGTGGGCGCCATCCTAGCTCCGATCGTGCTAAAAGTGATCGGACGTTCGATTTCCATTCTGGTGATCTTGGTTGTCAGTACTACCTCAAAGTTTCTCATCGTTACCACAACTGTGCCTGCCGTCTATGCGATGGCTATGGGCAGCTGGGGTGTGATGTACGGTGCGGTGATCTCGCTAATATTTGGTCTTGCTGCTCGTATGGCGGTCACTGGCCGGGTTGGCATGATCGTGTCGAGCTTGTACATCACCGGACTGGCTTTTGGACCATTGGTCGGAGGCATACTGATCAGCCAGGTGTCCTACTTTGCATTCGGCCTGGCCGTGGCGATCCCAAGCTTCATCATGGGTGTCATTTTGTTGGTCGTGTCAAGGCAAAGCGGGGTCAGCGAACGCGGCGGCGATGTGGATGCTGATGCCTCATTGCATGTACCCAATGCTGCCGCTACCTACCTGGACGATTATGAATGGTCCCAGGCTGCGTCTGCCGAGAACTCACAGATAACCACGAAACCATAACACCACCAGATCCATCAGCGTAGAAAGTGAGCCGTACATGTCAGCTGACCACGTACTTTTTGCCAATGAAATCGAAACCTTCGATCCAAAACTTCCCTCGGCCCAGGCCGTAGCCATCACCGGGGATCGAATCGTTGCGGTCGGAGATCGCGACCACATCGAAGAATGGATTGGCGACGCCACTCAGGTCCACCACATTGACGGAGTCATTCTGCCGGGGTTAACCGATTCACATTTGCATCCGGTGTGGGGTGTTACCGACTTGGCGCGAGGAACAGATCTGAGTCATGCGCAGTCACCAGACGACGTCGTAGCGTTATTGCGTGAGGCAGAGTCCGTCGGCTCAGAACAATGGATCTTCGGTTGGGGCTTGGATCCCAATATTTTTGCCGACGACATTGACAGCCACTTTTTAGAAGAACACTTCCCTGATCGACCAATTTACTTGCGTCTGTTTGATGCGCATTCTGCGCTGGCGAGTCCAGCGGCCTTGCGGTGCGCGGGAGTGACTGGTCAAGAAAAATTCGCGGATAAATCCCGTGTCGTGACGAACGATCAGGGTGAACCAACAGGACTGCTGTTAGAACTTAGCGCGATGGGACTGATGCAAGCCGTCCTGCCTGAGCCGACACTTGAACAAGTTGTGGCAGACGTTGGCAAAGTGCTCAATGATCTGGCTGATCAAGGAGTTGTGACCGGCCATGTGATGGATTTCGGCGGCCAGAGTCGGCAGTACATGGAAGCTCTCGAGGCACAGGGACCGTTGCCCTTGAACCTTCGGTTTTCTCCGATGTGTACACCTGCGATGGGGCGTGACGATTGGAAAGAACTGGTCCAACTGCAGCGCACCGGCGGCATGAACTGGATGATCGAAGGGATCAAATTCTTTATTGATGGAACCATTGATAATGGTACGGCCTGGCTAGAATCACCTGATTGTTATGGCGAGAGCACAGAGTCTGTTTGGACTGACCCGGCAGGATACCGCGAAGCGTTGGCCTATTTTATCGCCAAAGATATTCCCACTGCGACCCATGCGATCGGCGATGCCGGGGTATTGTATGCCTTGGAATCCATTGCAGCCGCTCGAAAACCCGGCAGCCAGGTTCCGCATCGAATCGAGCACTTGGAAACGGTACCAACGGAAACTCTAGAGCGTTTTGCCGAAGTTGGTGCGGTGGCTTCGATGCAGCCCACTCACGGTACACATTTCACCCTGGCCGATGGCTCTGATAACTGGTCTATTCGCCTGGGCGAAGAGCGCGCGGCGCGCGGATGGCGCTGCCGTGATGTACGCGATCGCGGCATTGTCTTAGCTCTGGGCTCCGATTGGCCTGTTGCACCGTCCGACCCGCTGGCCGTTATGGCGGACGCGCAACTTCGTCGTCCAGTGCTAGAGCCCGATGTGACTCCGGTGCAGCCGGAACAAGCCTTGACCGTGCGAGAAGCCTATGAGGGCTACACGACGCACGCTGCCAAAGCCGCCGGACATGAGGCACAGGCTGGCATGGTACGAGCTGGGATGGTGGCAGATCTGACGATTCTGGAACACAACCCGTTGCGGTTGACGCCCACTGAACAGGTGAAAAACCAGGTGATGATGACGTTTGTTCATGGACGTCAGCGAACGACGGTGCGGTCAACCGTGTCATAAGCCTGAGTGGAGGTCGCCGTGTCACGTTGATCGACTCATGGTGCCATGGCGGGCCGTTCGTTCTTTCATCGCAGCCACAGCTTGGCTCACGTTATCCTGCTGCAAGCCTAACGCTACGCTGAGTACTCCGCCTTGTAACGTGTTAGCGGCTGTTCTATTTTCTTCCCAGTGAAAATTGGCCCGGGCAGTTTAAGGGTGGCGAAAAGTGCTCTGCTAGTGACGATCCCTGTAAGCTAACGAAAACATGTGCTATACGTCGCGAGGGATCCGTGGAAAACCAGAAAAGAAGTGCCGGACGGCCTGCAAAGCCGATACTGAATCGCCAACTCATTGCACAGCGGGCCCTCGATCTAGTAACAGCAAGTGGACTTGACAGCCTTACGATGACCCAGCTTGCAAAGAAGTTAGGCGTTGCCGCATCGGCGTTATACAACCACGTCGATAACAAGGCCGATATAGTACTGCTGATTCAGGATGCGCTGGTATCCCAAGTTTCGCTGCAGGGCATGCAGCGGCTCATTGCCCAGCAGGCCACGCTCGAAGAGGCCCTGCACGATTGGGCGCTGTCCTATCGCGCAGTGTTTGCCGAGTACCCTTCGTTGATTCCCACGATTGCCGTCACAGCGGTCTCCGAATCGCCCAAAACCTTGCACATGTACAACACGGTCGCCCAAGCCCTGGCTAGTGCTGGCATCCCTGATGCCCAGGTAATCAAGGTGATCGTGGCGTTCGAATCATTCTTATTTGGCTCGGCCCTGGACGTCGACGCGCCGTCAACGATTTTTGATACCGATGACGTCACCGAAGATAGCGCGTGGTTGGATCGTGTGGTGAAAGCCTCCAGAACCAAGAGCGCCCCCGCGATCGATGGAACGGATGCTGACGCGCGAAACCAGTATGCCGACCCGCCGTTTCAGTTTGGACTCACCGCACTGATCAGTCAGACGATGTCATTGGTCGAAGCTTAACTTGGTGTGCGGTCTTCGAAGTGGTTATCGAAGACCGCACACAACAACCGGTGTGAGGAAGTATTTACAGGTCGGCGAGCAATGACGTTGGGTGATGCATCGCATCCGCCACCGCGGTCAGGAATGCTGATCCGGTGGCACCGTCGGTGACGCGGTGATCAAACGACAGCGTCAGTTCGGTGACTTTGCGGACCGCCAACTGGCCATCGACGACCCACGGGCGGTCGATGATGCGCCCGACACCCATGATGGCAACTTCTGGCGCATTGATGATCGCTGCAGCACCGTCAACTCCCAGCACCCCGTAGTTGTTCAGGGTAAAGGTGCCGCGGGTTAGTTCGGCAACCGTGGACTGTCCGCGGCGTGCTTTGTCGACCAGTTCCTTGATTTCGCCGGTGAGCTCACGGGCTGAGTATCGTTCGGCGTGTTCAACTGCCGGTACGACCAGTCCGCGCTCGCTGTCGGTGGCAATACCCAGATTGATTCCGTCAAAGTAGACCAGTTCGGCGCCGTCGTCGGACTCAACAAACCGTGTGTTGAGCACCGGATAGCGGCGTAGGGCAGCGGTGACGAATCGGGCGATCAACCCCAACAGGCTCGGTGCGGTTGCAGGATCTTGTGCTTTGAGTTGGCTTTGCAACTCAAGCAGTTCCGTGACATCAACATCGACCCATGACGTGGCGTCGGGAATCGTGGAGCGTGAGCGCACCATTTGGTCTGCGATCATTTTGCGCACGCCGGTGACCGGGACGCGTTCGGCAATTGCCAGACCAGCTGGGGCATCGACATGCTCCGTGGCCGGTTTGGGTGTGGGCTGGGTGGGTTGTGGCGCCGCGGCCTCGTGCTGTTGGGTGGGCGCATCGATTGCGGCCATGACGTCTGCCCGCAGAATAACACCGTCGGGTCCGCTACCGGTCAACTGCGAAATATCGACGTCGTGGCGCTTGGCCAATAGTCGTACCAGTGGAGAAATCACCCGGGGTGCGCTCTCAGCAGCTGACACGCGGCTGGGATCCGTGGTGCCATTACCGGAGACCTTGGTGGCGCGTTTGGATCGACGCGTGCGTCGCGTGGTGGCACCCCCGGAGGTACCGTAGCCAATGAGTACATTGCCAGATGCACCGTCGTCGCTATCTTCCGACACGGTGATTCCGGCGCGTTCTTCTTGGCGGTAATCCAGGGCACCGGGGCGCTCTGCGCCGTCGTCGTTGGGCATGGCAATCGTGATCAGTGGATTGCCCACTTGCAGGGTATCGCCCGGGGTACCGTGCAGTGTTTCGACCGCACCGGCATACGGTGAGGGGACTTCCACGAGGGCTTTGGCGGTTTCGACCTCGGCGATGGGTTGATCCACCGTGACGGTGTCGCCAACGGCCACGAGCCATTTGACGAGTTCGGCTTCAGTGAGGCCTTCACCCAGATCGGGCAGTTGAAATACTTGGGCAGTCATCGGTTGTCTCCTGCGGTCACGAACGGACGGTAATCTATGGGTGTGTCATCCCATTGCAGGTCATCAATGGCATCCAGAATGCGGTCGACATTGGGCAGGTAGTACTTCTCCAACATCGGTGGTGGATACGGGATGTCAAAGCCCGTCACGCGCAGCACCGGGGCTGCCAGAGAGTGGAAACAGCGGTGCTGAATGCGTGCGACAAGCTCGGCGGCCACCGAAGCGAAACCTTGTGGTTCGGCGACGACGACGGCGCGCCCGGTCTTGGTGACCGAGGCGATGATGGTCTGCTCGTCCAGCGGGTTGATGGTACGTAAATCGATGACTTCGACGCTGATGCCTTCGGCCTCGGCAGCTTCGGCAGTCGATAAACACGTCGCCACTGATGGGCCGTAGGACACCAGGGTGACGTCGTCACCCTCGCGAACGACGGCGGCTCGTGCGTAGGCTTCACCTTGTTCGCGTTGCTCCTCGACCTGGGCCCAGCGGGTATTGAACTCTTCGCGCAGGTGCTCCAGTGAGATATCTGCTTTGGTCCAATAGAGTTTCTTAGGTTCCATGAAAATGACCGGGTCGTCGAGCCGGATCGCGTAGCGCAGCATCAGGTAAGCGTCTTCGACGCTGGCCGGGGTGTAAACTTTCAGGCCTGCGACGTGTGCGTAGAAGGTTTCGGAAGAATCCGAGTGGTGCTCGACGCCACCAATGCCGCCGCCGTAGGGGATGCGCACGGTAATGGGCAGCGAGACGGCGCCCTTGGTGCGGTTGCGCATTTTGGCCATGTGGCTGATCATCTGCTGAAATGCCGGATAGGCGAAGGCATCGAATTGCATTTCGATTACCGGGCGCACCCCGCCGATCGCCATGCCAATCGCTGTGCCGGCAATACCGGATTCGGCCAACGGGGTGTCAAAACATCGGTCATCGCCGAATTGTTGGCTCAGGCCCTCGGTAATTCTGAACACGCCGCCTAGCGTGCCGACATCCTCACCGAAGACCACCACCATGTCGTTGGCCGACATCTCATCGGCCAGGGCCGCATTGAGTGCTGCAGCTAAAGTCAGGGTAGATTTTTCCTTACTCATGCCAGGCTCCTTAGGCGCTCTTGTCGTCGGTGTGGGCATCGCGGGCAAGTTCTTCGGCCAGCTGGGCGCGCTGCTCTGCCAATTGTGGGGTTTGCACCGAGTAGACGTGATCAAACAGATCCAAGGGTTGAATATCGGGCTGTTGCCCCATGGCATCACGCAGTGCCGCGGCCACGTCCTCGGCATCGGTCTGATACTGCGCCTCGAGATCTTCGGTCAGTGCCCCTTCGGAACGCAGGTAGGTGCGCATCCGTGTGATGGGGTCGCGTCTAGTCCACTCATCGACTTCCTTGCTGTGCCGATATCGGGTGGCGTCGTCGGCATTGGTGTGCGACTGGATCCGGTAGGTATCCGCCTCGACGAGAAACGGTCCGCCACCTTCCCGACACAATTTCACGGCCCGACCCAAAACGGCCAGCAGCGCGGCCAGGTCGTTGCCGTCAACGAGCTCGCCGGCCATGCCATAGCCGACCGCTTTATGCGCCAGCGAGGGGGCCGCGGTCTGGCGCGATAACGGCACCGAGATCGCGTACTTATTGTTCTGGACGAAAAAGATCACCGGCAGCCGGAAGACCGAGGCAAAGTTTAAAGCTTCGTGGAAATCCCCTTCGGAGCTTCCACCCTCTCCGACCATGCCCAGCACGACCACCTCTTCGCCCTTGAGGCGTGCGGCATGGGCCATGCCGACGGCGTGCAGCAGCTGGGTGGTCAGCGGGGTCGACTGGATGGAGGTGTTGTGTTCATGCGGGTCATAGCCCTGGTGCCAGTCGCCCCGGAAGTTGGTCATCACTTGTACCGGATCCACCCCGCGTACGATCACAGCAACCGTGTCACGGTACGTAGGAAACAGCCAGTCGGTGGGGGATAAACACAGAGCGGCGGCGACTTCGGAGGCCTCTTGGCCGTGGGACGACGGGTACACCGCCATGCGGCCCTGGCGCACCAGCGCGTAGTTCTGATCATTCACCCGACGCCCGATAACCAACTGGCGGTAGCCTTCTAACAGTTCCTCGACCTCTGGCATGGGGTACTCGTGGCCCGGGGTGGAGCCTTGCTCATCGGCGGGCAGTAACTGACCGGTTTCTGAGATCATCTGGATCCGGCCGTGGGTGGGGAGCAAATAATCTTCGAGACTAATACCGAGTTTCTTGGCTTTTTCTTCTGAGAGATCAGGTTGTGCATTTTCCGGGATCATGGCTGATGGTCCTCCCACGTGAGCGACATAACAGTAAATCCAGTATGGCCAGTGAAGTCGATCAGTGGGCGGTTCTTCGAAAACCAGCGACAAAGAACTAAAATATGCTTAGAATGAAGAACATATTGTTCAAAAAATAAGGTATTCGATGACAAAGTGGTGGTACCAGTGACGACGCCCGAAGAGT
>Ga0079226_10003412_pt1 | contig 12205 bp, 11 predicted proteins | sample Poulit2014_FD_76345 | JGI IMG/M metagenome (GOLD analysis project Ga0079226, IMG submission 76345) | Agricultural soil microbial communities from Georgia to study Nitrogen management - Poultry litter 2014 | ecosystem: Environmental > Terrestrial > Soil > Agricultural land | place: USA: Georgia... | reverse complement strand
TTCTTCTTTATTTTTGCTTTCTTCTTTTTCCTCTTTTTCCTCTGTTTCATCGTTCTTTTCCTTTTCATCTTCGCCTTCTATTTCATACATATTATCTTTTTCTTTACCCTCTCCTTCTTCTGATCCCTGTTTATTTAACTCTTCTAAATCTCTTTCCTCCGTATTATCCTCTACGTTAAACTCAACTAAAGTATATACACCTTCCGTAGTTAAATACTTCGTTAATTCATTTTCATCCTCTTCTTTATCCCCCTTCTTACCCTTTCCTTTTTTGTCTTTCTTTTCTTCCTTTTTATCTTTTTTCTTATCCTCTCCGTCCTCTTCTTTTTCCTCTTTATCCTTATTCTCTCCGTCCTCTTCTTTTTCTTCCTTCTCTTCCGTCTCTCCATCTTCTGTACCGTCTTCTAACTCGTCTTTTTCTTCTTTTGAAATTTCTTTGTTTATCCCAACTAAAACGTTTTGGTCTTCTTTAACCTGTGTAACTATCGTCACTATCTCTGACTTTCCTTCATATACTGCGACCCGTTTTGGATCCGTCTCTAATTCAACATCATATACTTCCAACTCTTTCCCTTTTTCTGTATGCACACTAAAGTCTTCCGGCAAAAATGTTAAACTGTCTCTGCCTTCTACACCCCAGTTATACACTTCCATCTCTATCATCATCCACTGCTTACCTTTTTTTATATCGTCTCGATACTCATCCCGTACTCTGTTTTTTGCTGCCTCTCCCACTAACACTCTCTTTAATCCTAGTGAAAATTCCCCCTCACTACTTAAATGTCTTTCCGTTTGTAAATGACCTTCTATATTTAAAACCTCTCCCGCCTCTATCGGCTTATCTAATTCTCCTTTTCCTTTTGCTATTTTTATATCTTCTTGTGTTACTACCGACTCAAATCCCTTCGATTCCAACTTTTCTCTTTCCTGTATTTCTTCTTCCGATAAACTCCCTTCCCCCTCCACATTATCCTTTCCTCCACATGCTACTAAAATAAATAGACTTAATAACACGACAACTACATTTTTTACTAACCGTCTAATTTACACCATCTCCTACTTACTTCCCCTTTTTTACCTTATTTATTTTATTGCTTCACTATCTTTCCCTTCTTCTTTTTCTTTCGTCGATTCTTCTTTCTGAACAGCATCATCTTCACTCCCAAAGTCAATTCCCGCTAAATCGCCTTCCACGTCTCCACCAAACGCTAGACTCTCTGTCATTTCGTAAAATTTGTTATACGGCGAACCGTTGTATTCTTCTTCCCCTTTTAAATTTAACTTAGCTTGGTGTACTCCTTTACCAATTGTTAGTACCCCTTTATCAACTTTTGCTCCAATATCTCGATGCTTCGTTCTTAGTAAATGGATTGCTTTCTTTCTAATTCTTAAAATAATATTTCCTAACACAACAATTCTCTTAATATCACTTCTTCTATCGTAAGTGTCTTGCTCCGGCATAAACTCCGCTCGTTCGTATTTATGGACTAATTCGTGACAGTTATTACATAGCAAGATTAAATTCGCCTTACTATCACTACCCCCGAATTGTACCGGAATAATATGATGCACTTTAAAGACTACCATTAAATCGGGCTCGTCCTCTCCGTAACCACAACACTCACACTTTCCTTCTGCTCTAGATTCCACATACCTTCTTGTACTGGAGTCTAATATTTTACGTTTTCCTAACTCTTGTTGATTTACCTCTCCTTGTATTTCCGATAAATCATCGTCTCGTAATTGTTCGTCTAACTCCCCACTGTTTAAAGCGTCCATATTATCCAATTCTTTTTCTTGTTTTTCAATCTCTTTGTCTATCTTTTTATACCCTTGCTCTACTGACAACTTTTCCGTTTCTACCTGTTTATAAATATCGGGGAAATCATTTTTAAACTGTTCGATGTATTTCATTTTTAAATATTCCCCCGCCTTTAAACCTAACGACTGCTCAATAGCATCTACCCCTAAATTACGTTGCGTATTTTCTACAAACTTTCCATACTTTAACTTTTCATCGAACGCATACTTTAATACATTATTCATCTCCACTTGATAATACTTTGCTAACTCCGGTGGTATAGTTGAATCTACAACCGCTAAAATATTCTTAAACCCTAAATTAATATGAGCCTGTAATCGTCTATATCCTTGTAATAATAAATAATAATCTCCATACGGAACTACTTGGACTGGCTCTAACATTCCATACATTTTTATTGAATCTTGTAATCCGTATACATCACTATCATCTTTTCTAAATCTCTTTACTTGCATAATCTCATTTTCAATATCCAACATCTGCAACCGAACTCTTCCCTGTTTTCTTGCGGGAACTGTATTTCCATTCTCGTCTAGAAATTCTGATACCGATTGCATTTCCGTCCGCTCCTCTATTTCAGTCTGCGCACGTTTCTGCCTCTCCCTCAATTCATTTACTTTTTCTTTCCTCTGCTCTACGTCTTCCTCACCCTCTTCCGTTTCATCTTCCTTACCTTCTTCGCTTATCGATTCCTCTTCCCCGATTTCTCCATCTTCCATTTCGTTTCTAATATCCTCCTCTTCTATTTTTTCCATCCTCTGTTGCTCATCTGATATAACATCATTTAATAATGATTCTTCCTCTTCTACATTTTCTAACTGACCTTCACCCATATTCTGACTCATCCCATTATCCACTCCATTTATTTATGTTTTTCCATTAAAAAAAAGGAAAGATGCAGTTTATTCATATTACACCTTTCCTTTTACGTTTTATTTCACCCTCAATCAATTTCAACCGAGAGCCGTATAAATCCGTACCTATATTCTTTTTTAGAAGTTCACCCACAGTTCACTATCCTTTTGCACGTTTTTCACGCTTTTTCTTATAAGTTCACTTACGATTTCACTTTTGTTCACTCACAAGTTCACTCATTGTTCACTGTATTTTTTCCTTCTGTTCACTACCAATTTCTTATTTGTTCACTTACTATTTCTGCTTTGTTCACTTCCGTTTTCTTGCCCCTTTTCGTTACAACCTTTTCTTTCTTGCACAAAATAATAAATATCCCCCATTCTTGCCTTCAGACATTTCAAACCTTTCCGGCGTTTCACCATTCTCTAAGATAATCATTCCCCAATTTTTATAGTCTGGAGGAATCCTAATATATGTTAATACATCTTTATGCGACAAAAACCTCCTATAAATATTTTCTATTCCCGATCTTTTATTTAATTCTAACTCCACCATTCCTCCCGCATCGTATGCTAACCGAAATGGTTTCCGTAATTTTTTAACTACCTCTTTTTCTCGTTGTTTTTTTATTTCTTCCCTTTCTTCCAATTCTTGCTTTACATCATTTCCCTCTAAATCGATATCCCCATGTAAAACATCTTCGAATATCTGAAAATGGACAGGTAATCGCTTGTTAAACTTTGCTTGTTTATAGAAATTCTGTTTTCCTTTCCCTTTAATCATTACCGCAATTCCCATTCCAATTGCGTCTAACTCGTCTTGCACCGTTACCCCAATCAACGGAAATATTTCCTGTACCCACTTTCTTACTTCTTTTTTATCGTCTTTTCCAAACTTAAATTTATCCGGCTTTGCCATATTCGATTTCCACGTCTTATGGGACAAACCTAATACCTCGATATCGCCCCTAAAATAACCTAAATCCTTTATCGCATGTTTTAAATAAAACAACACTTCCGTTGTTATCATATTCGCAGAATCATATACTTCCTCGTAAAATATTGTATCTACTTTATACTCATCTGCTAAACCCGAAATATATTTTATAAAACTTTCTTTAAACTCCGGTAGTTTTGTATTACCCCTCTTAAAGACTCCACTCATAAATAATCGAGATTCTGCATCGTATAAACTATAACCTCCATTACTTGCTTGGTCTAAAAACATCGTTACTGGTGTTTTTATTTCTTCTAACGTTACCTCTTCTTTTCTCATAAACGTCTTATGCTGTCTTCGTCTTGGTTGTATCTCGTAAAAATTTCTAGTTACTTTCATCTCTTATAACACCCTTTATTTCAAAATATACTTCTTTTGCACCTCTCCTACCTAAAATCATATCGTCTATTTTACGATATAACTTTACTCTAAATTCTTTACCTAATTTATTAATGTTACTTTCTAATCCTTTTATTTTTTCAGAGTAAAATCTATCTCCTATACCATCTAATTTCGTATCCACTCTTCTAAACTTATTGACCCGTCCTCGTTTAAATCGTTGTTCGTACATATTCGGTAACTTCACTCTAAAACTCTTACCCAAATCGTTTACTGCTTTTATTCGTGTGTACCGTTCGTTATCGACTTTTAACATATAGTAATGTAAATTGACGACATCTCCTCCTCGGCCACATCCGAAACAGTTAAACAATCCCTTTCTATTATCATACGAAAATGATGCCGTCCCATCATCATGGTCGGGGAAAGGACACCTTATTATCCCTTCTTCCCCTACATCGCCATACGCATGTTTATTCTTAATAAGGTAATCAGATATTTCTATTTCTTCTTTTAGCTTCTCGCATGCCTCGCGAAATTTTTCTTTATCTAACAAACCCCTTTCCCCTCCTTTTAGTACAACTCGTCCTCTTCGTATTCTTCTATTTCATCCGATAAGTATAAACACTGTCCCTGATACGCTAACACGTCTATTTTACTTACTGCTACATCCCCTAGACGCACTTTTTCCACTAACCAACGCATCTTGTTTACTTTCTCCATTTCCTCTGTTTGCTCAATGGTATATACGTAATCCGCACCTCGTTTTAAATAAGACGTTTCAGACCCTCCTGTACCCGATAAATCGTAGTCTCCTTTTGCAAGTGCCTCTTCCGCCTTATTCGTTAACTGGTTCGGTAAAACTCCTAGAAATCCTTGTCCTTTAAACGTTTTACACTCCGCTTTAAACTGGTTGACGACTTCCGTTAACTGCTCGTAACGTGCCCCACCACTTGTATCTAATATCCCAATGTAATCTAGCATTACCACATCAAAATGGAATCCATCATCCCACACCTTATCTAAGTAACTTCTTACATCTTCTGCCTTTAAATTTACCCCTTCAATTCGTATCTTTCCGTAATCCTCGTTCGTAAGTAAATCGTCTACCGCCATATTCATTACTACCTTCTGATGCTCGTCTAAATGCCCTTGTATATATTCTTTATCCGTCACCCACTCCGACTCCGACTCTCCAATTCTCGTTGTATGCTTTGCTACAAACATCGGCCAAATTCGTGACGCTTTTTGCTCTAAAGATAATATCAGCGTATTCTTTTTAAATTCCGTTACTGCATTATGACATATATTTACTCCCTGTCTCGATTTCCCCGCTCCAGAACCTCCTTGTATTACTATCAATTCTCCAATAGATAACGGATAATGCTTATCCCACATGTCTACCCCTGTAGACGCTACTACCTCATACGTATCCTCTTTCATTTTCCTTTCAATATCTTCTACCGTGTCCTCTGACGTATCTATAACGTCACTTAATCGTTCTACGTCACCCTCCACTAAAGACCGTATCAATTCATATTTCTTTTGTGCGTATGCATACGCATCTTGTACTCCTTTATACAATTTACCGTTATACTTTTTACCTTCACGTACTATATTATCTTGAGCAACTAAACCTTTTGCATATTCTTCCTTCGCCCACTCCGTTACAAATAACTTTACATTAAACCTTAACGCTCTTTTAGGTGACTCGTCTTCTATATCATATTCTTCTAACATTTGATACGTTGACGATACATACTGCTGTATTAAATTCGCTCGCTCGTTTTCCGTATACGACTCTTCCCCATCTTTATATAACGTTACTTTATCGTCCTTCAGTAAATCATCTAAATTACTTAAAACTATTTGCTCTAAATGGTCTAACGTTACTACCATTTTATACTCTAACCCTAAGCTAATAACCTTATATAAAATGTAGTACTCATCTTTAAATATATTTACTGGTACATCCGTTAAAAATGCCCTCATATTCCCTAATACATCCAAATCCACGTCTTCACGTGGTATCACGTACTTAAACAGTTCATCTTCCGTAATGACCTGTGCCATCTGTTTACAACCCCTTTTATCTACCCTAATTATTTACCGTAAGTCTATCTCTTTTGGTTATATATACTCTCCTGTATTCCTTCCACTACCTCTTTGCGTAACATATACATCTTTTCTCGATTAAACCCTTTTAACTCCGCTTTTCCATAATCTCCCCGCTCCGCTTGTCGTACTCCTAAATATAACGATGCGAACGGATCTTTTTTAAAATACATCTCCGGATTAAACCTCGATAATATTAGTAACGGTACTCCTTCTCGCTCACAATGCTCTAACAATGTTTTTAGTACAATTAAAGACGGATTCGATGGCGCTCCTCCTGTAGTTATAATTGCCACGTCCACTCCTTCCGTCTTCCCATAGAATTCATCATATTTTTGCGTATTTAAAAGGTAGTACATATCATGCGCAGATAATATCGGTGTTGGTGTTAAACCATGCGCTAAACACTCCTTAATTACTTGGTACGCAAACACCTTTTTTCCAAAACTATCCGGTGCTGAAATATAGTATGACTTTTCGGGTACTCTACCGTTTTTTATTCGATTAATATAATCATCTAAAAAATCTACGTATACCTCTACCGATATATCCCTTTCTTTCCTAGATATCGGTAACTCCCTTGATAACGTTCGCTTGTTAAAGTCGTTTATCCTAAAGTACTCATTTTTTATATATTCTCGCAACACACTTTCCGGTACTTCCTTTTCTTCTTCAACACCTCGTAAATCATCTATTTTTTGTCTCTTTTTTACTCTTATAAATTTTCTTTTTTCTTTATCCCACTTTAATTCAAAACTCACACATCTCACTCCCTTATCCATATCTTACAACAAAAAAGGAACGTCAAATGACGTTCCCTTATCAAAACCTATTTATTTTTACTTTCTCGTATTTCCTTATTATTTGTTTTCCTTTATTTCTCTTTCCTTTTGTATTTCCACCTAACTTACTCTTTCCTACCTAAACTTTACAACTTATCATAACAGTCAATACATATCGCCACATTCATTTCTTTATCATGTGCGTAAAAATCTTCGTCCGGCTCGAACTCTTCTTTACAACCACTGCACTCGATTCCTTCCATTCCCCACTCTAATACAATATCTCCCGAACCGCACTCCGAACATTCCCCTACTTCTTCCTCCTCGAAATGTCCACACTCCCCACATTCCGCATTAATAACTTCCTGTTCGTATTCTGTAAAATCTTCCTTATTGTACTTACTTAAATCTACTGCCATTTTATAACCTCCTATGTTTTACGTCACTTTATTTACTCCTTTTCCAATTCTTATAACTTTCTAATCAACTAATTAGACTAAACTATCTCATCTACCAAATCCATCCACTCATCGCTATCAAAGAAATCCTCGTCCGTTTCCGAACGTTCCTTCACTGTATCCATAACATCCCTTCCATAATGTGTACTTAACTGGTCAATGATGGACTGATAAACGTAGCTTTCTTGCCCCGTAAATTCATTTCCCGACGTTTCCCTAAATAACGATAACCGAATAATATTATCCATTTCCGGACTTTCTAAATAACAGAAGAAATCATAGAATTTCGGTATATCATAGTTGTTCCTATCGATACGTCCTATTAACTGTTTAGTCTCATGTGGCATTATCGGGATATCATAAAACAATATTCTATCACTCGTAGGAATACTTATTGCACGTTTAATATTAAATACTAACATATCCAACTCATAATTATTAAACCGTTTCACTATCTCCGTCTTATCCTCCGGCTTTACGTTACCGTTTATTATTTCGACTCGATACCCTAGTTTTTTTAATTCTCTTTTCATCACCTTTTGCGACTCTATATTATACACGTAAATTAATGGTCGGTCTTTATGCGTCTTATCCGCAAATTCCACCACCTCGTTTAATTTTGGTGCATTCCGTAACGTCATCTTTAACTTATCGTCCCTCGTTGGTGGACTATTAATAATTGTTGAACTCCGTTCCTCTCTTAGCATCTTTCTCTGTTTTGGTGTCATTTCCACCAAATGCATAATATAGTTCTTCTTCGGTAACTCGCTACTAAAGTCTGCTTTACTTCGAGCAATATAATAATATTTTAACCGTTCTCGCAACTCGCCCGCATTTTTATACCCTTCAATCTCCCCCATATACTGACGAATTAAATTCCTCTGACCTCCTTTTGCTCCCTTTTGATTCATCGCATAATACGATGCCCCACCTCTTATAACGTAATTATCTTCAATAAATTGCTTGTTCGGTATTAGTTTTGGTTTCAGTACCTTAAATTGATAATAAAAATCGAATACATTACTTTCAAAACTACTCCCGTTTAAAAATAAGACCCTCTCTACTCCGTCCTTATATTTATTAACTATTTGCTCGACTACTTTATATAAATCACTTTTATCCTTTTTTAATACCCCTGTCTCATCTAAAACCATGTAATTGTAATCCTCATGGTTTCTCATGTAATGATCTAAAAAGGCATTTGTTTTTAAACCATCCCAGTTGATAATTAAACCATCGTACTCGCTTGTGTCATTTTTCATGAACGTTCTTTCTATTATATCGCTCCCTTTTGTTAAAGGCAGTAAGTATATCCCATACTCACTCCACTCGTCCGCAAAACTGTTCACATGTGAACTAGTCGTCACTACAATTATTTTTGTTGGTGTTCGTCCCCTTCTTAACTCATGGTACACGTAATTTGCATAACTAGCTGCACTCATTACCGTCTTACCTAAACCGGGTTCGTCCCCAATAAAAAACCTTCTCGTTACCAACGACATCAACATCGGTACTACTTGACCATCCCTTAAAATTATCTCTTTACTTTCTCTTCCCCTCATTTCCGCTGTTTCTTGGATTCTCCGATTAAACTGTCGTAACGTTTTTGAATTCCCTTTTAATACTTTATCTAATACTTCTATTCTCTTTTCGTTTAAATCCTTCGTTAAATAAAAATTTTCTAATTCCCAATCTTCCGCAATATCGTATATCATCGTCCTCACACCTATCCCCTTTATCATTTTCTATATCATAACTCACTTAGACCAACGTCTTTGCCCTTTCCTTATCCCGTTTACCTTAACTACCCTCTTTCCTACTGACTTTTACTTTTTCCCAACAAAAAAAAGAGAGTCTTTACACTCTCTTTATCTTCTCCTACTTATTTTTTATTCTTATACTATTTTAAAATCATCTAAAGACGTATACATATATACATTATCGAATCCATCTTCATTAATATCGCCATCGTACCCCTTCGGTATCGAATAAATCTCTGGAATCTTTCTTGGCCCTTTTTTATTATACGAATCCGTTAAATAGGCAATACTTCCGTACCCTTCTTTAATTGCTTTCTTGTATTCCTTTTCTAACATCTTTAACGTGAGTAACTCATTTATAAACGTCCCCACTACTTCAAACCCAAAATCATCGTATTCTTTTGCTACTTCCTCTAATTTACTTTCAATCCTTTTATCTTCTACATAATATTCAATGTGCGCTCCTGTTGCATAATCGCTCGCTCTCCCTACTCTCTTTCCGTTAAAGTACAAATTTGCATTAAATCCTATACCCTCCATGCCTTCAAAATGTTTAACCGCCTTTAATTCAAACCCTTTAATGCTTGCCATTACCTAATGCACTCCTTTTTTTAATTTCTTATCTTATTTATAATATTACACTTTTATTATCCTATTGTCAACCACACTCTTTAAAAAAATACTACTTTTTTTAGTAGTACCTTTTATACTTACCTATTCTTTCTTTAACAACTTTCCTATGATATCTTCTTTTGATATCGCTCCGAAATCTCTACTATCGGCACTATTCATCCGATTATCCCCCAAAACATAGTACATTCCATCCTCTAACGTGACCTCTTTTATATCCGCCGTCAATACTTCCCCGTCATCTAATGCTCTTTTTTGTTCCTTTAAATAACTCTCTTCTTTTTTATCTCCGTTAACGTATAACGTATCATTTTCTACTGACACGGTATCCCCCTCTATTGCTACTAAACGTTTTATATAAACATCTTCCTTGTTACCCTTTAAATTAAATACAATAATATCCCCTCTTTGTACATTTTTTGTTTTATGTATGAAATATTTCTCCCCCGTTATTAACGTATCATTCATCGAATCTCCTTCTATTTTTACTGGTGCAAAAAACCATATTCTTAGTATTAATACTGCTAACGTAAACACACATAAAACAACAAAAATAATGCTTAACATTCCTCCATTTCTTTTCGTCTTGCCTCTACCTCTATCACCTTCTAAATTTCCTTTTCTACTCTCCGAGTCGCTTCTATTATTCATCTTACTCCCCTTTCCCTCTACTTACTTAAATATCTTTATGCTGTATTCTTTTTTATTATCTTTTTCCTTTTGTATATTCAAACTACTTTGATTTAATTGTTTTATTATTTTCCTTTCTTATTACTATTAAATTTATGTTTATTGGTTAACCTTCCTTAATACCCTTTTTTATTCCTCTTACTTATACTTACTCAATTCACTGTTCATATTCCCTAATCATATTATATATTTCTACTAAGTATAATTTTCCTTATTTCATTTCAGTAAGTCATAAACTGATTTCAGTTCAATTTTAATTAATATATTATATCTTCATATTCATGTTTTATATTTATGTAACATTTAATATATTACATTTTCATATTACATATAAATTAATTATTTTATATTTATTGTTTTGTATCTTTTTGTTTTCATACATTCATTATTATGTTACTATTAATTTAATCAAAATATATTAAAAGGAGTGTATCCATGACTAAAATTATATCTACTGCCATAAATAAAGGGGGAGTCGGTAAAACTACTCTTATTGGTAACCTTGTAGGCATCTTAGCTGAAAAATACAACAAAAAGATTCTTATGATTGATATAGATGGTCAAGGGAATCTCGGTATTTCCTTTAAACTTGTTCCCGAATCTATCGAAAACACCGTTTACGATGTCCTAGTTGACGATTTTCCAATTAAAGATGCTATTATACCGATAAACGATAACGTTGACATACTGCCCGCTAACAGTGATATGAGTTTTATAGAATTCGACATACTTCCTAATATTCACAAATACAAAAACCCTTTTTACTTATTAGATAACGCTTTAAAACCCATTAAAGACGAATACGACTATATTTTTATAGACACTCCACCCGCAATGGGTCTTATTGTTGGTAACGCTCTTATCGCATCTACCGATATTATCATTCCATACGTTCCCGAAGTTTTTGCAGTAAACGGTCTTATTCGTATCCATAAAGCTATTCAAGACTTTTCATCTAAATACAATACTGACTTAAATGTTATGGGTATTGTCGGTATGATGGTTGATACACGCACAACGTTACACCAAGACATGCTCCAACAAGCTAGAAAACATTGCTACGAAAACAATATACACATGTTTGAAACTGTTATACCTCGTTCTATCCGTTTCGCTAGTAGCAATCTCGAAGGTGTACCGGCTGTATGGTCTAAAGATAAAAACCATCTTGTTCGTACTTACCATGACTTAATAAATGAATTAATAGAAAAGGGGGATATCAATGGCTCGTAAAAATAGAGATTTCTCAGACGTATTCAACTCTCTTAACGTAGAACGTAATGAAGATGACAACGAAACCAACGAAAACATGAACGTAGACGACGTTGATTCAGATACTGACCAAACATCTACTCAAAACGACGTTACTCTTAACCCGTCTAGTTCAGACAACGAAACCAATAACTTTACTGATTTTAAAACTAGCATCTTAACTAAGTACGAGGAAAAGAGGAAAAAGAAAACAGTCGAAGAAACTCACATCCGTACTACCTTTCTTTTACGTAAAGATCTCGCTAAACGATTAAACAAAATTACTAGAAACAAACATGGACTGAAAACTATTTTACTTAACAATGCAGTTGAAGCCATCGTTAAAGCTATGGAAGAAGAAAACTAAAAAAGGACACCTTATAAAAGGTGTCCTTATCTATTCCTCTTTGTATTTATTCTTTCCTTTTACTAATCAATTTCCAAATACATCTTATGCTTACATTCAACACATTCGCAAAGCCTTGCCTTTTTCATTTCAAAATTGTC
>Ga0079226_10003411_pt1 | contig 12206 bp, 10 predicted proteins | sample Poulit2014_FD_76345 | JGI IMG/M metagenome (GOLD analysis project Ga0079226, IMG submission 76345) | Agricultural soil microbial communities from Georgia to study Nitrogen management - Poultry litter 2014 | ecosystem: Environmental > Terrestrial > Soil > Agricultural land | place: USA: Georgia... | reverse complement strand
TGTGGCCACCGAGATCCGAGATCGTCCTTTAATTTACACCCTGCGCCTCCACAGTATCCACTGGGCAAAAGAAGTGTTTTTTGGGTCATGCCGACAGGTTAAAATTATGACAAGGGGTAGAGGAGGTATCCCAATCACTTTTGAAATGCTCAGCGAGGCTCCTATTGGCGCTCAGGGCATAAGAGAAAGGCTTGCGCGCATATAGGGGTCATACCAGCGAGAGTGTCGCCAGGATAAAGAGTGAGAAATATCAGAAATTTAATGCGGCCGGACGATGGGTTGTTGGGTTGGGGGTTGCAGCAGGTAATCGATAAGAGGAAGGAGGGAACTTTACGGGTACTAACGTACCCGTATATAGTTTTCCCGGAGGGAGTGGAGCGAGTGGAACGCAGCGGAAACGACTGGAGGCCGATCTCAGTCGGGAGGCGGGAAGCCGCGTCCCGACTGAGGTTGACGGCTCCCGATAGGGAGTCGTCAAGTGATTGAAGTGGGGCAAAATGCCCCGCTATTTGCGTGAGTGGAGAACATTAAAAGGGACGGTAAAAAGACGCAAAAGAGACTGTTAAGAGACAGTATTTTTGGCTATACTAAAATAGAGGAGGTGTAGACGTGCTAATCCTCGATTGGACCGATGAAAATAAGCATCCGGATCTGCGAATCGATGAGCGGATCATGGGAGTGTTGTATCAGGCCGGCATTGCGGATCTCAATGCCTTGGAAGCGATCACCGGATGGGAGGAGGCCAAAGTCCGCCGTGCCATCCGAACCGCCCGGGAACGAGCCGTCCGAAGATTGCGCCACGCCCCCTCCGATGCTTCCGAGGAAGAGAAAAGGGCCATCCGAGAGGAACGACGAAAAGCCCGAGAGGAGCGGGACAAATGGATCCTCATTCAAAAAACGGCCCTACACGGTCCCAATTACTACTCCCTGGGCCCGAAAGGATTCGCATACATCTGTGAACTGTTGGGGGAGTCGGTCGGCAATCGAAAACCTCCATCGTCTCAAATCAAGCATTTCCGGGGGATCAATGACATCCTGATTCGGTTGCTGAACGCTGGGATCCGTCCCGTATGGTACAGTACCCGTGAAGCCACTTCATGGCTGATCCACAGCATCAAAAGCCGCACGGTCCGATATGATAGCCTTCAGGACCGCTACGTGGTACAAACCAAACGATCCCCCTATACCATTAACCCCGACGCAATGGTTCAATTGCCCGACGGACGTTCGTACATCCTGGAATACGAGACGGGAGCCACCCACGGAGCGAAAGCAGAAGGGAAGTTTTTAGGGTATTTGGACCTTCATATTGGGGCAAACGTGCAGATCCCCCCGGTGGTGTTTGTCACTCCGAGGGAGAATGTTTCGAAATTGGAGCGGGCACGGGATAAGGCGATCCACCGGGAAGAGTACGAAGAGGTCGATATTCGTACCGACTTCTATATCCTGGAGGAAGGGGAGGAAACGCGCTTTCTTTTAGAGGAGCCCGATGCCATCGAGATCAGAGGAGTCGAACCTCCAGAACCGGAGGACGATCGGGATCCAGACACCCCTTCGCCGGCGGATCCGGAGGAGCTGTCTCACCTCCGACAGCGGATTGAGGAGCTGGAGGAACAACTGAAGAACAAGGATGAGGATTTAACCTATTGGGTCAAAAAAAACAGCGCTCTCCGGCGCTTGGCAGCAGAGCAAGAGCAATGGATGGACCGCCTGGTACGTCACTTGTCATCAAAGTTGATGGCACGAGGGGCTTTGGAAGACTTCGAAAAGAAAAACCCCCGGCCGAAGCGCCTGGAGGATTTTGAGGTGAAATAATGCGCACCGACCGTCCCGGAGGCAAAATTTTTGTGGCGACCCTGATCGTGTTTATTCTGTCGGTAACGCAATTGAAAAACCCGGATCCCTTGCTGGTGTATGTTTTGACCAGCATCCCCGCCGGTTGGTTTATGTTTAATGCCTTGCTCCGGAGGATGTTCCCGGAAAGTGATGGATTTATCGTATTCGGACCCATCGGAGAAATGATTGTGTTCCATCTTATCTTTACGGCCATCAAGGTGACATTTAAGCTGATTATCAGTGCCATGGTGGGAATAGTGGCTCTTCCCTACGCAGTTGTTATCTGGGTGACGGATCTTCTTCCTCACCGACCGAAAAAGATGTCCGGATAAATGAACCCCACAGCCCTAGAAAATCGCCCTTTGGGGGGTCATCGTACCGATAGAAAAATGTACGTTAAGACCTTAGCGTCGCTTTTTTGAGCTGTTATCGCCGGTAAAAGCGGGATGTACTCAAAGGGAGCGAGTGAAAATGTCGCAAAAGTCTTCTTTTGCGACGGTATTAACCTACAGTAAACTCCACATTTCCCGTTCGAGCAGGCTCCTTTAGGATCTTGAGGACGTTTTTGTACTAAGTAAACGAGACGCTTTCAAAACTTTCAAGTCATCGTTAAGGAAGTGTCTTATTTACGAAACTTAAAGGGGTAGTACAACAAAAATCCCCACCTGTGACCACCTTTTCACAAAATAAAAGACTTGACTCCTGGATGGAGCACAAGTCTGATTATAACAAGTGAGCGGGCTAAACATTACGCTTTTAACGTAAACCGTAATATCTAAGCCCGGATCTCTTTTAATAAGGCGTGGCCTGCCAGGTGTGATAGCCCAAATTAGCCCATGTAGCGAGAATGTTGCGCGTGCCGATCGCTTTTGTGATGGGCTGGAAGCCCGTAGCCAAAAGCTGGCCGGCAAGAATCCGACGACATGCTTCTGCCGCCAATGCGCCGGTTTGCAAGTAAGGCGAATTACCCCGCAGTACTACATTTACGCCACAGGCGTTACCACGACCGATACAAGAGATGACGGAGCGGTTGGCATCTGGATTCTCTCGAGATGGCTCTTCGGGAGTGAGGTTTCCGCCAAATTCATTTGTAACCGCTTCCTGCTCTTCGGCACTCAAAGATCGGTACTTTTCTTCAAACTCCCTCAGTACTTGTAAAATACCGCCGAACATGACCTCATTCTTAAAGCCCACCAGCGTCGCGCAGTTGGACACCCGCTCGTCTTTCTCGAACCACACCGTTTCACCGCCACCGGACCAAGGCAGAGCCTTAAATAACCGGTGCTGATCCGGAGTCTTAACGTCATATGCTTGTGCGTATGGCCACATCTGCAGGGTGTTGTTTTCCAGGTAGTACTGTGGCTTGGTGCACATCCTAAGAAAAGACTTGGTAGAGGTAGTGCTGGTGGACGAGTCTGCAAAATAAAGAATATCCAACGAGTCCACACCGGGGGTTTCCAATGCTAGCTCGGCGGCCACCATGCCAGCGCTCCACATATAGGCTGAGGCTGGTGCCAGAAGCAAGGATTTCTCCGCAAACTTCTCACCATACTTATCGCGCAGAAAGAACATCCAGTCAGTTTCGCCAGTGGTGTCCACGTAGTGGCAATTAGCCGCCAGTGCTGCCTTTACCACAGGCTCACCGAGCTGCATAAAAGGCCCGACGACGTTGTAGATCACTTTTTTTCCTGTCAGCAGTTCAGTCAGTGCTGCTTCGTCGTGGACTACCTCCACCTGGCTATAGTCTGCATTCCTAAGTTCAGGCACCTTGGCACATTGCTCTTTAAGGCGAGACATGCTTCTACCAGCAGCGATAAATGGAATTTCTAGTTCCGCCAAATGTTTCATGATCAATTTGCCTGTATAACCAGTGGCACCGTAAACAACTACTTCTTTATTTTCCATAATTACTTCCTCCTCGTATATTATTTATAGGCGTTATTCTATTCACCTATTGTTCTTTACTGATTCACCTAAATAGTGTCTATTTCTTAAAAGTTTATACGTAGGTTAAATCCGTTTCTTTGCGCTACAGGCCGACGCTTACCGCGCCCACAGCCTCAGCTTCTGTAGCCACTCGTTTCGAGTCGCTACACTGATCCTCTGATTTGTGTTTTTCCCGCTGGACTCACCTCCTTTCATTTGAAGCAACCTGTTCAAATGTTTTGGACTTCAAATTACACCTTGATGACTGAATAATTATTTATTTTTCACTTGACATATCATTGCAGGACTCTTTCACTTGTTAGAATTAATGCGATCAACCATGTCCCCCTTGCGGGAAAAAATAACTCCTGCACCAGTATTCAGGTATTGAACCAGGAATCTTTCTATCGGCTTCTCTGATGCCGTTTTAGGAATTTCATCAAGTACCTGGAAGTAATCAGGATAAGGACCTTGACCGATGACCTCTCCCACATGAGATAGAAAATCATCGATGACTAGTTTCCGATCCTCGTGCATCACTATGGCAGCAATCACCGTTTTCTCTCCAGGAGAGTTTCTAGCTAGAGATGTGCCGTAGACATACACGTCATTGATGTCGGGATGTTTGGCCAACGCTGCCATCATGTCCTCGACGATGATGAATTCACCGCTTCTTCTAACAACACCGCCACCACGATAAGAGAAGTACACCCAGCCTTCCTCGTCTTTGTAGCCAAAGTCTCCGCTTCTGAACCAATCCCCTCGAGTTTTCTTTTCCGATGCCTCGGGATTCTTAAAATATTTGACTGGGTCTGCTTTACCTTCGGCATTTCTGAAACAGATCTCACCGATATCAAAAGGTGCACAGGGTTGATCGTGTTCATCAAGAATTTCGCACTGGGTACCTGCGGGCGGTTTACCTACGGATCCTACTGGGCCAACTCCTGGTGGATTGAAAGTTAACCCTCCTTCCGCAGTTCCATAAAATTCAAATATTTCGAGGTTAAAACGCTGTTCGAACTCTTTCCAGATAGTCGCTGGCATGCCGGCACTTAAAACGAAGCGGACATTATGCTTGCGATCACTAGGTCTTTCTGGCTCAGAGAAGAGCGCTATCGCCATCCCACCGAGCAAATTGAAGGTGGTGCATCCGTAGTGCGCCACAATGTCCCAGAGCCGGCTTTTCGTGAATGTTCGGCTGATCACGAGCGGAAGACCCAAAGCAAGGGAATACCCTAGGCTGATAAGTTGAGCATTGGCGTGGGTGAGAGACAACCCAGTGTAGGGGCGATCCTCCGGCGTCAATCCTAGAATCTTATGCAGCGCACCCACGCTGGCGAATCGGCTGTAATTGGATTGGATGGCTTTAGGATCACCGGTGGTGCCAGAGGTAAACAGCAATTGCATAGTATCGCTTAACGGCCTTGGCTTAGCCGATCGCGACAATGCTTTTTCCTTGTCGATCGTTTGAAAAATATGGTTTAACGATGAAACGGAAGGGGTAGAGTAATCGCTATTGCTGTCGATCACCCAGGCCCACTCTAAAGGCTCTGGCCATTCCTTAAGCGAACGGATCTTGCTAAGACCTTCTTCAGATACTAATGCGCCGCGACAATCAGTGTGCTTCACCATAAAAGCTAGACGTTCGGGTTGCACCCTTAAATCAATGGGCACAAAAACCGTCCCCAATATTTCCGATGCCAACATGGCTTCGACGAACTCTGGATGGTTTCTCATCGCCAAAACAAAGCGATCGCCTTCCTGCAAGCCTGCGTTGGCCAGCGCAGAAGCCAACATCAAGCCATTGTTTAGTAATTCTTCAGCGGTACGATTATCTTCCACGAATGTGTCGTCTTCGAGTGACACGAAGGTTAGCAATAACTTGTTCGGATCCTTTTCCGCCCAATGTTGGACGGCCCCCAAAGGAGTAAACATATTCATGATGAAATCACCTTGACTACGATGGCAGCAGCATCATTTCCAAGCCAGCCACCGCCATTTTTTGCTAATGGGATATTGGTTCCTTCCACTTTATTTTTCATAGTTACTACATCCCCTTTCACATGTTGACATTAATACGACCAACCTTGTCCCAACGTGTCGCCTTCGAGTGACACGAAAGTCATCAGTAGCTTGTCGGGATTCTTTTCCGTCCAATGTTGGACGGCCCCAAAGGAGAAAACATATTCATGATGAAAGCACCGTGATTGCGATGGCAGCAGCATCATTTCCAAGCCAGCCACCGCCATTTTCCGCTAAGGCAACCTTGGCGCCTTCTACTTGACGGGCACCGGCAAGGCCTCGGAGTTGTTGAGTCAGTTCGAAAATCTGTGCCAATCCGGTGGCACCAATAGGATGCCCCTTACGAATTAAGCCACCAGAAATACTTACAGGAATACGGCCACCAAGTGAAGTTGCGCCATCTTCTACCAATGCCGGACCTTCACCAGGACCGCACAGTCCGAGAGCCTCGTAATATATCATTTCCGCTGGCGCTGTGGCATCGTGGAGCTCAACACAGTCGAGCTCCTTAGGGTCTATCCCAGCTAGCTGATAGGCTTTATGTGCAGTGTTTGAGGTAAGATCCGGCAAATTCTCCAGGCTAGCACCACTGGCTAGAACTGAACTGCGGACAAACACTGGCGCTGTTAAGCCGAGCTTTTTAGCCATTCTTGGTGAAACTAGTACGGCGGCTGCGGCACCGTCGCCAAGCGGTGAACACATGGGAAGAGTGAGAGGTTCGACAATAGTCCTTGCGTTCAGTATATCTTCCACGCTAAGCACATCATGGAACTGTGCGTACTCGTTCAAGCTCCCGTGATAGGAGTTTTTGGCTGCAATTTGGGCGAAGTGACGTTTCGTCGCACCACTAGATTCCATGTATTGCTTGGCTATAGCCGCATAAATATCCATGAACACTGAATGCCTTTGTGCGGCATCCGCTTCCCGCCCTAGAAAGTGATATAAAGCGTCCGGATCAGTGGTGTCTGTGCAGCCCATGAAAACCTGCCCCACCCGTTGTCGCTCCGGGTGGTAGAGCTTTTCCACTCCGAATGCTAACACCACATCATAAGCACCTAGCTCCACCATCGTGGCAGCCTGTTGGAATGCGGTCGAAGCGGTAGCACAAGCGTTTTCTACATTGATGATGGGAACTTGTTTATAGTTGATGTCCTGAAGCACCACCTGGCCATTAATACATACTTGTCCAGTGATGAGTGGCGCACCGGCGGATCCAGCCCAGACCGCTTCGATGCTAGAAAAGTCGAGGCCGCTGTCACTCAATGCCTGGTTAATAGCGATCAATCCTAAGTCTTTTAGGTTCTTATTCGAATGATCACCGAACGATGTCATACCTACACCGGCAATGATGGGTTTCCTGTTCAAGGTCGTATCTCCGATCCATCAAGATCAGACAACAGATACCCGCCCATGATAGCAAGAGCTTCGTTGCAGCCATCTTCAATCAGTGATGAGCGTGCGTCTCGAAAGATTTTTTCTACGGGATACTCGAGTGTTACCCCGTTACCACCGAACATCTGCACCGCGGCACTAGCCACTTCTAGGGCGTGCTCGGTAGCGGTGATTTTTGAAAACATAGCTGCTTGCAAAGCCGGCAGACTGGCGAGCATGTTGTAGCGTGCCACTCGCCGTGTGATCGCCCGTGACAGTTCAACTTTTCGCGCCATGTGAAAAATTCGTCGTTTCACGTCCTGATGGTGAATGATGGCAACACCACCTTGCTTTCTCTCATGAGCGTAATCGAAAGCATACTCATAGGCGGCTCTGGCACAGCCGGTAAACACCGCACCCATCAAGGTGTTAGCCTCGGTGTGTATGGCGTACAAACCTTTTTCGTAATCCTTAGGTTCTATCAATAAATGGTCGATGTCGAGGGTTACATTGTCGAAGAAAATTTCTCCTTGTGGAAGAGCTCGCTGGCCCATTTTTTCTAGCGCAGGGCCCTTTGAGACACCTGGCGCATCCAAAGGCACGATAATGGCCGCGCCATGTGTGGGATCCACTATGCCGTCTTTGGTCTTGACCGAACAATAGAGAATAGCTAGCTCAGCGATCGGACCGTTGGATACCCAGGCGGATTTCTGACCATTAATAATGATCTTGCCGTCGGTAATCTCAGCTGAACAACCAGGTCTGCCGTAGTTTCCGCCTTTGTGGAAGGCTCGACCTTCGGGATCTAAGCTATCGGTGCCGTGATCGGGTTCGGTAATTGCCCAGCATCCAATCAGAGATTCATCGTATGTCTTTGCGACAAAGTCGTTGCCATATTTCGCCGCCATATAATGAGGTAGAAGATCAACACCAGTTGAGATTGCAAGTCCAGCATCACCATAGCCCAGTTCTTCGAATACAACACAGAAAATATCTGGAATATCTTCCGGAGCGAACGATTCAAGCGCTTTCATATTGATCCCAAATTGGGCGTATTGCCTTTTAAACTCCCAAAATTGGGACTCCTTAGCGATAACCTCTTCAGCTTTCAGCTTGTCTAGAGCTTGCCCAATCGGACGCATTTTGTTTTTTGCAAAGTCATGCAGTTCGGTCTGCAACATCGAGGCTGTTTCGGACAGCCCGACTTCAGCCCCCAGATTACCTAGTTTCACTTTTGGGCGTGCGGGCCAATCGTTAAACGTCATGATATCAGATAGATTAGTGCTCATAATTACTTCCTCCTATTTTTTGTTTACTCAAGTTTCCTTTAGATTACTTATGTGGATGTTCCAAAAATAATCCATTAAAAACATTTCTTCAGGTGTTAATACTCCTTTTTCTTACCATCTGATGATTTTGATAACTCTTCAGCAACAATTTTTGCTTGATCCAAATTATAATCTTCTAAGACATATTGAAGCTCCTCCTTAAGAATTATTTGATTCACTCTATTACTGTGCAATTCTTATGCCAACTTGAAAAACGTCAAAAAGCACAGGACATAACAGAACCTGTGCTGTAAAGTAAGATTATAAGGAACTGTCACGTTACAGTATGTGACACTATAACAGGTTGTAACGTGACAGTTTTTACTTTAGTTGAAATTCCTCTTTTTTTCGATAGATTGTCATGCGGGACACATTCAATAATTTTGCAGCTTGTGTTACATTCCCGTCTGTTTTTTCCAGCGCTTGCAATAACTCATTCTTTCCAATTTTAACTCTTCTCCGTGAAAGGCGAGGCTCTTCTTTCACTACCTTCCTATAGGCCAGTAAGATTTCCTTTGGTAAATGTTCTGGCAAAATTTGCATTCCACTCGCATTAAATTTTGTCTGTTCGATACAATTTTTTAACTGGCGAATGTTTCCCGGCCAATCGTACTTCATCAGTAAATCTATTGCTTGATCCGATATCTCAAATAACTTTTTTCCATTCTCAGTAAGGAAAGAGTCAACAAGTAAAGGGATATCATCTTTTCTTTCTCGCAGTGGCGGTAGGGTAAGGGAAATGACGTTCAAACGATAATATAGGTCTTCTCTAAAATTCCCTTTTTTCACCTCTTCCTCTAAATTTTTATGTGTTGCGCAAATAACTCGAACATTAATCGGAATTGGTTTGTTTGCGCCTATCGGGAGTACCTCTCGTTCTTCAAGTACCCGAAGCAAATATACCTGAATGTCTTGGGGTAAATCGGCGATTTCGTCCAAAAAAATGGTTCCTTGATTAGCCAACAAAAACTTTCCCTTTTTTCCTTTGGACTTAGCCCCTGTAAAGGCCCCTCCTTCATAACCAAACAGTTCGCTGGCCACCAAGTTTTTGGGGATCGCCCCACAATTTACTGCAACAAAAGGATCTTCATTTCTTGGTCCAAAATTATGAATCGACTGCACTAATACCTCTTTTCCTGTTCCAGTCTCTCCAAATATCATCATATTTTGATCACTGAAGGCAGCTTTTCTTGCCTTCTCGACAACCCGTAACATTGTTCGATTGTTCGTAACAATACCATTGAAGTTATTACCCGGAATACTCCGTTTCCTTTGTAACAATTTAGTCGATTGCTTTCGAAAAACCGCAATATTCCCAAGAAATTGGTTTCCTAACCTATATGGCTGCACATTTATGTCCCATACTATACTAGCTTGCTGAAAGTCTTTAATTTGGATTGGCTCTAATAATTCCGATCTTTTTATTTCTGGGAAAGAGTAAATTGAAAACCCTTCTGAAATATTTAATAAATAACGAGCCGCTTTGTTACATGTTATAACTATCCCTTCCTTATTGAAGATTACCAATGGATCTTGAATGAAGTCAAATAGCTCATCTTCCATTAAGCGAAGTCCAAGAGCCTTTTCGATCTTCAGAGCTTGGTTTATAACTAATTGAAGGTTATGCTCATGAGCAAGTTCACTCTTACTTGTCATATCTAGAACTGCAATTATTTGGTTCGTCAATGGATCTCTTATAGGTGCTGCTGTGCATACCCAAGAATGCCAACCTTGACAATAATGTTCACTCGAAAAAACATGAACTGGTTTTTCTTCAACTAATGCTGTTCCAATCGCGTTCGTGCCTGATCTAAGTTCCCCCCAGTTGCTTCCAGGAATAAAATGACGCTTTTCAACTTCCGACCACATTTGCCTATTTGCTTTTCCTTCAATAATTACTCCACTATTGTCGCTCAACATTACAAGAACGTTTGGATCATAAAAAGATTGATAAAATTCCTCCATGTATGGCTTAGCAATATCCAACAAAAATTGATTTTGTTCTTTTTTGTCTTTTAGAGAATCGTCTATATACTCGATATACGCCTTATTTTTCAAGTAATCAATAGAGTTTTGCTTGCACCTCTTCCAAGATGACAGAATGACGGGATTTAGACTTTCAGGTAAATCACCCTCCAATTGAAAGTACTCCCATTTTGTAGTAATAGATTTTTCTAGGGAATAGATTTCATCAAAAGTACCTGCAACCATATTGCGGTATTCTTTCATTCCCGCCCTCCTCTCTACAAATTCCTAATTGAGATTTAAGTGGATTTAGGTCAATATTTTGGACACAAAAGAGTTAAGCTTTAATTCTGTCTCTTTCTAAGATTTGTAGTCAGCTGGGGGTTGCTTGACATGGAGCCTCTGTGAGTGTGGTATTCTGCGAAATCTTGTTTTACAATGCTTTCATGCTCAACGATGTTTTCTTTGCTTGGCGTTGGACGGAACTTTTTCTTCGTGATGGAACGAATGCCGGCCGCTTGCATCAACCTTTGAACACGTTTGATGTTTACATGATAGCCCTCTTCACAAAGGATTGATGAATTTTGGGTGCACCATAGCGTTCTTTGCTTTCTGAGTGGATTTCCTTAATTCTTCTCGTAAGTTCCCGGTTTTCCCTCTCACGCTTTGAGATTGTTTTTTATTGGATTTGTAGTACGTGCTTCTCAGCATCCGCCTCCTGTTCTTTAAACAGCTCAAAGGGATATGATAAAATTCGGGATGACATTTTTTATACTTTCGTCCACTTCCGCAAAAACAAGGTTCATTTCTCCTCAAAATAATCCCTCCTGATGTAAATATCCTCTAATTACTTCCGTTTCCTTCACTTCGTTTTCCCCTTCTTTTACTGAGACCCATTCTCCGAGCCATTCCCATTACAGAAACTTCAGACCGTCCCAATCGTTCTCCCAATTTTTGATTCGTTAACTTCTTATAGTTTTCCATAAGAAATTCCTTCTCTTTTTGAGTCCATCTCTTCCACGAGCTTTTTTTACCTCTTTTCGATAGTCCGAGAAAATAACACCGGTTATATGTAGCTTTTTCGCCTCGTTTGAGGCTTTTGGCCATCTCTTTTTCTGATAACTTCCCAAAGTTTTGACGGAGGTATTCATCCTCTTCTTGTTTCCATCGGCCTCGATGCCGCATTCAGTTAACCTCTTCCGAGTCCGTTTTTTTACATTTTACTCCTTACTCCCTTTCTCCATTTGTCAGAAAAAAAATCAATCAATTGTTTTTTACCAGTTGGTGGGGGAGAGGGGGGGCCAGCCCTCCGCCCCGCGGCCGCCATTGGGGGGGGTCCCGGGAGGGGGAACGAGCGAAGCGACGACGGACGCGGAACGCGAAACCGGAGGAGCGAAGAGAGGACCCTCTCGGAAAGGGAACAAGTTGGGAGCCGTAGGCGACTCTAAAACCTTAGTAGAATCAAGGGATTCAGCCTATATGCTGAATATTCTTATACCGACACTGTAACCGACGTTTAATCCGACGTTAACAACGATATTTATAACTACACTGAAACCGACTCTAATACCGACTTGAATCATGAAGTGACCACGGCGTTATATTGCATCAAAAAAGCAGTTTCCTGACCGGATAAAAGGTAAGGGGTCGTTCTTGATCCTTGGGATTAATATTTTCCTCAGAGGATTCAGATGTCCATAAATGAATCAGGGAATCGATCTGGGCGATAGAAGTGTTGGACAAGCGATGATAAATCTG
>Ga0079226_10003410_pt1 | contig 12207 bp, 10 predicted proteins | sample Poulit2014_FD_76345 | JGI IMG/M metagenome (GOLD analysis project Ga0079226, IMG submission 76345) | Agricultural soil microbial communities from Georgia to study Nitrogen management - Poultry litter 2014 | ecosystem: Environmental > Terrestrial > Soil > Agricultural land | place: USA: Georgia... | reverse complement strand
GGTCGTAAGCAGTTAGATGCTTTAAATTATGAATATTATAAGCATGAACGTGAAAAAGTAACAGTGAAGTAAAATAAACGTAAAACCGCGCTATATAGGCGCGGTTTTTATATTGGGATTATTATGGCTAACAACAAGTGGTTCCGTTTCTCCTTCAGCACACAAGACTCAAGAGCTTTCATTCCAATCAATACATTTTAGTATAAATATTAAATAGTTTCATTTTTTCATATTTCAAATTCTCGTTTCATATACCTTTATCAATACGATTTTTTTATATCGCATGCTCACAAATCTTATCTTCTATATATCTACTGTTATCTATCAGACAAGTGACCTTAGTATGACTGTAAAACATCGACTATTCATTTAAATCGATCTATTTTCCTGCCCAACTATTAAGCCCTATTTAATATATTTGCATTCAAATTATCTTCTGATTTAGCAACATCTCTTCCTAATAGATTACCAGACGCTATTTTTATTACATGTCGTTATATTATATGTATTACTAATATAACCAAGGTCTTTTTTGTTTTTAAAGAAGATATATTGTTTCCATGATTGCGTATAAATTATTGTATTTTATCAGCATTCCCTTAGTGCTTAAAAACAAGAAAAGGAGGAATTTTCATTTCAGATGTCAAGCAAATAAAAATCACTATCCATGATGGAAAGAGTGTCAACGCATATGTTATGCGCGATAGGCCTATTACTTTAATTGACACAGGGCTACCTACACAACATTCATTTCAACAATTAAAAAGTGGCTTAGCTTCAGTTGGTTTATCCGTTTCAGATTTAGATCAAATCATTTTAACGCATATGCATGACGATCACATGGGTGGCGTTACCAAACTGCAAGAAGAAACAAACATACCCTTATATATTCATGAACAAGCCACTTTAGAGATTACTAATGGGACTGATGAAGCAATAAGGAGAAAGCACTTTCTCGATAGGTTTTATGAACAATGTGGATTATTACTTAATACTATAAAGGAAATACAATCTATTAATTATAATTGGCATAATGTTCATTTCTTAAAAGAAGGGGATCGAATTTTTGCAGGAGGAAAAAACTACGAGGTGTTGTATACCCCTGGACACAGTCAATCTGATATTTGTTTATGGGATCATGCTTCAGGGGATGCTTTTGTCGGTGACTTTCTTGTAAAACTCTTTTCGCCAAATGCTTTTATTACACAACCTGCTCCCAACCAAAAAGAGCGACCAAAACCCTTGTTACAATTAAGAAACTCTTTTAGAAAAGTGTACCATTTACCTTTTAAAATGATTTATCCGGGACATGGTAATCCTTTTAGCAACCACCAAGCATTAATTAATCAAAGATTCAGTGAGCAAAAAGAAAGGTGTGCAGCAATCTATAAAATACTAGAGTCAGACCCGGAAACTGTAAGTGTCATTAGTAATAAATTGTTTCCATGGCTAAAAGGTCATGCTAAGTTTCTCGGTTTATCAGAGATTCAAGGACATCTCGATCTCATGATTAAAAAAAGTCAAGTTTATACGGAACAAGATAATAAACTCCTGCTTTACAAGGTACATGACAGCGCTTAATAAACTTGATTATATTTTAAAATAAAATGCCAAAGTCTATTTATACGATTAAAAGGAGGATTTTTTTATGTTTACATTGACAGATGAACAAAAAATGATTCAACAAACCGTCCGGAGTTTTGTAGAAAAAGAGTTAATGCCTTATGAACAACAAGTACTCCATAATGAACGAAATGGTCGGCCAGGAATGAGTCGTAATGAAATTCGCCAACTACAATTAAAAGCTAAAGAAGCTGGATTTTGGGGGATTAATACTCCTGAAGAATATGGAGGAGCGAATCTGGGGCCAGTGATGACAGCCTTAATTCAAATGGAACTCGGCCGCACTTTTGTCCCTTTTCATTTTGGAGGTTCCGCTGACAACATACTTTATGCCAGTAATAAAGAACAACAGGACAAATACTTGTGGCCAGTCATAAACGGTGATCTCAGGTCTTGTTTTGCTATCAGCGAACCGGGCGCTGGATCAGACGCAGCTAATATTAAAATGCCTGCTGTTAAAGACGGTAATCATTGGATATTAAATGGAGAAAAGATATTCATTACAAATGGAAATGAAGCAGATTTTGCAATGGTTTTTGCTGTAACAGATAAAGAAAAAGGCACTCACGACGGTGGCGTTACATGCTTTCTAGTTGATCGGGATATGGGATGGAAATCTGAATATATTCAAACAATGGGGGAATGGGGACCCGCTTCACTTGTTTTTGATAATGTACGAGTTCCTGAAGAGAATATACTAGGTGAATTAGGAGGCGGATTCAAACTAGCAATGCAATGGATTGGTCAGGGGCGTTGGACGATACCCGCTAATGGTGTTGGAGCTGCTGAACGTCTATTACAAATGGGGATCGAGCAGGCAAAATCTCGGATTACTTTCGGCAAGCCAATAGCAGATCGTCAAGCTATTCAGTGGATGCTAGCTGATTCAGACGTCGAAATAGATGCTGCTAAATGGCTTGTTCTCCGCGCAGCTTGGTTAGCTGAAAACAATAAAGATAATCGTCATCAATCTTCGAGAGCTAAACTTTTTGGTACAAACATGGCTAATAAAGTAGTAGATAGAATCTTACAAATTCATGGAGGTATGGGGTATACAAAAGAACTTCCTATTGAAAGATGGTACCGCGAGATGAGATTATGGAGAATATTTGAAGGTACAGACGAAATTCAACGTTTCATAATTGCTCGTAATTTATTGAAAGGACATGTAAAAGTTGGTGAGTTATTCGACTAATTTTAAATTAAATATATATTAATCAACTGTTCTAATAAACATTTATTTCTGAGGCGGCTAGATATATAGTAAACATCTGAATTCATTTCACTTTTACTATTTAGCTTCCTTTTTATAAAACAATTTTTAATAGAACATTATCATTCCGTAGGCTAAGAATTTAAATGAAAGGATTGAACATAATCTATGAAATCTGAAAGAGTTGCAGCAATTGTAGGAGTTGCTGAGTCTGACTTAGGCAAAACTCCTGATAAAAATGTCTTACAATTGCAAGCTCAAGCGGCAAACAGAGCCTTAAATGATTCAGGTTTATCGAAGGACGATGTAGACGCTATATTTACTGCAGGTAACTGGGCATGGTCTCCCAACTTAATGCTGGCGGAATATCTTGGCATACAGCCCAGTTACACAGACGGAACAAATATTGGCGGTTCCTCTTTCGAAGTACATGTCTCTCATGCTGTGGAAGGTATTCGAGCCGGTTTGTTTGAGGTTGCACTCATCACATACGGTAGTACGCCACGTTCAGGACATGTAAAAAATAGCCAAGCCGTTCCCAATATTCCCTTAACAGAACAGTATGAGGCTCCATTTGGTTTACCGACTCCTGTTGGTGCTTACGCGCTTGCTGCTACAAGACATATGCACCAATATGGAACAACTTCAGAACAACTGGCTGAAGTTGCCGTAGCCACAAGAAAATGGGCAACCATGAACGACAAAGCATATATGCGCGAACCAATTACGGTAGATGATGTATTAAATTCTCGTTGGATAACCGAACCTCTTCACCTACTAGATTGTTGTTTAGTTACAGATGGAGGAGGAGCTGTTATCGTAACGTCGAAACAAGTAGCTAAAAAAACTCAGAAAAAACCTGTCTGGATTTTAGGACATGGGGAAACGCATACGCATAACACAATTGCCAATATGCCGGATCTCATTGCAACTGGGGCAAACGTTTCTGGACAAAAGGCTTTTGAAATGGCTGGCATCACACACGAGGAACTTGATGTAGTAGAAATTTATGATTCTTTTACAATTACAGTGTTGTTGACATTAGAAGCACTTGGCTTTTGTAAACCTGGTGAAGGCGGTGATTTTGTCAGTAATCAGCGAACAGCACCAGGAGGAGATTTCCCCATGAACACCAATGGTGGCGGATTGTCTTACTGTCATCCAGGTATGTATGGCATATTCTTATTAATTGAAGCTACCAGACAGTTACGTGGTGAATGTGAAGATAGACAAGTTAAAAATGCAAAATTATCACTGGTTCATGGTACTGGCGGCGTATTGTCATCATCATCAACTGTTATTTTAGGGAGGGATTAATTTATGGAAAACATAATTCCTAGACCAGATCAGGACAGTGATTCCGAGCCATTTTGGGCAGGACTGAAAAAAAATAAGCTGTTCATCCAGCAATGTGAACATTGTGGCGAGTATATTTTTTATCCGCGATTGATTTGTCCATATTGTTTTTCTGAAAGAGTAATGTGGGTGAAAGCTACTGGAAACGGACAGATATATTCATATACTGTAGTACACCGTGCTTTCGGAGCATTCAAAGACCAAACACCATTTATCATTGGGATTGTAGAATTAGATGAAGGAGTTCGTATGATGACCCGTATTTTAGGTAATCAGAATCAAGTGAAAATTGGCAAATCCGTTAGTATTTTTTATAAAAAAATAGATAGCAATCTTACCCTACCCTATTTTCAGATTACTTGAACGAGTCTAGTCTCCCCCTTCGCGTAAAATTTAGGCACTTGAAGTGATTTATTATATTACTTTATAGAGGTGAATCATTTGATAAGTGAAAAACGAGTCACTCCAGAACAATTACGGTCTTTTTTTCAACCTAAAAATATTGCTTTGATAGGCGCAACAGACAATTCTCTATGGTCAATCAGTACGTATGAAAACCTTAAAAATCATGGGTTTTCTGGTTCTATTTATTGTGTCAATCCCAATAAAAAAATGGTACACGGAGAAAAAGCCTATCCTTCTATTCGGGATATCAAAAAACCAATAGACTTGGCTTATATTATGGTATCAACTAAGCATCTTTTACAACTGATGCAAGAGGCAGCAGATGCCAATGTTCAAAACTTAGTTTTATTAACCTCCGGCTTCAGTGAAATTGGAGAAAAAGGAAAGGAACTGGAAAAAAAGGTATTAAAATTAGCTGAGGAAAATAACCAGATTATCCTCGGTCCCAATGGAAATGGATTCATTCATATTACCGAAAAAATAACACCGTATGGATTACCCTTACCGCAATCACTAAAACCCGGTTCAGTGGGCGTTGTTTTACAAAGCGGAGCATTAGCTAGTCAATTAGTAACATTGTCAGAGACCCGCCATATAGGCCTCAGTTTGCTTGTTTCCATGGGGAACGAAACGATGGTTTCAATGACAGACGTAATCGATTATTTAATTGAGGATAAAAACACGAAAGTAATTGCTTTGTTTATAGAATCTATCCGCCAAACTAAAGAATTTGCAAGAGTTGCACAAAAAGCACTTGAAAGCGGAAAACCTATCGTTGCCTTAAAAATAGGTCGGAGCGAAGAAAGCGCTAGGAGCGCAATGGCACACACAGGTGCACTGGTGGGAGATGATGTTGTTAATGATGCAGCATTCCGCCAACTGGGAGTAATTCGGGTTCATTCGCTGGAAGATTTAATGACAACAGCTGGATTATTAGGTCATACATTGCATTTGCCAGGCCGAAATATGGGCGTTGTAACGCCTTCAGGAGGAGCTTGTGATATCATCGCCGATCGTTCCGCAGATGAAAATATCTTGTTACCGGATTTTGCACCAGAAACCGTTAAGCAATTAGAGTCCATAGTTCCTGATTTCTCCACTGTTAACAACCCGTTAGATATTACTGGTTATGTAGTTGTCGACCGTACACTCATGTTTCGCACAATAGATGTAGTTATTAATGATCCGCATCTAGATTTTGTCTTTTGTTTACTAGACCCTCCAAGAGTAAAACCAGATAATGCCGACGATTTACTGACACAATATAAAAAACTTAAAGAACGTCTTGATTATCTACAGCGCCCTGTCATATTTGTAATGAATGTAGGGGTTGATGTCAGCGAATTTGGAAAAACGTTAATGGAAGAAACCAATATTAATTTTGTCGGCGGTATGGAACATGGTATGACAGCGATTGGAAACGCCTTGTGGTGGAATGAACAAAAAAACAATATTGAAATGTCTTTTAAGCTCAATCAAAAAACACTTCATTCGTCAGATAACAATCAAATGTCTTCTGTTCAATGGTCTGAATATAATGCGAGAGAATATTTAATAAAACAGGATGTTCCTGTTGTTCCCGGCAAACTTGCCACTAATTCAGAGAAAGCCATTACTGCAGCCAAAGAAGTTGGTTATCCAGTAGTGATGAAAATCCAGTCGGAACTCATTGCTCACAAAAGTGATGTTGGTGGTGTGGCATTAAACCTCCAAACAGATGAAGAAGTCAAAAAAGCTTATCAAAATATGATAGATAAAGTAAACAGCAACCATGAAGCATCTAATATCAATGAAGTCCTAATAAGTCCCATGCGGAAAGGTGGAACAGAAATACTTGTCGGTCTCGTAAAAGATCCTTTATGGGGCTATGTATTAACTGTTGGTTTGGGTGGTATATTTGTAGAAATTTTTAAAGATACAAGTCTCCGCATTCTCCCGGTCAACCAACAAGAAATTGTATCCATGCTGAAGGAATTGAAAAGTGCTCCCCTTTTATCAGGTGCTAGAGGGCAAGCTGCTGCAGATATCTGTCATATAGCAAATGTAATCTATAAAATAATCGAGGCAGCAGATAAGTTATCTGGATTAGAAGTATTAGAAGTTAACCCTTTATTTGTTAAGGGAGAAACCGTAGAAGCACTAGATGCTTTTATTCATACGATCGAGTAGAATCACTTGCCAAAATAGCCCTTTGTACAACGCAAGTGTATCCCATCTCGGAGAAAGAATCACCTGCTAGTTCGACCTTTACGAACAAAGCAGGTGTACCCTGAATCGAGAACAAAGAATTACGATCATGCAACACTTAAAAAAAGGAGGTTTTTGAATGCTTAACATATTTAAAAAACGCGAATTAACAACTTACCCAACTGGAAAGCAAAGAATTATTTTATTATTTCTAGTAGTTTTAGCTAATTTTATTGCGGCTTATGAAGCACAAATCGCTCCCGTCGTCCCTCTTTTGTTGGAAGATTTTAATATGAGTCTAACCACATATGGATTGATTACAGCTGCTTCAGTCTTTTTTGGTGCCTCTTCTGCGTTTATTTTTGCTCCATTGGCTGATCGTTATGGCAGGGTCAATTTTTTAATTCCTAGCTTACTATTAACTACATTTACAGTGTTTGGAATGGCTTTGGTTACTTCAGCAACCAGTTTATTAATCATGCGCTGTTTAATGAGTTTTATAGAAGGTGTTGCTGTCAGTACAACAGCTGGATTAATTCGTGACTATTCTCCTCGTACAGGTCGTGCAATGGGATACGCATTTTGGACATTCGGACCTGTTGGATCCAATTTCTTTGCCAATGCTATTGCAGGATGGACGTTACCTATTTTTGTAGTATGGGAGTCTCAGTTTATTATTCAAGGAAGTATTGCTCTGATTGGATCCCTAATCGTAATGTTTTGGATTAAAGATTTGTCTCCTCAAGTCCGACAAAAAATTGTTACAGACGATGACCACGCTAGTACTATCAATGAAGAAATTGAAAGTGATGATGATAAAGTTGAAGAACAGAAGTTTAAGCATATTTTTAAAATCCCGCGCATGTGGTTACTACCTGTTGGAATTTCATTCTTTCTAATGACTTATTTAACCATTCAAGCTTATGGAGCCACTTTTTTAGTTCAGGCTTTTGGCTATACTGATTCAGAAGCCGCTAGCATAGCAAAATACTTCTGGTTATTTAATTTATTCACATTGGTTCTTGCCGGTTTGATATCAGATAAGTTAAGACTAAGAAAAATCATTACAATGGTTGGCGCTATATTGTCTGTAGTGTATATAGCTTATTTTGCAACTTTAGTAGGTTCTGAGATTCCTATTACACACATGATGATTTATACCTCTCTCCTAGGAGGATTTTTAGGAATAGCTTACGGACCATGGATGGCTTTATTTTCTGAGAATGCTGAGGATATTAGAGCTACACTGCAAACTACAGCTTGGGGGATATTTAACTTCTCTGTTCGCGCTGTCGCTATTGCTGTAACTCTGATTGCACCAGTTGTCGCTGCAAAGAACGGTTGGGGAACGTGGTTTTGGATAACCTCCATCGCTGCTGTTATTTATATCCCAATTGTATTTTCAGCAAAAGGTCCATGGTTTAAAAAAAATAAAAATATCCATTAATAGCTTCAAATGTGCATCTAATTAGAATAAGCATAACTTATCAAGGAGGAATGAATCTTGAAACGTTTTGAAGAAAAAATAGTGTTGGTAACAGGAGCAAGCCGTGGTATCGGTAAAACCATTGCCACAAAATTCGCCAGTGAAGGAGCAAAAGTATGTCTTATTGATATTAATAAAGAAATATTAAATACCACCATTGAGGAAATAACAGATAAAGGCTTTGAAGCAAAGGGATTTGTATGTGATGTCTCTGATAGTAAACAGGTCAATGATGTTGTAGAGAAGATTATAAAAGAATATAAGACAATTGACATTCTAGTAAATAATGCAGGAGTCTTACGTGATAATCTCATATTCAAAATGTCAGATAGTGATTGGGATACCGTCATGGACGTGCACTTGAAAGGATCTTTTAACTTTGCCCGGGCTGTCCAAACTAAAATGGTAGAAAATAAATTTGGGCGAATTATTAACACTTCATCTTCTTCTGCACTTGGGAATCGGGGGCAAGTAAACTATTCTACTGCAAAAGCAGGGCTTCAAGGCTTTACCAAAACATTGGCAGCTGAACTAGGCAAATTTGGAATCACAACAAATGCAGTTGCTCCAGGTTTCATTGAAACAGATATGACAAAGGAAACTGCAAAACGTATCGGGATTTCTTTTGAAGATATGGTAAAAGGCAGCATCAGGCGAATCCCTGTCGGCAGAAGTGGTAAACCAGAAGATGTAGCCAATGCTGTGATGTTTTATGCCATGGAAGATTCATCATTCATTAACGGTCAAATATTATATGTAGCGGGAGGACCTGTAGATTAAATACTGTACATGTCTATTCCTGAGATGGGGGGATTTCTATGTTTGAACATTTGATTGGAAAACAATCTCAGAAAGTCATTAACGAAGTAGAAAGAGGGGCTGTTAAACAATTTGCCGAAGCCATTGGTGATCCACATCCAATTTATGTAGATAGAAGCTTTGGAGAGAAATCCAATTATAAAACCAATATTGCACCTCCAACATTTCCACAAACGTTTGACTATGGCAATATTAAAGCACTCAAACTACCTAAAGCTGGATTAATTCATGGGGAACAGTCATTTGAATATCAGCGTCCGATTACTGTTGGAGAAACTTTACAATGTTACTCAGAAATTTATGGCTATAAAGAGAAGCATACTAAATCTGGCAAACTTGGATTCCTTTCGATTCAAAATATTGGTGAGGATCAATCGGGTATAGAGGTTTTCCATACTAAATCAGTCATCATTATTACAGAAGCAGTTAGAGGAGGTTCATAGCATGATAAGTATTCAAGAATTAACTGTGGGGGAATCATTGCCAGTTATAGATTTAAAACCAGTATCCCGTATAGATTTAATTAAATATGCAGGGGCTTCTGGAGATTTCAATCCAATCCATACAATTGATGAAGAAGCAAAAAAGGCTGGACTACCAGGTATTATAGCCCACGGTATGTGGACAATGGGAAATCTTTCACAGTTATTTACCCCTTATATACACGCAGGTTTTATACAAAAATATTCAGTGCGTTTTGGTAACATGGTATTTTTAGGGGACATCATCACATTAAAGGCTGAACTCAAAAAGAAACAAAAGCAAATGTTGACTTTCGATGTTACCGCTGAAACGCAAGATGGAAAAAACGCATCTGCAGGAGAGATTTGCTTTTCATTATATGAAACTATTTAAAGATATGGACGAATTATAATAAAAGTTTTACAAGTCAGAAACCATATTCTCTTTTTCTCCCTATTAATAGAAGTAACAATGATATCTTTTTGAGTCATGCTAGCTTGGAGATTCATTACTCCGGGCTAGCATGACTTTATGAACATCCCAAACAGAGATATTTTTAATACTATTCATTATAGATAATTAGTCAATCTTATTCATTGAGTTTGTTGAATCAAAATCCGAACGTTTAGCAAATAACCTTGTATTTGGAATCTGACTTGAATGATTGTAACGTAAGGCGGCGACTTCTTCGGGAAAAGTACGAGTGTTGAGACCACACTGTGAACGGTTTAGGCGAAGATAGGAAGGCTAAATTCGCTACGTTGCTAGAACAACGCCTTCATGACCAACGTCCTGTTGGCCCGAGGTTCAAGCCGATCCCCGGCAAAGTAGACAATGTGAAAGTGATTTCTTGAACGGATGTAAGCCTTGAGCTGTTATGAAGTTGAAGCGTCCGACTGCAGTGAAAGCCATTCTTAAGTAGATATCAACGTTCAGATTTTATATCCTGTTATTGACTTATGAAATTGACTCATAATACCTAAAGTTTTTCACATATATTTATATTGTGTGAAATAAGGAGATGGAAACTTGAAATGCAAGGAGCTCAGCGCGGTCAAAATCAAGGTCAAGTAAGAAAGGGGCCTATCATTGCAATCATGATGGTTGGAGCATTTGTTTCAGTTATGAATCAGACCTCAATGAATACTGCTTTAGCTCCTATCATGCTAGATTTGCGCATTACTGAAAGTACTGCACAATGGTTGACTACCGGATACATGTTAACAAACGGAGTATTGATACCCGTTACCGCTTATCTCATTGAAAGATTCACAACACGTCATCTATTTCTCATGGCAATGGGACTATTCTCATTGGGAACATTGATTTGTGGACTTTCCCCGAATTTTATGATCCTTATGACCGGACGTGTCATCCAAGCTTCCGGAGCAGGAATTATGATGCCACTTATTATGAATGTTGTCTTGGCAATGTACCCTTTAAACCAACGTGGAAAAGCAATGGGATATATCGGTATCGGAATTTCTTTCGGCCCCGCTCTCGGTCCAACACTTACTGGATGGATATTAATGAACCACTCTTGGAGATTGGTGTATTTTATCTTTTTAGCAATTGCACTTATATCTGTTATTGTTGGTCTTTTTGTATTAAGAAATGTTACAGAACAAACATTTCCTAAGCTTGATCTTACAAGTATAATGCTATCTACACTAGGGTTTGGTGGAACATTATATGGATTCAGTGCGGCTGGAAATAATGGTTGGCAAAGCCCAGATGTAATTTTTGGTTTTATAATCGGGGGAATCACACTGATTTTATTTCTATGGAGACAACTCGTATCCAATGTACCGATGCTTGAACTCAGAGTATTTAAGTATCCTATGTTTACAATCTCAGGAATTATTAATGCAATCGTTACGATGGCGGTTTTTGCTGGTATGGTACTTGTTCCCATTTACTTGCAAAACATGCGTGATTTTTCGCCAATGGAAGCAGGTTTACTTGTTTTGCCTGGAGCAATTTTAACAGGAATAATGTCGCCAATTTCAGGAATAATCTTTGATAAAATTGGCGCCCGTTGGCTCGCTATTACTGGTCTAGGTGTAATGGGGGCAGCTACATACGGATTTAGTACAATGACAGCCGTAACTTCTTATACAGTGGTTATTTTCTTATATACTATCCGAATGTTTGGTATGTCACTGATAAGTATGCCTATTATGACAGCAGGCTTGAATCAATTGCCCCAGCATTTACACTCACATGGTTCTGCAATGATGAACACATTAAGGATGTTGTCAGGATCAATCGGAACTTCCATTCTTATAACTGTGATGGCCATCCACAAAAAAGACTATTTTCATAAAATGTTAGCTGCAGGCAACATTTCTTTTCCTCAATCCATTGACAACATAACATCATCAGCAGCACAAGAAAGTCTTACCAAATTATCTCCAGCATTACAAAATCAAATAATAACAATATATAATCATGCTTCCATTAAAGGACTCAACGACGCATTTATCATCGCTACATTATTTGCAATTGGCGGATTAATTTTATCATTCTTTCTTAAAAATGTCACAGCACCAAAAGAAGATAAGAAAAAAAGGAAAGAGGGGGAGTTTTAATATTATATAAATAGACGGTCGCAGAAAACTGAAAGATTTTACAGCAGTTATGTTTATTTTATTCT
>Ga0079226_10003409_pt1 | contig 12207 bp, 7 predicted proteins | sample Poulit2014_FD_76345 | JGI IMG/M metagenome (GOLD analysis project Ga0079226, IMG submission 76345) | Agricultural soil microbial communities from Georgia to study Nitrogen management - Poultry litter 2014 | ecosystem: Environmental > Terrestrial > Soil > Agricultural land | place: USA: Georgia... | reverse complement strand
TTCTTTAAATATAATCTTTTTGGATGCTGCGCCCATCATTATCAAAGTCCCTTCATAAAAACTTTCTTACAAAAGTATAAAATTGTATAGATGGATTGGCAAGGATATTGAATAGGATATGTAGATTCCTTTATGTCTTACACTTTTTAGAGATATTAGCTATATAAAAATACACTAAAACCTTTTGACTAAACAAAAAACAGCTTTCAATATTAGCTGTTTGATTAGTTGGGTTTGATTTTCCAGCCCGAATTGCTTCTAGATCAATCTGTAAAATATACCAAAAATCGATGTTGGTCGGGCATTTGGATGGGGAAGTCTATAAATGTTGTGATAATCAACTATAAATATGACGTCCTACAAATTTCGAGAAGTACATTTTACTATGAAACAAAAGGCCGTGAAAACAATAATTAAGAACTGACAATATTGGTTGTGTATATCTTCAAAAAAGTAGTAGCATCTATGGGCAAAAAATCAAAAAAGAACATAAAAAAACTAGGATGGATTGTGTCCCGTCGATGGATTGGCTGAATCATGAAAGAACAAAGTATTGTTTCTAAATACTAAATTCATTCTTCTATCCTAAGTATTTCATCGTTACCTTCGCTGAATTGATTTGCAATATAATTTCGCCCGTAACAGTTTCAACTGTAGCGCAAAAGTAACCTCCTTCTACAAATGCTGACCCCAGTCTATTCCACTTTTTAAAAGTTTTCGTTAATATACAAAAGTGACGATTCCAAATCAGACAGTGCTTTGGTTATGGAAGACTCTTCGCCAACTGTGTAGCGAAGTACAAGATTTTGTTAATCACTTCATCATTAATACTGCCAAAAGGAAGCATTCTCTTAAGAATGCTTCCTCTCTATTTCTATATAATCTTAATGCAAGATTTGTTGATGATAATTATAACTGACTATACTACTTTGGTTTCGGGAAAAAGCGACCCGAATTTATTAAAATCAGTAGTTTTTATAAATCAGTAGCTCCTAATCAGTTTCTTTACCTTTTCTCTCTTCCAATTCTTTTACAATTTGTGGATACTTTTGATCCAAATCATACATGCGTAATAATAAGTAAGTAATAATAAGTAATACTAATGGAAGATATATGCTAATAGTCAATATGCTTATTACAGCAGAATCTGGTTGAGTCGCCAGTGAACCATCATAGTTACCAATCGCTAAAATCCATCCAACCACAGCAGTTCCTAGTCCGACTCCAATTTTCATTCCAAAACTACTTGTACTATTAACCATACCTACAAGACGTTTACCAGATTTCCATTCTCCATATTCAATTGTATTCGTTACCAAAACACTCCCAATTGCCATTAATGGAATGGTTGCGAATGTAGTAAGGCTACCAAATACTAATGTCGCGATAAAGCTGTAAGGCATAAAAGTTCTTATTCCTGTTCCCAAAATCCCCACTAGCATTCCAATTCGCGCGGTTTTTGCAAGACCAAATTTTTTCATCATTGGTCCTACAACAGAAAAACCTATAATAGTTGGAATTAATCCTACAGCTCCCATAATACCAACTAAATTATCATTTCCGAGTATATGTTCAGCATAATAAGGCCCTGTAGAATTAATTAAAGCATACAACATTTGGGAAAATAAAGTTATAAATAAAGCAATAACAAAATATTTATTCTTAAAAATTAATTTCAGGCTTTCAAAAAATGAGGCGTTGTCTTCTTCTGCTTTTTCTATTTCCGTCTCTTCTTTAGATGTAAAAAATGTTATCAGTAATGCTATACTAGATACCACACCCAGAACAATACCAAGAATGATCCATGCTCTTTGATCTCCACCTAACATATTCGAAGCTGGAATCAAAATAATTGCTATAATCATTCCAATGATGTAGCCAAAAACTGCTCGTGTAATTCCCATTTTTCCTCGTTCTTCGGTACTTCTTGTTCTTAAAGCCATTAAACTTCCATAAGGAACTTGAATTGCAGTATATACAATTCCCGTTGCAAGAAATAATGTAATGAAAACATATATATACTTAATTGTAATTGATGCATTAGCAGGTGCTGTGAAAAGTAAAATAATTGCTAATAATGTGGGAAGAGAAACCCATAATAACCATGGACGTGCTTTACCATATTTCGATTTTGTACTATCAACTAACTTACCTATGATAAGATCAGTAAACGCATCCAAAATTCTTGTTAGAAGCATAATTGTTCCTACTACGCCTGCAGCCAAACCAATCTTATCAGTATAAAAATAGGTAATAATTCCAACTAGTCCACTTATCGCATTAGTTGCAAACATGGCTGCACCATCACCTAAATAATGATTGAATCTCATTGTTTTTTGAATACCTTGACTATCAAGTCCAAGTTCTTTTTTCCGTTTAACAGTTTTGCTTGATAAAACTTCCCTTTTCTCCTTCATGATATACCCCCTTCTACTTTTTTGATCCATATTAAATATTTTAAAAACCCATTCATAAATAAATTGAAATTGGTAATGGGGAAGGAGAGGTAAGCAAAATTCTCTCTCCTTGTTTGACTTTTAAACTCACAACTCGGTTAATGACCTCTTTCAGCATTATTTAAAGCATCGATAATAGTTTTAAAAAGCTGCTCTGATTCATCCGGTGCCATTGCAACAATTTCACTTAAAGTTGACTGAAAAGCGAATTGTATCATTGGATGCTCCACCATTTCTGGTGCATATTGGTTTATTATTTGAATAGCTGCCGGTTCATCAAATATTTCTTTTAATGTTGAATCCATTGAAAATCGTTCAAGATCCAAATTTGTCTCTGTGGCATATTCCCAATGATAGGATCCAGAACCGACTTCAATTTGTTTATCTATCTCTGGTAAGTAAATGACGGCTGTTGTATTAGCAGGAATTTCGATATCTACAATAATTTTTTTATTATTACAAGACCAGGCACTTTTTATTGTCCCATACATGGAATCAAAGGTTGCCTCTAAACTATGAATACCTTTAATAAACATTGGTTTGACTAATATTTTTTTATAACCAGGTTCAATTTGGTTAATTCCTGCTAATTTGCGATACATCCATTCACCGATAGAACCATATGCATAATGATTCAAAGAGTTCATTCCTGATTCTTCAAAATCTCCATTAGGTAAGATTGAATTCCAACGTTCCCATATCGTTGTTGCACCTTTTTTTACAGCATAAAGCCAAGACGGGTAATCTTCCTTCATAAATATTGTCCCTGCCAAATCATGGGCACCATTCTCAGATAAGGCATGACATAAATAGGGTGTTCCAACAAAACCAGTTGTTAAATGGTTTTTATGTTCTGCTATATTTATTTTTAATGTTTCCAAAATCCTTTCCCGATATTGTTCTTCTGCCAAATCGAAATGAAGAGCCAAGATACATGCAGTTTGTGTATCGCTGACCAATCTTCCTGTCTTCGTAATAAATTCTTCATTGAATGCCCTTTTAATTTTTTTATAAAGCTCTCCGTATTTTTTAGCATCATCTGTATTTTGGATAATATTTGCAGTTTCAACTAAAATTTTAGTTGAATATGCATAATAAGCATTAGCTACTAAGTATTTGTCGGTAGCACCTGTTCGATCTTCTGAACCTTCTTCTTTATCTAAAGCTAGCCAATCCCCATACTGAAAGCCTGTTTGCCATAAACCGTTACTTCCACAACGTGAGGTTATATAGTCTATCCAGCCTTTCATACTTTCGTATTGCTCTTCCAAGATTCTTATATCACCATAGGTTTGATAAATGACCCAAGGAATAATGACTGCTGCATCACTCCACGCTGCTGCTCCTTCTTGATTTCCTAGGATATTTGGAACAACATGGGAGACGCCAAATTCTTCAGTTTGCTCTGTAGCTAAATCATGAAGCCATTTCGTAAAGAACAAGGCACTATTAAAGTTATAAGTAGCTGTTCCTGAAAATACCTGTGCATCACCAGTCCACCCGAGTCTTTCATCTCGCTGTGGACAATCTGTCGGTATGTCTAAAAAATTCCCTCGTTGACTCCACTCAATATTACTTTGTAATTGATTAATCAATGGATTTGAAGTTTTAAAAGTTCCAGTTTGCTTCATGTCCGTATGAAGAACACAGGCAGTGAAGTTTTCCAATTCAATATCATCTAACCCATCAATAGCAATATATCGAAATCCATGAAAGGTGAAGTGTGGCATAATCGTCTGTTCTTGTCCATTGCAAATATATTCATCAATCGATATTGCTTGACGAAGAGTATCTGGATAAAAATTTCCATCCTTATCTAACGTCTCAGCATGGCAAATCGTTATTTTTTGTCCTTTTTCCCCTTTTACATTTAATTCAACAAATCCAGCAATATTTTGACCAAAATCAAGAACTTTTTCGCCTTTTGGAGTAGTGATTAATTCCTTTGCAGGCAAACGCTTAATAATTCGTACGGGTTCACTTTCTTGGCCAATAAGTAATTCTTTATCGTAAGGCAGTTGAACCACTTTGTTCTGTTCTGTGGCTTGAAAGCAAGAGTCAATGGTTTCACCCATATAAATTTCACTTTTTCGTATAACTCCAGTTGTTACTGACCAATATTCATCTGTTTTCACAATTTCTGATGTACCATCCGTATACGTAATATGAATTTCTGCTATAGTTGCTACTCGATCCCCATAATGATTTGGTTTGACTGTGAATCCTAAAATACCTTTATACCAACCATTACCAACGGCGATCTCGATTTTATTTGTTTCTTTCAACATCTCCTCTACCTGATAGGTTTGGTATTGAATTCGCTCATTATAATTCGTCCAACCTGGAGCAAAGAATGTATCTCCAACTTTTTCACCGTTTATCTTTATTTCATATACTCCTAAAGCTGATGCATAAACTCGAGCCTTTGCAACTTCTTTCTTAAGTTCAATATCTTTAAAGAAAATTGGGCATGCTGTTTCTTCTTCCGGAAAGCTATGGGTAATCCAGTCAGCAATAAAGTTTTCCCCTTTTAACAATCCTGTTTCAAAGGTTGCTGTTTCGGTTGTTTGATTTCCCTTATTGTCCCAAACGTCAACATAAACGTCGTATATTGTACATTTTTCAAGTTTCTGACCAGCATACTCTATTAAAACCGAAGCACTACTATCACGTTTGCCTGAGTCCCATACAACCTCTCCTTCTTTTATTACAACAATACGATAGGCAGCTTGGAGGACATTTTTTTCGTTAGATATCAATTTCCATGAAAATCTTGGTTTTTTAACATCTAAACCAATTGGGTTATCTTGGTATTCAATTAGAATATCTTTAATCTTCATCGATAAACATCTCCTTTCTTTATTTCCTGGTAGTTTGCTCATTCAACTGTTCATTTAACATATGAATCATATCTGACAACATATCTTCCGTTAAAGAACCTTGGCTGAAATTCATTAAAGCACGTAATGGCATGTACTTTGCCATTGCTTCCATCATGTCTGATGTAACATTATCATCAGGTGTTGCTTCTGCTGCTGGATTACCCTCATTCATTCTCGATAACATCTCTGTTGCAACAGACGATAGAATTGGGTGTGCTAGCAAATCACCAATTGTAATATTTCTGTCAATAGGTTTATGATGTATAACGGTTGATTGAAGCCAGATACTATCTTTTAAGACAATTTCTCTTGATGATTTTCCGATTAGTATGTTAAATTCACCTGATTCAACATGCCAATCTTCTACGTCAACGTTATAATAAGCAAAAGAACGTTGATCTAATATAAAAGTTACTGTTTTATCTTCTCCTGGTTGTAACTCTACTTTTTCAAAACCTTTCAATTCCTTCTCAGGACGAACGACTTGACTCTCAACGTCTCTTACATAGAGTTGAACAATTTCTTTACCTGGTAATGAACCAGTATTTTTAACATTAACAGTAACCTTTGTGGTCTCTGTGTCTTTCATTTCTTTTTGATCAATGGTCAAGTTATTGTATTCAAAGGTTGTATAGCTTAGCCCATACCCAAAGGGGAATAATGGGTCAATTTCCTTTTTATCGTAATAGCGATATCCCACAAAAATTCCTTCTTTGTATTCCACTTTATCTCCTTCACCAGGGAAATTAAGGTAAGATGGTGTATCACTTATTTTTTTCGGAAATGTTTCAGTCAACTTCCCACTCGGGTTTGCAATACCATATAGCAAGTCTGTTATACCTCCCCCCAGTGCCTGACCTCCTAAATAGCTTTCCAACAATCCTTTTACCTTGTTGAGCCAAGGCATTTCAACCGGAGCACCATTACTTAACACACCAATGACATTTGGATTCACTTCAGAAATTGACTCAATCAACTGGAGATGGTTATCAGGCATTCTCATATGTTCTCGATCATAACCTTCTGATTCATATCGCTCTGGTAGTCCTACAAACAATATTACTTTTTCTGCCTGTTTAGCTACTTCCTTCGCTTCATCAATCAAGTGATTGTCAACTTCATCACTTGCCAGATCATACCCTTTTGCAAACATTACTTTTTTATCCGAAACCATTTGAATTTCGTCTAAAATATTGTCTAGTTTTGTTGGATTAATATGTGAACTTCCCCCACCTTGATAACGCGGTGAATTTGCAAATTCACCAATAACAGCAATCTTGTCATTTTTTTTCAACGGCAAAATTTCATCATCATTTTTCAATAAAACCATACTTTCTCTAGCTATTTCTCTAGCCAATTGATGGTGATTTTCTTTATCATAAGCTGCATTGTTTTGCTTACTTTCCAAAGCCTTTTTAATTATTACAAGTAATCTTTCAACTGCTTTGTCTAAAACTTCTTCCGGTAACTCGCTATACTTAACAGCATCAATAATTTTTTGTTCACCAATTTTACCACTTGGTGGCATTTCTAAATCAAGACCATTAGCTAAAGCATCTACTCGTTCATTAACACCTCCCCAGTCAGATACAACAAATCCGTTAAAACCCCATTCATCTCTTAAAATATCATTCAAAAAATAGCCACTTTCAGAAACAAACTTCCCATTTATCTTGTTGTAAGAGGCCATGACAGTCCATGGATTTGCTTTTTTTATAGCGTTTTCAAAGCTAGCAAGATAAATTTCTCTTAATGTACGTTCATCAACAATCGTATCAATTGTCATTCTGCGATGTTCTTGATTATTAGCGACAAAATGCTTTAATGACGTTCCTATCCCTTGGCTTTGCACTCCTTCAATATGAGCTTCTGCTATTTCAGACGATAAATAAGGGTCTTCAGAAAAATATTCAAAGTTCCTTCCACATAGAGGTGAGCGTTTTATATTTGCTCCAGGGCCAAGAATAATCGATACATCTTCTGCTTGACACTCCTTTCCTAATGCTTCACCCATTTTCATAATCAAAGATCGATTCCATGAGCTTGCTAAACCGGCTGCTGTTGGAAAGCAAGTAGATTTCACACTTTCCTGAATACCAAGGTGATCTGCCCCCTCTTCTTGTTTTCTTAGACCATGAGGCCCATCTGTCAACATTAAAGAAGGAATCTTAAATTTCTCAATTCCCTCCATATGCCAAAAGTCCTTTCCAGAACAAAGTGCTGCTTTTTCTTCTAAAGTCATTTGTTGTAAGATTTCTTTAGTATTCAAACTTTTGACCTCCTTGTAATCTTTCTAATGAATATTGTAAGGGCTTTACTAATTAAATTATGGTAATATTATTCTCTTTTTGATAATATTTTTTTGAGCCCTAAACTTAAATGTTATTTTAGGTTAAGTTTTATATCAGAAAGGATGACACACTATGTCTAAAGATCACTATTGTTTTTTCAGAGAAATATGTAACTTGATATCAATTACCTTTGATGTTTCAACTTTTTTTATAACACCAGCAGGAGAAATAGAATTTGAATATACTGAAAATGGACTTTTAAACCCCATCTATCAAAACGATAAGTTTAATCTATTCTCATTAATAGAATTTGAACCAAATGAACAACTCTACTATCCTAGTATCAGAGAGACGTATTTTTATGAAAACTATGTGCTAATTAGTGTGACTGATAAAAGTGAATTTATTGGAACAGTCATTATCGGCCCAACACTCCCCTATGTAGTGTACGACGACAAAATAAATGGCATTATCAATGATTTAAATATCTTTTCAAAGAAAGAACAGATTTATAACTATTATGACGCTATAACCGTGATTGATAAGGATAAACTTATACAGATTATTTCAATGTGTCACTATTTGATTAATCATTCTATAATTTCAACAGAAAAGATTAAGCAATATTCTTCACAAGAAATGCAAGACGAAGAAATTCAAAACGGAGCAGAAATACTCACAACACGAATAGACTTTATACGTGATACTCATCATGATCCCTTAATGGAAGAACAACTATTATCAATCATAAAGGAAGGAAGAACAGAAGAGTTAAAACAATTCTATTTCTCAGAAGAAGAAAAAGTAGGAGTATTGTCAAAGTCTAGTCAGATACGCTCAAAAAAAAATATTGGTATTATAGGAATTACATTGGGTACTAGAGCTGCCATCGACGGTGGACTGAATCCAGAAATCGCCTTTTCTATAAGTGATATTTATATACAACAGTTAGAAGATTTATTTAATCTAAAAGATATCGATGAGTTGCAAGCTAAGGCTATTTTTATACTTACAGAAAAAGTAAACGAAATTAAAAATAAACAATTTTCAAAAACCATTACGGATTGTAAAAATTATATTTACGACAATCGATTTAAAAAGTTAACTCTTAAAGAAATAGCTACCACAGTAAATCTAAGTCAAAGCTACTTATCCACTTCATTTAAAAAGGAAACAGGAATAACTGTAAGCGATTATATTCAACAAGTAAAAATAGAAGAAGCAAAAAATTTTATAAAGTATAAATCGATTCCTCTTTCAGAAATTAGTACATTGTTAAATTTTTCGGATCAAAGCTACTTTACAAGGGTTTTTAAAAAAATTACTGGTCTTACACCGAATAAATATAAAAAAAGTTTCCATTTATAGAAAGATAATTAAAAATAACGTGAGCAAATCTAGTCTTTTCTGTAACATCTTATCGGAGCCTGTTCATCTACGCTTTATGCTTGAAAACGTATTTCCTTACGCTTCTTACATACACTGGCGTCATTGCTTTTGAACCTGGAGTAGGGGTTAAAGAAGTCCAAGAAAAACCTGATTATGCCGGTTATGATGTAACCATCTATACTTACACACATTTAACTAACAACATAAAAAATCCTCCCGTAAGTTCAAGCAACTAAGGAGGTTTGTAACGAATAATCTAAAAAACAAGGATTTACTAAAGTGAAGACTGCAAAAAAGCTTGGTATTTCAAGAACTACGAACTAGGGTATATAAATATTTAAATTAAGTTTGGGATATGATGTCAAAGTGGATGAAGGAAGAAAAAATTGAGAGTGTAAAATAGTTTGTGTAAATGGAAATGATGAATAAACCATGTTCATTTAAAAAGGAAGACCCTTTCTGTAGAATAGAGTTAGCGAGACAACATTCACAGAAAAGAAGTCTTCCCTATGAACTATCTTACTACAGATTTAATTGAAGCTCTAGCTAAAAAGCAAGACATTGAAGAGGTTTTTCGTCGCCATTTAGAAAAGGCAATTAATCAACTATTAAAACATGAACAAACTTATTGCAGATGCCTCTTCTAAGGTGGATAGTTTAAAAAGCGTATGGTGTTCTCTTTAGGAGTTGTAGTCGATTCAACTGTCTCAGATTGGTTTGCAGAAATACTTGGCTTACCATTTTTAGTATGTGCTATCGGTATGTTTGTTTCTGTAAGTATTATCATTTTCATTCAGCAAAAAAGAAAAACCGGCTTAACACATTCAAATCGGTCATTCTCCCTAAAGAGAGTAGACCGATTTTTTTATTCTTCATGCTATCCAAACAGATTTAAAAAAGAGCATAGGATTGACTACATTCTTCTCGAATATTATTTCATAAAGGGATTACTTCTATCATAATCATACTCGTATTTAAACTTCAAAATACGTAGCCATATCCTCTTGTTCTATACGATAACCTATATAAAAGGAACCAAAGATGCCATACTTCGCACTTACCTCATCAAAACGTGTATCATAAATGAGTTTTTTAAATTGCAATGGATCCTCACAAAATAATGATACGCCCCATTCATAATCGTCTAAACCCATTGCTCCTGTTACAATTCGCTTCACTTCTTTTGTAAAAGGTTTCGCTGTTTCTATATGTTCAAACATTAAATTTCCTCGATCTTCTTTAGGCAACTGGAACCAATTATATGTCTCCCCTCGAAGTTTACTCATCAGATAAAAACAAATATAATCATCCATCGGAATTTGTGTAAACAATTTCTGACGCATTTCTGGATCTTCATATGGATTATCATACTGCTTCGTATAAGAGCTCTTTTCTATAATCGATACAAATGAATAATTTGGTTTTGTATATTGTCCAAGTAATGATTTACTAAAAGCAAGTTCTGCTTTATTCAATTCTTTCATCGTAGGACGTAGTAGCATAAACATTAAGTCCGCCTTCTGCCCAACAATGGAATAAACAGCATGACTTCCTTCTTCGGCTCCTGCCGTCTCTTGCCATGAGCCTAATAACGACTGAAATTCTGACAATGCTTGTTCTTTAACCTTAGCAGAAGCACCCGCCCATTTTGCCCAATCCATTGTGCGAAAATCATGTAAAGCATACCAACCATCATAAGTTGTAACTGTTTCTACTCTCATTTCTGTCATTCCTCCTACCATATAATTCGTTCCCTTTCATCATACTACTTTTATAGATGGTACAGTGTGATAATCATCACATTTTTGTGAACGATGTTTTTTCGACAATGAAATTCTTTAAAACAATGCGATTATTTATAAAGTAAATTCTCCTCTAATGGCGAGTGTTATGCCAAAAGATTTAGTACTACTTCACGTTTAGATATTGTTAAGAAACGATGACAAGTATTTTTTGCGAGCGTGATTGAAAGTACTATTAGATATGCTTTTCCTATCTTCAGCTTGTCTATAAGTATAATATTTCTTTAACTCTAATATATGTTCAATTTATTTATTACTGTATTTTTTAGATCTACCCTCTCTAAATTTGGGGACTTGTTTTACAATAGCCTTTCCATCTTGTGTTCTTTCTATAATCATATCTCTTTCAAATTCAGCAAAGGCGATTATTACATTAAAAATCAATCTACCCGTTGGTATATCTTCCACCAACTCTTGTTTAAAACTTGAACACGTAACCATTTTCAAAAAATTGTTTGATAGTTTCTATTCCATCGATTACAGAACGCGTAAGCCTATCCAACTTTGTAACTACTAAAGTATTTCCGGATTCTAACTTCTGAAATAACTCTTGAAGCTGTGGTCTGTTTTTATTTGTTCCAGTCAATTTGTCTTTTTACAGCCCAATTTTTTTAAGGTTCTGAATTTTTCCTTCTAAATCTGTAAAAGGAATTGCGTGTGATTGTGTAGTTTTGTTTATTCTTGTTATCTATAATTCCGTTATAAATTACAAGCTTTATTTTAAAAAACGAGGTTCTCCCTTAGGAAGACCCCGTTATATCAAGCATTATTTACTTTGGCACATCATGTCCGACGTGTTGTAAGTTTCTTTTTACATTGTGCTTGGGTGTTGTAAATCTGTCCACTTCCCCTTACCTCACACGGAGGACAATTTTTCCTTTGACATGGTGTGTTTCACTTAATCGATGGGCTTCTTGAATCTCCTTAAGTTCCATAACTGTCCCTACATTTGCGCGGATCTTTCCTTGTTCAATCATTTCGCCAATCTTGGTAAGCTGTTCACCATCAGGTTCAAGGAAAACAAAGCCCGCTTTCACATTTCTTGCTTGGGCTAATTCCTGATCAGGCTGACCAGCAATAGAAACAAGATTACCACCTTCTTTTAAAACATCATAACTTTGCGTCTGGATGTTACCGCCGAGCGTATCAAATACAATATCCATATCAACAAGAACTTGTGTGAAATCCTCGTTGCGGTAATCAATAACTTTGTCTGCCCCCAACGATTTAACAAATTCGACGTTTCTCGTGCTGCATGTCGTTGCCACCCAGGCACCGAACGATTTTGCGAGTTGAATGGCAAAACTTCCAACTCCTCCTGATCCTGCGTGAATCAATACTTTATCACCCTGTTTGATGTCGGCAAAATCAACAAGACATTGCCAAG
>Ga0079226_10003408_pt1 | contig 12209 bp, 11 predicted proteins | sample Poulit2014_FD_76345 | JGI IMG/M metagenome (GOLD analysis project Ga0079226, IMG submission 76345) | Agricultural soil microbial communities from Georgia to study Nitrogen management - Poultry litter 2014 | ecosystem: Environmental > Terrestrial > Soil > Agricultural land | place: USA: Georgia... | reverse complement strand
TAGAAAATATTTAAGAAAATTAGTCGTTCAATTTTCTTAAAGCTGAAACGATTTCGCGTTTTGAATCTTCAACTTCACTGGTTTGTTTAATTACTTTAGCAGGCGTTCCTGCTACAACCGAACCAGCTGGTACATCTTGTGTTACAATTGCACCCGCAGCCACGATAGAACCTTCACCTACACGCACACCTTCTAAAATAACAGCGTTCGCACCGATTAGAACATCGTCTTCAATCATTACTGGAGAAGCACTAGGCGGTTCGATAACTCCAGCTAATACTGCACCTGCACCAACGTGTACATTTTTACCTGTCGTTGCGCGGCCACCAAGCGTTGCATTCATGTCTACCATTGTTCCTTCACCGACTACTGCACCAATATTTATCGTTGCTCCCATCATGATTACAGCACCATCTTCAATAGTAGCTTGTTCACGAATAAATGCACCTGGCTCAATACGAGCATTTGTGTTAGTTAAATCTTTTAAAGGGATAGCTGAATTACGGCGATCCATTTCTACTTCTAATTCTTCAATACTTGATTGATTTGATTCATAAAAAGCTTTCCAGTCATCCGCTTCACAGAAAATAACTTTTGAATCTGCTGATCCAAATACTTTGAAATTGTCAGGGAATGTTACATTTTCAAAATTCCCATTGATATAAACTTTCAGTGGTGTAGATTTTTTCGCATCACTGATATATTGAATAATTTCTTCCGCCGTTAAATGTTGTACCATAATTTAATACGCTCCTTAGTTTTTATAGATTATCAAATGTGTAAAAGTCATTTGCCTTATTAATTAATTTTTCTGCTGCACCAATTGCGCCATTTGCAAAAATATCTTTAGACTGGGCACGATGTGTGATTGCTATTGTTTCATCTGTGCCAGCAAATAGCACATCATGTTCTCCGACAATTGTACCACCGCGGATAGAATGAATACCAATTTCTTCTTGTGTACGTTTTTCAGTATTTTCATGTCTATCATATACCGGAGTAGATTGTTCACGTAATGATTCTATGACGTCATAAAGTTTCACTAAAGTACCACTTGGTGCATCTACTTTTTTATTATGATGTGCTTCTGTAAGCTCGATATCGAAATTTTGTAATAGGGGAACCGCTGCCTCTAAAATTTTAGTTAAAGCATGTACCCCATAGCTCATATTCGCACTGAAAAATACTGGCATTTTTTCACTTAATTCTTTTAGTTTATTAATAATTTCTTCTTTTTCGCCTGTTGTCGCTATAACTAGAGGTAAATTGAAATCTTCTTCTAGTAACGGTAATAATAACTCTGGATTAGAAAAATCAATCGCGACATCAGCTTCTTTTGCATCAGCAATGCGTTTAAAAGTAGGGTACGGATAATCTTTATTACTATCACGTACAATGACTCCTAAAATTTCATGTCCTTTTGCTTCAGCTAATCTTGCGACACGTTCATTCATTGCGCCGTAGCCAATCAGTACTATCTTCATGCTTTGTCACCTGCTTTAAATTGTTGGTATGCTTGTTCTAATGTTTGACGCTCATCATCTTCTAAAGGTACTAATGGTAAGCGTACTTCATAATTGCCAAAGCCTTCAACTGCTGTTAATGCCTTTACTGGGACAGGATTTACATCCACAGATAATGCATCTAACAATGTCTGTATTGGTTCAAATTGTGCTTCAATATCATTCCCATTTTGTTTAGCGTCGTATAGCTCTTGAAAAGATTTAGGAATAACGTTAGCTACTACAGAGATAACGCCATGTCCTCCTTCATCAAAATACCTAACCACATTGTCATCGTTTCCACTATAAAGTGCGAAATCATTTAAGTTGATGCGTGATTTTACATCCTCAAGATATTCAAAATCACTTGTCGCATCCTTCAATGCGATGATGTGTTCATTTTTACTTAAGGTTTCAACTGTTTCTGGTTCAATAGTCATATTCGTACGTGAAGGCACATTATATAAAACAACTGGTAAATTAACTGCATCTGCAATTGTTGTAAAATGTGCAATTAAACCACGTTGGCTTGTTTTATTGTAGTAGGGTGTAATCAGCATAATTGCATCTGCACCAATTTCTCTAGCACGAACTGAAGCTTGAATTGATTTTTGTGTGTTGTTCGTACCTGTACCAGCAATTACAGGTATACGACCATTGACATGATTTACAACAGTTTCTAACACTTGATCTTTTTCTTCATCAGTTAATGTTGGATTCTCAGCTGTTGTACCATTAACGACAATTGATTTCACATCGTTCTCAATTAAATAGTTCAAATGTCTTCTTAGTGCATTAAAATCTACTTCATTATGTGTAAAAGGCGTTGTTAACGCAACACCTACGCCTTCAAAAATATGTCCCATATTATTTTACTCCTTTCAAGCTCATTACTTGTTCAAGTATTTGCACTGCATTCAATGCTGCACCTTTCAATAAGTTGTCAGAAGTACACCATACATGGAATGTATTATCTAATGTTTCATCACGACGAATACGTCCTACAAAGATTTCGTCTTTGCCAGTAGAATGGATTGCTAATGGATACTCATTATTTTGTGGATTATCTTCAAGTACTACACGCTCATCATTTTCAAATAATTCTTGAATATCACTCACTGTAGCTTCTTTGTCTAATGTTACACTCATGTGTACGCTATGGCTGTCTTGTACTGGAACACGGACACATGTAGCTGTCACTTTCAAGTTATCATCATTTAATATCTTGCGTGTTTCATCTATCATTTTTTGTTCTTCTTTTGTATACCCATCTTCTAAGAAAACATCTATGTGAGGTAATACGTTATTATAAATAGGGTGCGGATATGCTTCAGGCGCTTTACCGTTTGCTCCTTCTGCTAAATCTTGTTTACCTTTCACTCCAGAACCAGAAACAGCCTGGTATGTTGTATAAGCAACACGTTTCAAACCAAATTGTTCTTGTAATGGTTTAAGTGGTACGACCGATTGGATTGTTGAGCAATTCGGATTCGCAATAATTTTTCTATCTAACACAGGTTCGTTTACTTCTGGAACGATTAAGTCAACGCCGTCAGTCATTCTCCATTGACTTGAATTGTCAATCACAATTGCGCCTGCTTCTTCAAAAATAGGGGAGAAGTGTTCACTTGTACTCCCACCAGCACTCATTAATACATAATCAAATTGTTCTTTAGCCGCTTCTTCTGTTAGTTCTCTAACAGTATAATTTTCACCTTGGAACTCAACAGTGTTACCAGCTGAACGAGCTGAAGAGAATAATACTAACTCATCAAATTCAATATTTTTACGGTCTAAAGTTTCCAACATTTTGCTACCTACTAATCCTGTTGCGCCTGCCAATGCTAATTTTGTCATATTTAATACACTCCATTTTCATAATTTTAGTTATTTTTATTATATTCCGAAAATTCAGATATCAAAAGCTTGATAAAGGGTCCGGACAGCACGTTCGCCATTTTCTACATCTATGACACATGAAATACTTATTTCTGATGTTGTCGTTTGGTAAAATGAAATATCATTTTCAATAAGCGTAATAAATGCTTTTGAAGCTACACCAGAAATATCACGCATACCAGAGCCAATTAAAGAGAGTTTAACGTATTCTTCATTAATCTTGAAGTCTAATGCATTAAATTGTCCCCGTAATGTTTCTAGTATCGCAGAAATTTGAAGAGCATCTGTATCTTTTATAGTAAAGGACATTTGCAATCCTTCCAAGTTAATAATTTGAGAAATCATATCAACGTTCACAGAACCTTCTTCTAACTCAGTGAATAATTCTGTTATCAATCTGTTATCTGGTAGGGGATAACTAATGGTAACGTGCATCATATGCGTATCTAACGCTACACCCGTGACTGCTTTTTTCTCTAATAAATCTGCTTGTGACATAATCCATGTTCCTTTCACATTTGATAAAGTTCTTCCTAAATACAGGGGAATATTATAGTTGTTAGCTATTTCCACACTTCTTGTCTCTAAAACACCTGCACCTAATGCACTCATTTCCATCATTTCTTCATAAGATACATAATCCAATCGTTTTGCATCTTTGTATATCCTTGGATCTGTAGCATACACTCCATCAACATCTGTATAAATTTCACACGCTGTATCATTACTTGCTGCTAAGGCAACAGCAGTAGTATCTGAACCACCACGACCTAAAGTCGTCAGTTCAAAGGAGTCATTAATACCCTGGAAACCAGCAACCACTAAGATATCATTTTCTGTAAATGCACTCTCGAATGTAGTAGGATCAATTTCTGCTATTCGACTTTTTAAGTGATGTCCAATTGTCTTAATACCAGCTTGATAGCCGGTCATCGCTTTTGCTTTTATACCAATATCATTTAATATCATAGATAAATATGACACTGTTTGTTGCTCACCCGTTGTTAACAATAGCGCAAGCTCTTGATCTTTAGGATTTGTTGTTAAAGAAGAAACATTAGCCATAAGCTCATCTGTTGTTTTACCCATAGCGCTCACAACTACAATCAGTTGTTCCCCCTGATCGACTCTAATTTTTAACATTTCAGCAATATTTTTTATTTTGGAAAAATCACTAACTGAAGAACCTCCAAATTTTAAAACACTTCGTTTCAAATCTATATCCTCCTCAATAAATAGGGGAGAATCACAGTATAAAAAAAGAACACGTCCGGAATGCGAACCTGTTCTATAATTTATATACAAGTGATGCACTCCATTATTTGAAAATAATGACAGACTCTTAGCTCTTAACCATAAAGTCCAACTCGTTATAAGCTGCTATTATAACTATTTCGGCATCTCACCCTTTCAAAATTAGCTGCTAGCAGGCAGGTTCTTCTAAAATTTACTAATGATTGATGCGCCTCATCAAAACCATATTTAATTTTCATTTGTTTATGATTCATATTATACATATGGTTATATAGACTGTAAACCGCTTTTACAAAGTTTTTTAAATTTACTGAAAAATAAAACATTATATTTATGCAATTTACTAAATAATTGTAAAAAATAACTTAAAATGCATTTTATCTACACTTTTTTATGAATATTATTTATTTATACTAAAATTCTTCATACATTGCAGGGTCTTGGCCTTTTAATCTTCCATCTTCTTGTGTTAAATTGTTTATTTTTTCCATATCTTCTAATTCTAATGCAAAATCAAAAACTTCTATATTTTCAATTTGCCTACCTATAGCTGTAGCCTTTGGAATAGGGACTACACCTAGTTGAACATGCCATCTTAATATAATTTGAGGTATCGTTTTATTATATTTTTGGGCAATTTCTCCAATATTTTCATCATTAATAACTTCAGAGGCACGACCTAAAGGACTCCAAGCTTCAGTAATAATACCTTTACTATTATTAAATTCTATCATTTTCTGCTGGTTAAAATACGGATGTAGCTCAATTTGATTGACTGTAGGTAACACGCCTGTTTCTTTTTCTAATCTTTCAATATGTTCTGGTAAGAAATTACAAACACCAATCGACTTAATCAACCCAGCTTTTTGAGCATCAATCATTGCTTGCCAAGCTTCAACATATTGATTTTGTCTTGGATTCGGCCAATGAATTAAGTATAAGTCTATATATTCGACGTTTAAGCGAAAAATTGATTCTTGAATAGCAGTCATCGCTGCGTCATAAGTCTGATAGCGTCCTGGTAGTTTTGAAGTTACAATAATTTGATCTCTAGATACGTGACTACGTTCAATCGCTTTCCCAACTGTACCTTCATTTTCATAATTGTAAGCTGTATCTAGTATACGGTAACCTTGGTCTAACGCATTAACAATTGCATGGACACCTTGAGAACCATTTAGCTTATATGTACCAAATCCAATTTGTGGTAAAAGTTGCCCATCTAACATCTTTAAATTCTTCATTATGAATTCCCTCCGTTTATTCGAATTAATTATGATTATATAATTGAAAATTTTATTTTAAAAGTAATTAGCCCGTCTATAGAATAGGGTGTTCAAACAAAAAAGAAGGTCGTTTCCATACATGTATGGAAACGACCAATAAAATATAGCATTAGTTTTAGTTAAAAGTATACTCAATTTATATAATAAATTGATATAACTTCACATTACGTGTCTATTTATTTTTTAACACACCTGTTTCCTCTAAATAAGCTACATAAGAGATTTCTTTAGAAACAGCACCTTCAGGATTTAAATCGATGACACGATTTGCAATAGTATTAATGAATTCAAAGTCATATGACGTGAATATAATTGAACCTTTGAATGACTTCAAGCCATCATTGACTGCAGTAATACTCTCTAAGTCTAAATGGTTTGTTGGCTCATCTAATAATAATACGTTTGCACTTGATAGCATCATTTTACTTAACATACAACGTACTTTTTCTCCACCGGATAAGACACTTGCTTTTTTCTTAACTTCTTCACCGCTAAATAGCATACGTCCTAAGAAACCACGTAAAAATGTCTCTGTTTGTTCATCTTCTGGTGCATATTGACGTAACCAGTCAACTAAGTTTGTATCCACACCTTCAAAGTAATAAGAGTTGTCTTTAGGGAAATAACTTTGTGACGTTGTTACACCCCATCTAACTGTTCCTTCGTCTGGTTCCATTTCTCCAACTAATATTTTCAATAATGTAGATTTAGCAAACTCACTATCCCCAATTAATACAGCTTTATCATTGGGATTCATAGTGAATGAAATATTATCTAATACTTTTACGCCATCAATGGTTTTAGATAAATTATCAACATATAATAAATCATTACCGATTTCACGTTCTGGTGTAAATTTCACAAATGGATAACGACGAGAAGAAGGTTTGATATCATCGATTTCTATTTTTTCTAATTGCTTTTTACGGCTTGTTGCTTGTTTAGATTTAGATGCGTTTGCTGAGAAACGAGCAACGAAATCTTGCAATTCTTTAACTTTTTCTTCTTTTTTCTTGTTTTGATCTTGAGCCATTTTCATAGCTAACTGACTAGATTGGTACCAGAAATCATAATTACCAACAAATATTTTAATTTTACCGTAATCTAAGTCAGCAATGTGAGTACAAACATTATTTAAAAAGTGTCTGTCATGAGATACAACAATGACTGTATTCTCAAAGTTAATTAAGAAATCTTCTAACCAGCTTATCGCTGGGATATCCAAACCGTTGGTAGGCTCATCCAGTAATAGCACGTCTGGTTGACCAAAAAGACTTTGAGCTAATAACACTTTAACTTTTTGATTATTTTCTAGTTCAGACATTGTTTTATCTTGTAAATCTGCAGTTATACCTAAACCAGAAAGTAGGGACCCTGCATCTGCTTCAGCGTTCCAACCATCCATTTCTGCAAATTCACCTTCTAATTCTGCAGCTCTGATACCATCTTCATCGCTGAAGTCTGGTTTCATATAAATTTCATCTTTTTCTTTCATTACTTCATATAAACGTTCATGCCCTTTGACTACGACATCAATCACACGTTCATCTTCATGTGCGAAGTGATCTTGTTTCAACACTGCTAAACGTTCATCTTTTCCCATTGAAACATGACCAGTTTGAGCATCTAACTCACCCGATAAAATCTTCAAGAAAGTTGATTTACCAGCGCCATTAGCTCCAATTAAACCGTAACAATTGCCATCTGTAAATTTAATATTTACATCTTCAAATAGTTTACGATCACCAAATCGTAAACTTACATCAGTAACTTGTAACATGCATTTACTCCTTTTCGTTAATCTACCGGACAAATTATAACACACTTATCAAGTTGTTTCGACCATTCTCGTTGGGGTGGTGCTTGTTTTTACTTAGCGTGTTATAATAAATAAGAATAAATCTATATGTACGAAGGAGAAAAGTATGGCCCAAGATGAAAAAGATATTGTAGGTTCAATTGAATTTCTTGAAGTTGTTGGATTGGAAGGATCAACTTACAAGTTAAAAGGACCAAACGGAGAAGAAGTGAAACTTAATCAATCCGAAGTTAATGATGAAGACGAATTAAACGTAGGTGAAGAATATAGTTTCTTTATCTATCCGAATAGATCAGGCGCATTATTTGCAACACAAAACATGCCTGATGTGACTACCGATAAATATGATTTTGTAAAAGTATTAAAAACTGACCGCGATGGAGCGCATGTAGATGTAGGTCTACCAAGAGAAGTACTTATACCGTGGGAAGATTTACCAAAAGTTAAATCAGTTTGGCCAGTGCAAGGTGACGAGCTATTTGTTACATTACGTATTGATAGAGATAACAATATGTTTGCTCGTTTAGCGACTGAAACAATTGTAGAGCAAATGTATTCCCCTGTACACGACGATGAACAACAAAATAAAAACATCGAAGCAAGACCATATCGCTTGTTAAGGATTGGTAGTTTCTTACTATCTAAAGATGGTTATAAAATTTTTGTTCATGAATCAGAACGTAAAGAAGAACCACGTCTTGGTGAAAATGTAAAAGTTCGTATTATTGGCCACAATGAAAAAGGCGAATTGAACGGATCATTTTTACCACTTGCACATGAAAGACTAGATGAAGATGGCCAACGCATCTTTGACTTATTAGTAGAGTATGATGGAGAGTTGCCATTTTCAGATAAATCAAGTCCAGAAGCAATTAAAGAAATCTTCAATATGAGTAAAGGGTCATTCAAAAGAGCAATCGGGCATTTATACAAGAAGAAAATCATTACTATAGAACCTGGCAAAATCGTCTTAACACAATCTGGTTGGGCTAGAAAAGAAGACTAGTTCTTTCTATAGAAATACTACACTCACCAGATTTAATATGAGTCATCGAAAATAAACATACTTTATTTTCTCATTTTTAGAATTTATAAAGTATCATTTTATATACCAAACCTGGAATCACTATTTTATATAGTAATTCCAGGTTTTTTTGTTTTTTTATATTACAAATTCGCAAACCTTTGTAATATATACCAGTTACCAAAACCCTTTTAAAGCAATGCTTATAGGTTATCTCTCAATCTTTTTATGACGATTATAAACTTTGTAAAAGAAATGCGTTTCTTCTTAACAAAATATTTACTTTATCTATATTTGTATTTAATAATCGATGTGTAGTATAGGAACTGTAACAAATACATATAACTTTTAAGGGTTATTTATTTATTAGGAGGATGTTTCAATGAAAAAATGGCAATTATTTGGAACTACAGTAATTGGCTCTTCACTTTTATTAGGCGCTTGTGGCGGCGGAAATGCTGGTTCTGGTGGCGGCGAAGGCGAAGTTAAAGGCGACGGTTCATCAACAGTAGGTCCAATCATTGAAAAACTAAACGAAAAATTTGCTAAAGAAAATTCTGATGTTACAGTTTCATCTGGTACATCTGGTACTGGTGGCGGTTTCGAAAAATTCATTTCAGGCAACACTGATTTTTCAAACGCATCTAGACCAATAAAAGATGAAGAAAAGAAAAAATTAGAAGACAAGGGCATTAAATATAATGAATTCGAAATTGCAAAAGATGGCGTAACAATTGCAGTTAATAAAGAAAACGATTTTGTAAATGAATTAACTACAGAGCAATTAAAAGAAATCTACTCTGGAAAAGCGAAGTCATGGAAAGATGTTAACCCTGAGTGGCCAGATAAGGAAATCAAAGCATTTTCTCCAGACCAATCACATGGTACGTATGATTTCTTCACAGAAGAAGTTATGGAAGACGGTGACATCAAAGCAGAGAAAAATGCTGATACAAACGTAATTGTACAATCTGTACAGAAAAACGAAAATGGTATTGGTTACTTCGGTTATAATTTCTTCAAAGAAAACAAAGATAAATTAAAAGCAGTTGAAATTAAAGATGATAGTGGCAAAGTTACTAAGCCAACTAAGAAAACAATCCAAGATGGTTCATATGCTTTAAGTAGACCACTGTTCATTTATACAAACGAGAAAAAATTACAAGAAAATAAAGGATTCCAAGATTTCATGAAATTCGTCTTAGAAGACAAAGGTAAATCAGCTGAAGAAGCAGGATATGTTGCTCTACCAGAAAAAGATTATGAAAAACAACTAGATGAATTAAAAGAGATTATTGGTAAAGAAAGCAAAGACAAAGAAGAAGATAAATAACACATAGCTATAAATCTTAAAGGTTGGGATTCTGTAATAGAGAACAAAGTGGCAATGCGAACAAATGTCCACTTTGTTTCTCTATTTCAATGTTCATTACATGTATTTATATAATCTAGCGCATTAGAGTCATATTGGATTATATAAACACATGTAGAACATCCTAACCTTTTAATTAATTGGGAGCTTTAATGAAGGAAGGATATTAATATGGCGAAAAAAAATCTCTCCGTAAGCGAAATGATTGAAAAAAACAACGCCAGTAAGAATGGTGTAAGCGATAAAATTGTTCCTATTATTTTAGGTGCAATCGCAATTTTTTCTATTTTAGCGACAATCGGTATTGTAGTTACATTATTAACAGAAACAATAACATTCTTTACACGTGTTCCAATCACAGAATTTCTTTTCACAATGGATTGGAAGCCGTTCTCATCAGATCCAAAATATGGAATTTGGGCATTAATTCTAGGTACATTGAAAATTACAGCAATTGCAACTATTGTAGCTGTACCTTTAGGTCTTGGGGCAGCACTTTACTTAAGTGAATATGCTTCCTCGCGTGCCAAGAGTATTATCAAACCAATTTTAGAAATATTATCTGGTATTCCTACTATCGTATTTGGTTTCTTTGCATTAACGTTTGTTACACCGTTAATACGTGCGATTTTCCCAGATATAGGAAGCTTTAACTCTATTAGTCCAGGGATTGTAGTGGGTGTAATGATTATTCCACTTATCTCTAGTATGAGTGAAGATGCCATGTCTTCAGTGCCTAATAAAATGCGTGAAGGTGCATTAGGTTTAGGCGCTACAAAATTTGAAGTAGCAACAAAAGTTGTTTTACCAGCTGCAACATCAGGTATTATGGCTTCGATTGTACTAGCAATATCACGTGCAATTGGTGAAACAATGATTGTATCACTTGCTGCAGGTAGCACGCCTACAGCTTCACTAGATTTAACCGGGTCAATACAAACTATGACAGGTTATATAGTGCAAGTTGCAACAGGTGATGCGACATTCGGTTCAGATATTTATTACAGTATTTACGCAGTAGGATTCACATTATTCTTATTTACATTGACGATGAATTTAATTTCTCAATGGATAACTAAACGTTTCAGAGAGGAGTATTAATATGACTGAAATAAATAAAGAAGTACTTGTAGATCAAAAAACAGTTGAAAATAAGCTCTCTGGAAGGTTAAAGGCCAACAAAATTAATAAATGGGCATTCTTTGCTTGTACAATGATTGGTTTACTTGTGTTAGCGACTTTAATCATTGATACATTGATTAAAGGTGCAGGTTATTTAACGCCATCATTTTTCACTAGTTTTTCTTCTTCAACACCATCGATGGCAGGGATAAAAGGCGCATTTATCGGTACGATATGGTTAATGATAACGATTATACCAATTACAATCACTTTAGGTGTAGGTACTGCAATTTATTTAGAAGAATATGCTAGAGATAATGCACTAACTAACTTTATTAAAGTAAGTATTTCAAACTTAGCTGGTGTTCCTTCAGTAGTATTTGGTTTACTTGGTCTTACAATTTTTGTAAGAGGTATGGGCATTGACTCAATCGCACTCGGTAATTCTGTCTTAGCAGCTGCATTAACAATGTCATTACTTATTTTACCGGTGATTATTGTAGCAAGCCAAGAAGCGATTAGATCTGTTCCAAGTTCTGTAAAGGAAGCTTCTTATGGATTAGGTGCGAATAAATGGCAAACTATACGTCGCGTTGTATTACCAGCGGCTATTCCTGGTATTTTAACTGGTTTCATCCTTGCACTATCTCGTGCATTAGGGGAAACTGCACCATTAATTTTAATTGGTATACCAACTATATTATTACAATTACCATCTACAATATTCGATCAATTCCAAGCATTACCAATGGCTATTTACAACTGGGCAAAATTACCACAGGCAGAATTCCAAAACGTAGCTTCAGCTGGAATTATCGTACTGCTAGTCATTTTATTATTAATGAACGCAGTAGCAATATTCTTAAGAAATAAATATAGTAAAAAATACTAAGATATTTCACATGTCAAACATTATATACACAAAGACTAG
>Ga0079226_10003407_pt1 | contig 12209 bp, 20 predicted proteins | sample Poulit2014_FD_76345 | JGI IMG/M metagenome (GOLD analysis project Ga0079226, IMG submission 76345) | Agricultural soil microbial communities from Georgia to study Nitrogen management - Poultry litter 2014 | ecosystem: Environmental > Terrestrial > Soil > Agricultural land | place: USA: Georgia... | reverse complement strand
TATTGCTGATATGCTTACACGTGTAAGAAACGCAAATACTGTACGTCATGAGAAGTTAGATATTCCAGCTTCAAAAGTGAAAACAGAAATTGCTGACATTCTAAAGCGTGAAGGATATGTACGCAATTATGAAGTTATAGAAGACAATAAACAAAATATTATTCGTATTTTCATGAAATATGGTAACAATGATGAACAAGTAATTAGAGGTTTAAAGCGTATTAGTAAACCTGGTTTACGTGTATATGCTAAAGCAGATGAGGTACCAAGAGTTTTAAATGGTCTTGGAACTGCAATCATTTCAACGTCTAAAGGTGTTTTATCAGATAAAGAAGCTCGCGCTCAAGTTATTGGCGGAGAAGTACTAGCTTACATTTGGTAAGTAACATTGAAATCAAGGAGGTGCAGTGAATGTCACGTATTGGACTTAAAACAATCGAGATCCCTGAAGGTGTAGATGTTAGTTTAACTGGTCACACGATTACAGTTAAAGGACCTAAAGGTGAGCTTACAAAAGATTTAAATACGGCAATGGAAATTAACATTGACGGTAAAGAAATTAATGTTGTTCGTCCGAATGACTTAAAAGAGAACCGTTCTATCCATGGAACAACTCGTAGTCAAATTTGGAATATGATTACCGGTGTTACTACTGGTTTTCAAAAAGAAATTGAAATTATCGGAGTTGGGTACCGTGCTGCATTACAAGGAAACAAACTTGTTATCGGAGCTGGTTATTCACACCCTGTAGAAATTGAAAAAGAAGAAAACATTGAGTTTGAAGTACCTAAAAACACACAAATTATTGTTAAAGGTATTGATAAAGAACGCGTCGGTGCAATTTCAGCGATAATTCGTGCAGTTAGACCGCCTGAGCCTTATAAAGGAAAAGGAATTCATAATAAAGGTGAACAAGTACGTCGTAAAGAAGGTAAAACAGCTAAGTAAATTTTAGCTTTTAGTAAGGTTGAAAGGAGTAGATTGTAGATGATCACAAAGCCTAGTAAAAACTATGTACGTAAAAGAATTCATAAACGTGTTCGTAAAAAGATTTCTGGATCAGCAGAATGTCCACGTTTAAACGTATATCGTTCAAATAAAAATATATATGCACAATTAATTGACGATCAAGCAGGAGAGACATTAGTTAGTGCATCTACACAAGATAAAGATTTAAAATTAGAATCAACAGCTAATATCGAAGCTGCTAATAAAGTCGGCGAGCTTATTGCTAATCGTGCTAAAGAAAAAGGAATCGAAACTGTCGTATTTGACCGTGGAGGATACTTATATCATGGACGTGTTAAAGCAGTAGCAGAAGGCGCGCGCGAAGCTGGATTAGAATTTTAATTTTAATTATATAAAGGAGGTAACCACTAAGTGAGTATTGATGGAAGCAAATTAGACTTAGAAGAACGTGTTGTAACTATTAACCGTGTTGCTAAAGTAGTTAAGGGTGGAAGAAGATTCCGCTTTGCAGCAATTGTAGTAGTCGGAGATAAAAACGGTCATGTAGGCTTTGGAAGTGGAAAAGCACTTGAAGTACCTGAAGCAATTAAAAAAGCAATTGAAGATGCTCAGAAAAATTTAATTAAAGTTCCTATTGTTGGAACGACAATTCCTCATGAAATTAACGGTATTTTCGGATCTGGTAAAGTATTAATGAAACCAGCAGCAGAAGGTACAGGAGTTATTTCAGGTGGACCAGTTCGTGCGGTATTAGAATTAGCAGGTGTTGGTGATATCTTAACGAAATCACTTGGTTCGAATAACCCAGTTAATATGATTCGTGCAACATTAACAGGACTAGAAAATCTTAAAACAGCAGAAGACGTAGCTAAATTACGTGGGAAGACTGTAGAAGAACTTTTAGGATAAAGGGGGATAAAACAAATGTCTAAACAATTAGAAATAACCCTCAACCGTAGTTTAATTGGCCGTAATGAGAAGCAAGTGAAAACAGCTAAAACTTTAGGATTAAAAAAGATCAACAGTTCAGTTGTTCATTCAGACTCACCTTCATTACGTGGTATGATAAATGTTGTATCACACATGGTTACAGTTAAAGAAATATAAGATAGACAGAAACAATAAAGAAGGAGGTGCTCGCAAATGAAACTACATGATTATAAATCAGCTGAGGGATCACGTCATAGACGTAAACGTCTTGGTCGTGGAATGTCATCAGGTTTTGGAAAGACATCAGGAAAAGGTCATAAAGGTCAAAATGCTAGAACTGGTGGAGGAACTCGTTTAGGATTTGAAGGTGGACAAACACCACTTTTCCAACGTTTACCGAAACGTGGATTTACTAACATTAACCGTAAAGACTATACTGTTGTAAACATTGAAACACTTAATCAATTTGAGGATGGAACTGAGATTACGCCGGAACAATTACTTGAAGCAGGTGTTGTGAGCAAATTGCAATCAGGAATTAAGGTACTTGGAAAAGGTACACTTGATAAGAAGTTAACTGTAAAAGCAAATAAGTTCTCATCATCAGCAATTGAAGCAATCGAAAAAGCTGGCGGAAACACTGAGGTGATTTAATGTTCCGAACGATATCTAATTTTCTTAAAGTAGAAGATATTAGAAGAAAAATTGTTTTTACATTATTAATGTTAGTTATATTCCGTATTGGAACTCATATTCCAGTGCCATTCACTAACAGTGATGTTTTAAAACAAATCTTTGAAACAGGGCCTGAGGATACGACTCAAAACGTCTTTGGCTTCTTGAACACCTTTGGTGGTGGTGCATTGCAAAACTTCTCTGTATTAGCAATGGGAATAATGCCTTATATTACAGCGTCAATTATCATGCAATTATTGCAGATGGATGTTGTACCAAAGTTTACAGAGTGGAAGAGTCAAGGAGAAATGGGTCGTAAAAAATTAGCTCAAGTAACTAGATACGGAACAATTATATTAGCTTTTGTTCAAGGAATTGCAATGTCTATCGGATTTAATGCGATGGCGGGTGGCGAGTTAATAGCAAATTCAAATTTTGTTACTTTATTAATGATTGCACTTGTTCTGACTGCAGGAACTGCATTTTTAATGTGGTTAGGTGAGCAAATAACAGCTAATGGTGTTGGAAATGGTATTTCTATCATCATCTTCGCTGGAATTGTTGCTGGAGTACCGTCTGGAGTTGGTCAGTTATTCGGGCATTATTTCTCGAATCCAGGTGAAGAATTATTTATAAACATTGTTATTGTTTTGCTAATTATGCTTGTTATTTTAGCAGTTGTTGTGGGAGTTATTTATATTCAACAAGCTGAACGTAAAATCCCGATCCAATATGCTAAAACACTTGTTAATCGTTCGCCAGTGGGTGGGCATTCAACCCACTTACCGTTAAAAGTTAACGCGGCAGGTGTTATTCCTGTTATCTTTGCAATAGCGTTTATTGTTGCTCCGCAAACAGTTGCTGGATTCTTTGAAGGTAATAGTTTTGCAGCGACGGTTCAAACAATCTTTGATTATACTAAACCAGTTGGTATGATCTTGTATGTTGCTTTGATTATTGCGTTTACGTATTTCTATACATTTGTTCAAGTTAATCCAGAACAAATGGCAGAAAACTTACAAAAACAAGGTGGTTATGTACCAGGGATTAGACCAGGTCATAATACCGAAAGTTATTTAACACGTGTACTATATCGCTTAACATTTGTTGGTTCAATTTTCTTAGCTGGTGTTTCAGTTCTACCTATACTTTTAGGGGGACTTGCTAACTTACCATCAGCAGTACAAATAGGTGGAACAAGCCTGTTAATCGTTGTTGGTGTTGCACTGCAAACAATGAAACAGCTAGAAGGCCAATTAGTTCAGCGACATTATAAAGGATTTATTAAATAATCTGATCGATACGAAGGTGAGGAGAAAAATTTGAATTTAATTTTAATGGGCTTGCCAGGCGCAGGTAAAGGCACACAAGCAGAAAAAATTAAAGAAAAACATAATATCCCTCATATTTCAACAGGAGACATGTTTCGTCTTGCTATTAAAGAAGGTACAGAATTAGGTAAAAAGGCGAAAGGTTATCTTGATGAAGGCGCACTTGTTCCAGATGAAGTGACAAACGGAATCGTTGAAGAACGTTTAAGTATGCCTGATTGTGAGAAAGGTTTCTTGCTTGATGGTTTTCCAAGAACTATTCCTCAAGCAGAAGCTTTAGAAGAAATTCTTGGTAAATTAGATAAAGAGATTGATCATGTTATTCATATTGATGTACCAGAAGATAAATTGTTACAACGACTGACAGGACGACGTATCTGTCCTACTTGTGGTACAACATACCATGTTTTATACAACCCGCCTAAAGAAGATGGCGTTTGTGATAAAGATGGAAGTGAATTATCGCAACGTGAAGATGATACTGAAGAGACGGTAAAAAATCGTTTAGAAATTAACATTAAACAAACACAACCCTTACTAGATTTTTATGAAGAAAAAGGTGTGTTGATGCCAATTAATGGCGATCAACATATCGATGATGTCTTTGTAGAAATCGAACAAAAATTAAAGTAATTAATTAGTGTTTATGTAACCATTAATAAGAGTAGGTGAAGTCGTTGGAAATAGATCATAAAGTTCCACAAATCGGACAATTAGTCCGAGTTGTACAAGGGAGAGAACGTGGTCAGTTTGCTGTCATTATTGAAATTGTTGATGATCGTTATGTATTATTAGCAGATGGTGACAAACGAAAATACGATAGACCGAAGAAGAAAAATATAAACCATATTGAATTACTTGAAAGCATCTCTCCTGAGGTAAGGGATAGTCTACTCGAGACTAGCCGTGTCTCAAATGGAAAGTTACGATTTGCTGTTGCAAAAATTGCAAGTGAGCTTGTAACTGAAATAGAGAAGGGAGATCAATAAGATGTACAAAGAAGATGTAATTGAAGTAGAAGGTACTGTTTTAGAAACATTACCCAATGCAATGTTTAAAGTAGAACTTGAGAATGAACATACAATTTTAGCACATGTATCAGGTAAAATTCGTATGCATTTCATCCGCATATTACCAGGAGATAAAGTGACGGTTGAGTTATCGCCATATGATTTAACAAAAGGTCGTATCACTTATCGTTATAAATAACAATACTCCGGTATTAAAGGAGGTAAAATGATGAAAGTAAGAGCATCAGTAAAACCGATTTGTGAAAAGTGTAAAATTATTAGACGTAAAGGCAACGTAATGGTTATTTGCGAAAACCCTAAGCATAAACAAAAACAAGGATAATATAAGGAGGTGTGTTTAATCTATGGCAAGAGTAGCAGGTATTGATATTCCTAGAGATAAGCGTATTGTCATTGCACTAACTTCAATTTATGGAGTTGGAAAAAGCAGTGCACAAAAAGCTTTAGCTGAAGCAGGCGTTTCTGAAGATACTCGAGTTCGTGATTTAACAGAAGATGAACTTGGTAAGATTCGTCAAGCAATAGAAGCATATACAGTAGAAGGTGACCTTCGTCGTGAAGTGTCATTAAACATTAAAAGATTAACCGAAATTGGTTCATACCGTGGAATGAGACACCGTCGTAATTTACCGGTAAGAGGACAAAAAACTAAAAACAACTCACGTACTCGTAAAGGTCCACGTCAAGTTGTTTCAGCTCGTAAAGTTTAATAGTAAAGGAGGGTCTAATTAACTATGGCAAAGAAAACAAACGCGCCACGTAAACGTCGTGTAAAAAGAACAATAGAGTCTGGTATTGCTCATATTCATTCAACATTTAACAATACAGTAGTTACAATTACAGATATGCAAGGTAATGCAGTTGGATGGAGTTCTGCAGGTGCACTTGGTTTTAAAGGTTCAAGAAAATCAACACCATTTGCAGCTCAAATGGCAGCAGAAGCAGCAGCTAAATCTGCATTAGATACTGGTATGAAAACATTAGAAGTATCAGTTAAAGGTCCTGGTGCTGGTCGTGAAGCAGCAATTCGTTCATTACAAGCGGCAGGTCTTGAAATTACGGCTATTCGTGACGTAACACCTATTCCACATAACGGTTGTCGCCCACCGAAAAGACGTCGCGTGTAATTCAAACACGATGGATTTGTCACTCTGTCTATAATAGTTAAAAAGCCATGAGAAGTTAATTCTATTGGGATTCGGTAAAGTAATGTTAGTGCATTATGATATGCGATAAAATTAACGTAATTATAAACAGTATGCGAGACAACAAGTGATAATTACAAAGTAGGCTAATCGTAACGTACTACTTATAATCCAAGTTAATTTATTTAACTTGGATTCGGACGTTTTAGTTTTAAAGGGAGGGCTTAACGAATGATCGAAATTGAAAAACCAAATATTGAAACGGTTGAAATTAGTGAAGATGCTACATTTGGTAAATTTGTAGTTGAGCCACTTGAAAGAGGATATGGAACGACTATCGGTAACTCTTTACGTCGTATTCTGTTGTCTTCATTACCTGGTGCCGCAGTTACTTCAGTTCAAATTGAAGGGGCATTGCATGAATTCACAACCGTAGATGGTGTGGTTGAAGATGTTACAACAATCATTTTAAATTTAAAAAAATTAGCGCTTAAAATTTATTCAGATGAAGCTAAAACACTTGAACTTGATGTTAAAGGTGAAGGTCCGGTAACAGCAGCAGACATTACTTATGATAGTGATGTTGAAGTGCTTAACCCTGATTTGCATATTGCAACATTAAATACAAATGGTAGCTTATATATGAAGATTAATGCAGAAACTGGACGTGGATACCGTACAGCAGAAGCAAATAAGCAAGAAAATCAACCGATTGGCGTTATTCCAGTTGATTCAATATTTACACCTGTCTCACGAGTATCTTATCAAGTAGAAGATACACGCGTTGGTCAAGATGCGAATTTTGATAAACTTACTATTGATGTTACTACTGATGGTAGTATTCGTCCTGAAGAAGCAATTTCTTTAGGTGCCAAGGTATTTACAGAACATCTTAATATCTTCATCGAACTAACTGAGGATGCTAAACATGCAGAAATCATGGTAGAAAAAGAAGAAGACCAGAAAGAAAAAGTATTGGAAATGACAATCGAAGAATTAGATTTATCTGTTAGATCTTATAATTGCTTGAAGCGTGCTGGTATTAATACAGTCCAAGAATTATCAACAAAAACAGAAGACGATATGATGAAAGTACGTAACTTAGGTCGTAAATCACTTGATGAAGTTAAAAATAAATTAGCAGATCTTGATTTAAGCTTACGTAGTGATGATTAATAAATCATTACACAGTTAAAAAGGAGGGTTGACTCATGGCTAGAAAATTAGGTCGTAGAACCGATAACCGTACAGCTTTGCTTCGTAACTTAGCAACAGACGTAATTGCTTACGGACGTATTGAAACAACAGAAGAAAAAGCTAAAGAAGTGCGAAAAGTAGTAGATAAGCTTATTACATTAGCTAAGCGAGGAGATTTACATGCTCGTAGACAAGCTTCAGCTGTTCTTTATGAAAGAAACTTAGAAGATACAACAGTTTTACAAAAGTTGTTTGGTGAAATAGCTGAACGCTACAATGAATCTGAGAGTCACTTAGAAAGACAAGGTGGCTATACACGTATTATGAAATTAGGACCACGCCGTGGAGACGGAGCTAATATGGTTATTATTGAATTAGTTGAAGAGTTAGCAAAAGAAACTAACTAAACTTAAATAATTTAATTCATACACGTATAGAAGGGCGGGATATGACCTCAAAGTAAACGAGAGGTTATCCAAGCCCTTTTTGTGTTTTATAGAAAACAAAGGGCTTTTTCGTGTATAATGTGAGATGGATGAAGATTACAGAGGGAGTCGGCTAAGCTATGAATACACCTTTAGTAGAATTTAATAATGTTTCTTTTAGATACAATGAAGAAAGTCCTTGGGCATTGAAAAACTGCTCTTTTATCATTGAAAAAGATGAATGGGTTGCGATTATAGGTCATAATGGATCTGGTAAATCAACAATCGCTAAATTAATAAATGGTTTACTGTTTCCTAATGAAGGAGAAATATATGTTAATGGAATAAAATTAACATCTGAAACTGTCTGGGATATCAGACGTGATGTTGGTATGGTGTTTCAAAATCCAGATAACCAGTTTGTAGGTGCAACGGTACAAGATGACATCGCTTTTGGAATGGAAAATAGAGGGATGGAGCGTCAATTGATGATTGAACGGATACAAAGTTCGCTTGAAGCTGTCGAGATGACAGAGTACCGTTTAATCGAACCTCATCGCTTATCAGGAGGACAAAAACAACGCATTGCCATCGCAGGTATTTTAGCAGTTTCACCAAGCTTACTTATTTTAGATGAAGCAACAGTAATGCTTGATCCAAGAGGTCGTGCAGAAATCATGGCGACTGTAGCCGAGGTGAGAGGGGCTGAATCGCTCTCACTAGTGACAATTACGCATGATTTAAAAGAAGTTGCGCAAGCAGATCGTGTTATTGTTTTAAACAAGGGTGAAATATGGAAAATCACAGAGCCGAGACAATTATTTACTGAAAAAACAGCATTGAAAAATATGGGATTAGATATTCCATTTATTACTTCATTGACTGAAGCATTAAAAGAAAGAAATATCGACATACAAAATGAACCATTAAATGACAAAGAATTACTGGAGGAACTATGGATATTACATTCAAAAACGTAGGTTACACATATCAAGCAGGCTCACCATTTTCACATCGCGCATTAAGTAATATTTCATTTCATATTCCCTCAGGTTCTTTTGTTGCAATTATTGGGCATACAGGATCAGGTAAATCGACATTAATTCAACATTTAAATGGATTAACAATACCAACTGAAGGAACTGTAGAAGTGGGATCATTTACACTAACAAAAGAAAAAAAAGAAAAAGATATTAAATTATTAAGAAGTAAAGTTGGAGCTGTCTTTCAATATCCAGAGCATCAATTATTTGAAGAAACAGTAGCTAAAGATATTGCATTTGGACCGATGAACTTTGGTGTTTCAGAAACTGAAATTAATCAAAGAATTCAAGAGGTCATTCCTAAAGTTGGCCTGCCAGAAGCATTACTGGAACGTTCTCCATTTGAACTGAGTGGCGGACAGATGCGTCGTGTTGCAATCGCAGGTGTGCTCGCGACTCAACCAGAAGTGTTCGTTTTGGATGAGCCCACAGCTGGATTAGATCCACGTGGACAAAAAGAAATAATGAATATGTTTTATGAGCTTCATCAAACAGAGAAAGTGACGACTATTTTAGTCACACATAGTATGGAAGATGCATTAAAATATGCTGATCATATCATTATTATGAATAAAGGTGAAGTATATATGGAAGGTAAGCCAGAGGATGTTTTGTTAAAGATTAATGAATTAAGACGGGTAAATTTAGATGTACCTGAATCTATTTTATTTTTAAAAAATTACCTTAAAAAATTTTCATTAGAAGACGAAGTGTCTGTTAAATCAATTGATGAACTTGCAGATTATATTCAAAAGACATATAAGGGAGATTATGCATGATGGGTGGTTCAATGGTTATAGGTCAATATGTTCCAGGTAATTCACTCATTCATAGATTAGATCCTAGATCGAAAATAATTGTTATCTTTTTCTATGTTATTATTGTATTTCTGGCAAATAACGCAGCAAGTTATGGACTACTCTCAGCATTTGTATTAATAAGTTTAATTAATACGCGAATACCTATCCGTTATGTTATTAAGGGTTTAACACCTGTTTGGTTCCTTATATTATTTACGTTTATTTTACACCTCTTTGTCACAAAAGAGGGTGAAGTGATTTATCAAATCTTCACACTTGAAATTTATTCAGGTGGTGTAAAGCAGGGATTGATGATTTCACTTAGGTTTGGTCTGTTGATATTTATGACTTCGCTTTTAACATTAACAACAACACCTATTGAAATAACTGATGCTATTGAAGCCTTATTGCATCCTTTAAATAAAGTAAAGTTTCCCGTACATGAGCTTGCCTTGATGATGTCAATATCATTACGCTTTATTCCCACATTAATGCAAGAAACAGATAAAATATCAAAAGCTCAAGCGTCAAGAGGTGTTGATTTTAGAACAGGTCCAATTAAAGAAAGAGTTAAAGCAATAGTTCCTTTACTCGTTCCGTTATTTGTTAGTGCATTTAAACGGGCAGAAGAGCTCGCGATGGCTATGGAGTCACGTGGTTATCAAGGCGGCGAAGGGCGATCAAAGCTAAGAGAATTAAAGTTTACATTAAAAGATTATTTAATATTTGGCTTATTCATCTTGTTGACAATCGGTTTAATAATCATTAGACAATAAAATGAAGGCATAAAGAAGTAGGTGCATCTGATGTACAAGTTGAAATGTATAGTTAAATATGACGGTTCTGATTTTTTAGGATACCAAAGGCAACCTGGTAAGCGCACTGTTCAAGGCGAAATAGAAAAAGCACTTATGCATATTAGCCGCGGTGAAGGAATTGAAACGCATTGTTCTGGAAGAACCGATGCTGGGGTTCACGCGATTGGCCAAGTATTTCACTTTGAAACAGATTTAAAAATTCCTATTAAACAATGGAAATATATCTTTAATAATGCTTTACCTGAAGATATTTATATTGAGACAGTAGAAAAAGCCGCTGAAAATTTTCATGCGAGATACCTCGCAACAGAAAAAGAATATCGTTACTTTATTTTAAATGAATCAGTCCCAAATATATTTAAAAGAAAATATGTCCATCAATATAGTGGGAAATTAGACCGTCAAGCAATGAAAGAAGCATGTCGCTACTTTGTGGGTGAACATGATTTTACAACATTCTCTTCGGCTAAATCAACTGTTAAAGGGCATAAGGTAAGAAAGTTAAACAGCTTAGAAATGTTAGAAGATGATCAGACCATTCAATTGATTTTTAAAGGGAATGGCTTTTTATATCAAATGGTGCGAATTATTGCTGGTGTCATATTGGATGTTGGTAGAGGTCGTTATAAACCAACAGATATTCCTAAATTATTTGATAAAAAAGACCGGCAAGCTGTTGGTCGAACGCTAGCTCCATCAGGGCTTTATTTATGGCAAGTAAACTATAAATAAAACTAAGTAAGATAAAAGATAAACCTTGACAAATAAAGAGATAATGTAGTATTATGTAGATTGGTTATTGTTTATAATCCATAATTGGCCCCGGAATCTGATTATGATGATATATAACAAAAAGGAAATTGGAATATACTTTGGAGGGAAAAAAATGCGTACAACTTACATGGCGAATGAAAATACGGTAGACAGCAAGTGGTTTGTTGTCGATGCAGAAGGTGAGCGTCTTGGACGTTTAGCAAGTGAAGTAGCTACTATTTTACGTGGTAAACATAAACCAACATATACACCTCATGTTGACACAGGTGATCATATTATCGTTATTAATGCTGAAAAAATTGAATTAACAGGTTCGAAATTAGAAAATAAAATGTATTACCGTCACTCAGGATTCCCTGGCGGACTTAAAGAGCGTAATGCAGGTGAAATGCGTAAACATTATTCAGAAAGAATGATTGAATTAGCTGTTAAAGGAATGTTACCTAAAGGTTCTTTAGGACGTCAAATGGCTAAAAAATTACATGTTTATGAAGGTTCAGAACATAATCATCAAGGACAAAAACCAGAAGTTTACGAACTTCGCGGATAATAAAGGGAGGTTTAATCATTGGAACAAGTACAATATTATGGAACAGGTCGTCGTAAAACATCAACTGCTCGCGTACGTTTAGTGCCAGGAACTGGTAAAGTTGTTGTAAACAATCGTGATGCAGCAGATTATTTCCCGTATGAAACGCAACTATTACTTTTAAACCAACCATTAGTAACAACAGATACTGTTGGAACATATGACGTTTTAGTAAACGTTAATGGTGGTGGATTTACTGGTCAAGCAGGAGCGATTCGTCACGGTGTTTCACGTGCATTATTACAAGCAGATCCTGAATACCGTTCAGCACTTAAGAGCGAAGGATTCTTAACACGTGACTCAAGAATGACAGAGCGTAAGAAACCAGGTTTCCGTTCAGCTCGTCGTCGTGGTCAATTCTCAAAACGTTAATATTATATTACGTATATCAAACCTTTTCTCACTTCGGTGGGAGGGGGTTTTTTGTGTTTTAAAAATCGAATCACATTTGTGTTATGTTATAATGAACAGTAATAAATGCT
>Ga0079226_10003405_pt1 | contig 12216 bp, 12 predicted proteins | sample Poulit2014_FD_76345 | JGI IMG/M metagenome (GOLD analysis project Ga0079226, IMG submission 76345) | Agricultural soil microbial communities from Georgia to study Nitrogen management - Poultry litter 2014 | ecosystem: Environmental > Terrestrial > Soil > Agricultural land | place: USA: Georgia... | reverse complement strand
GAACGCGGAAGTTCCCGCGTCATCCGCTGGGCTTCGTCCGGACCCGTCAGGACGTCTTCCGCGCCGACGAGCACGAGCGCCGGGGCGGTCGTCGCCCGCAGCGTCTCCGTCGAATCGGGGCGGCCGGCCATCGCCCGTTGTGCCCAGGCGATCCCGGACGGCTGCTGCGCATCGATCACATCACGCGTGTGTTCCATCACATCGACATGATGGGTACGCGTCGACTCACCGAGCAGGTTTCCCAGCATCTCGGCGGCGAGCCAGTCCCGGACTCCCTCTCGTTCTGCCCGGTCGGCGACCCGGTGCCGGTTGTGTCGTGCCTGTTCACCATCGGCCTCGGCCTGGGTATCGAGCAACACCACCCCCGCGACACGTTCGGGAGCCGCACGAAGTACCGCCATCGCCACGTACCCGCCCATGGAGCAGCCGCCCAGTACGACGCGCTGCAGACCGAGGCTGTCCAGCATGGCCAGCACGTCGGCCGCGGCATCCGCCAGATCGGGAGACCGGTCACTGACCGGTAGCTCCGTCCGGCCGAAACCGCGCAGGTCCGGGGTGATCACTCGGATTCGCGCGGCCAAGCGCTCACGGACCGGGTCCCACATCCGGGCATCCAAGGGGAACGCGTGCAACAGGACCAGCGGTGGTGTCGATGATTCGGAGGATTCAGCCATAACTCCATTGTGACCCGCGTCTGCCGTGGGTACGCCAACATCCGCGATGCCAGTGTCTGCGTTGTTCCCCCGCTCCGGGGACATCGGCGGGCCAGGCGACGACGTGGGGTACACCGGGACGGATCTCGTGGTCGCAGCCCGGGCAGCGGTACGTCTTGTTCGCGTGTTCACCCGAGATGTCACGGACCAACCAGTCGCCGTCCGGCGCGGACTCGGTCCGTTGCCCGCCCATCACGGTTCCCAGCGGCCGCGGTGGGTTCGTTCGCGTACGATTCGGTCGGTTTCGCCTGGCCATGACTGCCACCCTAGCTGGAGACACTGCCGTTCGATGATGGTGAGACAACAACGGCCCTGATATGACCGCACGCCACTGGTCAGCGATACGCGAGCAACAACGGGACACGGCGTTCCGCTGCCGTGTGCGAGCCGTGCTGCCCCAGCAGGGCGGACTCACCGGGCTCGGCCTCCCGGCGGAGCATGCCCGATCTCCCGCGGGCCGCCGCCACCACATCGCCGATTCGGGCTCGTACCCGATCACTCACGGTCGGCCCGAACCAGCCTGCCGCGACGGCTTCTTCCCGGGAGAGCACCCGGGCACGGTCCGCGAGTGTTTCCCGCCACGTCGCCAGCACCTCGGCACCGGCACCGGCGACAGTGTAGACGTGGCGCGCCCGAACCTCACCGCCGACCGCACGGACGCCCTCCCACAGTCGGGGAACCGAGTCGACATCCAGTGCCGTGTCATCCACCGTAACCATGCCGTGATCGGCAACAACGGCAAGCAACGAGTCGGCGGGTAGGTCGTGGGCCAGTGTCGCGACGAGCTGGTCCACGTGACGCAGCTGCATGCGCCACTCCGGCGATCCCGGCCCGTACAGGTGACCGAGCAGGTCCAGCTCACTGTGATACGCATAACACACTCCGGATGGGCCTCGCAGCACCCGCCCTACCTGTGCTGCCAGGTCGCCGAGAGCGTGCACCCCGCGATAATCGGCCCCACGCAACACAGCCCGCGTCAACGAGGAGTCGGCGAAGCGTGCGTCCGAGACGACGCTGGCCGTGAGCCCGGCCCGCGCGGCGAGGTCGAAGGTCGTCGGAAGGGGCTGCAGGTGTTCGGGTGTCGCCGCAACGCCCAACTCGGCACCGCTCGGATGCGCACGCCACCGCAGTGCGTTGATGAGCCCCACCCCGGGAACATCGAAGCTGTATCCCACGAAACCGTGTTCCCCGGCGGGAAGTCCCGTCCCGATCGCTGCCAGCCCGGCCGCCGTTGTAGCGGGATAACCGACGTCGAGCGTGTCGTGGACCAACCCGGTCAGGGTGGGCGCCACATCACCGTGCTCACGCAGCAGGTCCCGACCGAGTCCGTCCACGAGAAGTACACACGCCCGCGACACATCCGGCAGGTCCAGTGCCCGCCGAGTGCCCGCGACGCCGAGCGCAGCCAACACGGACGGCATCACCCCCGCCAGATGCACGTGCCCCGTCGCAGTAACCACCCCGTCGAATCTAGTCGCCGCCGGAGAACGACACCAGCCGGCGAGACTCCAGATCACCCCGTACGCGGAAGCTCGTTCACCACACTCTTGGCAACGGTCTCCGCCTTGTCACAGGGCTTGTCGGACTCCGGGTCGCCGCCGTAATTCTCGTACTTCACCGTGACGAGCTCGGCAGTGTGCTTGTCGAGTCCCCGGTGCGCCCACTCCACCCTGCAGGTGTCGATGCTGTCCACGGTCTGTCGGGAGTAGCCCGTGACTCCCTCGCCGAGGTCGACCTCGTCCCGGTCGTCCGAATTCGTCGGCTCCGGACCCTTGCGGAAACTGACCGATACCCGTGGTTGATCCGCGACCCAATAGCATCCGTAGACTCCGCTGGGCGTCTGCTCCGGCTTTCCGTCGAGAACCTCGGACACCTCGCCCCCGTCGAGTACGCTGCAGGGGTCGATACGGGTCAGCGATCCGGCCGCGTCCGGCAGCGTCGGAGGATCGTTGTGCAGTTCCTGGATGGTCTCGTCGATGACGACCTTGCCGACCCGACATGCCTGACCATCGTCGTAGCCGACCGTGGCAGCGATGCCGATCCCCGCATCCTTGGAGGTCGTTGCCGTCACGACGCAGTCGCCGTTGTCGCGTGTGGCCACGATGAGCGGCAGCCCGGCCACCTGGCCACTCGGATCGTCGAACGAGCGAATATCCGCACCGATCTCGAGCCGGACCTCGATCTTGTTGTCCCCGGGAGCGGTCACCGTGCCGACACACTCCGACCAACTGCGCGCGGAAATATCGTCGGGTTTGCCGAGCCGCTTGAGCGCACCATTACCGAGCACACCACACGGGGCGATCGTTCGTAGACTCTCGGCACTCACCGTGCTGTCCTCGATCGGCCCCTCGGGAACCTTGCCGCGTCCCTGTGCGGGCTCGATAGGGACGGTGCTGCGTTCGAAGGTTCTTTTACTCAGATCGGTTCCGCCGCATGCGGTCAGCAGCAGGACAACGATCCCCAGGATCGCCATCCCACCACTACGCCGTCGCAAGCCACCGGATGTCGAATGCACGTCTGCAGCGTAACGATCCGACCCCGCTACTCACGCGTCCCCTCGTGCTCCTCATCCGCGGCCTCCTCATCCACCCGGATCGGACGCAGCCAGGCCCACAGCAGGAACAACGCGGAAAAGATCAGCATCCCGATCCCCGCCCACAGATTGATGTTCACTCCCGCCGCTTTGGCGATCTCCGCATCGCTGGTGAACCAGATGCCCATCACCGTGATGACCAGCCCGTACACGCCGATCAACAATGCGATGATCCGACGAATGTCGAAGGCCCCAGCTCGCCGGGGCTGCTGTGGGGAACTCATGAGCCGATTCTCCTTGTTTTTCCGGACACCCGCACCGCTTGGCGACAACAGGCACCACACGACGCGGCGGGCTAGAAGATGAAGTTCAGTGCGATCGTGACCACCAACGCGATACCCGCCAACAGGCCGGGGCTTCGGTACCAACCACGGTCTTCCCCGGTCGTGGCGTGTCGCAACGACTCCTTCGGAGTCAACGAGTAGACCAAGCCGTGCAGCGACTCCGCCGGCAACGGTCTGGTGCAGTAGCTCACGACCACGCTCACCACGATGTCCACGACGAACGCCGCGATGGCCCCGACAAAACTGGCGCCCTGGCCGGGAAGCTGCAGTACTCCGGTCTCCGCCAGCACCGAGACCGTCACCGCGGCCAACGTGCCGCTCGCGAGACCACTCCACCCCGCGTGCGGGGTCATCCGCTTCCAGAACATGCCCAGGATGAAGGTGGCGAACAGTGGAGCGTTGAAGAACGAGAACAGCTGCTGCAGATAGTCCATCAGGTTCGCGTAACTTGCCGCGACGAACGCCGTACCGATCGCCAGAATTGCGGCAAGGGCCGTAACCACCCGGCCGACACGCAGGTAGTAACCGTCCGAGCGACCCTTCTTGATGTAGGCCTGCCAGACGTCATAGGTGAACACTGTGTTGAACGAGCTGATGTTGGCCGCCATGCCGGCCATGAACGAAGCCAGTAAGCCCGCGATCGCGACGCCGAGAATCCCGTTCGGCAGCAGGTCCCGCATCAGCAACAGCAACGCGTCGTTGAAGTCCGCGCCGCTCGGGGCAGCCTTGTCGTTCAACAGCGCGACCTTGTTCGCTCCCGCCAGCTCGGTCACCGTGACGGCCGCGATCATCCCGGGAATGATCACGATGAACGGGATGAATATCTTCGGGAACGCGCCGATGATCGGGGTCCGTTTCGCCGCCGACATGCTCTTCGAGGCCATGGCTCGCTGCACCTCGACGAAATTCGTCGTCCAGTAACCGAACGAGAGGACGAATCCGAGACCGAACACGAGCCCGAGGGCGGAGAGGAAGTTGCTCGAGAATCCGGTGAGCTCGTTACCGGGCCAGCTGGACAGTTGTGACGCACCGTTCGGGCTGGACGTCACCTTGTCGACAAGGCCACCCCAACCTCCGACCTTGTACAGTCCGACGATGGTCAGTGGCAACAGGGCCGCGATGATGACGAAGAACTGCAGCACCTCGTTGTAGATCGCCGCGGAGAGCCCACCGATCGTGGTGTAGAGCAGCACGATCGCCGCGGCGATGACCACCGACACCCAGATCGGCCAGCCCAGCAGCAGATTGATGACCTTCGCAAGCAGGAACAGGTTCGCCCCCGCGATCAGGATCTGCGCCGCCGCGAAGCTCAGTCCGTTGAGCAGGTGCGCGGGCCTACCGAAACGCCGAAGCATGAACTCGGGGACGCTGCGTACCTTTGATCCGTAGTAGAACGGCATCATCACGATGCCGAGGAAGAGCATGGCCGGAACCGCACCGATCCAGAAGTAGTGCGCGGTCGGCATGCCGTACTCCGCGCCGTTGGCGGACATGCCCATGACCTCGATGGCCCCGAGATTCGCCGAGACGAACGCCAGGCCGGTCACCCACGCGGGCATCGAGCGTCCGGACAGGAAGAAGTCCAGGCTGGTCGAGACCTGCCTGCGCGCCAGGACGCCGATCCCGAGCACCAACACGAAATACAGCGCGAGCAGTACGTAATCGACCGGCGCGGCATCGAGCCGGACATCCGCGGCCGCCAACACACCCACCCGGGACACCTCCAGGAAGATCCGATTCAGTCAACAGCTTTCAACAAGAATCACCAGGATCAAGCTAAAGCGAAACGGTACCACCATGAACGTGACAAACAACAACATGTCGTCGGGATATCGAGAAAGCGCCGTCGGGGCCATCCCGGAAACGCTCTCCCCGGGCGTGCGCGTCGGAGTCCGCGAACACAGCGACCGGAACGTCGGGGACTGCGCGCGACAGCAACAACACGAACCAGCGCAACCACGACACGCGTGACACGGCGGCAGACGGCCACCGCTACTCGATCAGAACAGCCGCAACTCGTCCGGCTCGACACCGCGCAGCTTCTCGTAGTCCAGTGTGAGGCAACGGATACCGCGATCCTCCGCGAGCGTACGCGCCTGTGGTCGGATCTGTTGCGCCGCGAACACACCGTGTACCGGAGCCAACAGCGGGTCTCTGTTGAGCAGTTCGAGATACCGGGTCAGCTGTTCGACACCGTCGATCTCACCGCGCCGTTTGATTTCGACCGCCACCGATGTGCCGTCCGCATCGCGGGCCATGATGTCCACCGGTCCGATCGCGGTGGGGTACTCCCTGCGCACCAGCGAGTATCCCGCTCCGAGCGTGCCGATGTGTTCGGCCAACAACTCCTGCAGATGGTCCTCGACACCATCCTTGACCAAGCCGGGCTCCTGGCCGAGCTCGTGAGTCGAGTCGTGCAGCATCTCCGCGATGCTGATCACCAACTTCTCGCCGGCGCGGTTCTGTACCGTCCACACACTGCCATCCGGGACGAGCCAGCACGGGGGGCTCATCCAGTTCAGGGGTTTGTAGGCTCGGTCGTCCGAGTGCACGGACACCGAACCGTCGGCCTTGATCAGCAAAAGACGCGTTGCCATCGGAAGATGGGCGGTGAGTTTGCCCGAGTAGTCGACCTCGCACCGAGCGATCACAAGACGCACGGTGCATGAGCGTAGGACACGCGCCACACACGCCTGCAGCTGCCCTCATACTGACCGGGATGACATCGATCGAACAACTGCACACCACCGAGGTCTATCGCAACAACTGGCTGGCGCTCCGTGAGGACACCGTCCGGAGACCGGACGGCTCGCACGGCAGCTATGCGGTTGTGGACAAGCCCGCGTACGCGCTGACGATCCCGATCTCGGGTGAATGGTTGCACCTCGTGGAGCAGTACCGCTACCCACTCGAGCGCCGCCGCTGGGAGTTCCCCCAGGGCACGGCGCCGGACCTGGAAACAGTTCCCCCGGCGGACCTCGCGCGACGCGAACTCCACGAGGAAACGGGCCTCCTCGCCCGAACCATGACCAACCTCGGAGCACTGGACGTCGCCCCCGGCATGTCCAGCCAACGCGGCACGGTCTTCCTGGCCACCGAGCTCACCGCCGGCACGCCGCAACGCGAACACGAGGAACAGGACATGCGCAGCACCTGGTTCCACCGGACAGAGTTCGACAGGCTCGTCGCGGCCGGTGAGATCACCGATTCGCAGTCGCTGGCCGCCTACACGCTGCTCATGCTGCACGAGCGCGGATAGCCAGCGTACCCGCACCGTCAGGAGCACGGCACGCGATCCGCCCCGGACCCTCAGTCCGGCCAGTCGGGCTCACGTTTGTCGAGGAACGCCGCCATCCCCTCGCGAGCCCCCGGCAGTTGTGAGGCGGACGTCATTACTTCCTGCGCGATCGTGTAGGCATCCGCCTCCGGACGGTCCAGCTGTGCGTACAACGTACGTTTGCCCAACGCCTTGTTCGCGCGGCTGCCACGTGTGGCACGTCGCAGCAACTCGGCAACGGCCGAATCCAGATCCGCGTCGGCGACCACCCGATTGACCAAGCCCCAGTCCAACGCCGTCGACGCGTCGATGACATCGCCGGTCAGCGCCATCTCCATCACCCGCTTACGCCCGACCGACCGGGCCACCGGCACGGCCGGCGTGTGACAGAACCACCCACCTTTACCGCCGGGCAGGGCGAACCCGGCCGACTCGGCCGCGACGGCGAGATCGCAGGATGCCGCGAGCTGGCAACCCGCCGCGGTCGCCAGCCCGTGAACCCGGGCGATCACCACCTGCGGCATCCGCTGCACGGTGTGCATCACATCGGTACAGAGCTCGAGGAGGTCACGCACGCCGCTCTGGTCGCGCGCGGCCACATCGCCGAAGTCGTGTCCGGCGGAGAACACCGGACCAGCACCGGCCAGAATCACCCCACTCGCCTCGCTTTCCGCTGCCTGGCGCATCGCGGCCCGCACCTCGGCCAGATGCTCGGCAGTGAGCGAGTTGCGTTTGGCCGGGCGGTTCATCGTGATGGTGACGGTGTCGCCATCACGTTTGAACAGGAGGTGTTCGTACTCGCGCATATCCCGAGACTAGCGCAGTGGGCAACCGTGTGGGCCACTCACACGGCGGTGTTGGTCTCCTCGCAGGCAACCGTGGGACCCCCCGGGCCGCACAGTAGCCAACACGGTGGCGCAGTGAACCAACTGCATCACAGTGACACAGACAGCCGGCGCACCGCTGTGGCCGGCGAACACACTGCCCTACTCGGACGGGTCGGTTTTGACCCGGTCGATATGAGCGCCCAGCTGGGTCAGGTTCGCCACGAAGTCCGGGTAGCCACGATCGATATGGGCGATATCGTACACCGCGGTGATGCCGTCGGCACACAATCCGGCCAACACCAACCCAGCCCCCGCCCGGATGTCGGAAGCCCACACCGGCGCGCTGGACAGCCGCTGGACACCACGCACGACCGCATGATGACCATCGGTGCGCGCATCGGCACCGAGCCGCATCATTTCCTCGATGAAACGGAATCGCGCCTCGTAGACGTTCTCCGTGATCATCGACGTGCCACTGGACACGGCCGACAACGCGACCGCGAAGGGCTGTAGATCCGTAGCGAATCCCGGATACGGCAACGTCACGAAATCCACCGACTTCGGCTGCTCCGTCTGTCGAACCCGGAACCCCTGGTGCTGCGGCGAGCCGTCGAAGGTGGTGACCTCGGCACCCGTGAAACGCAACTTCTCGAGCACCAGATCGAGATGGTGTGGATTCACACCGTGCACGCTGACATCGCCCTGCGTCATCGCGGCCGCGAACGCCCAAGTGGCGCCGACAATGCGGTCCCCCAGCACCCGGTGCTCGCTCGGATGCAGCTCGCTCACACCGTGTACCACCAACGTCGAGGTTCCCGCCCCCTCGATGTCGGCTCCCATTCTCGTCAGCATCGCCACCACATCGGAGATCTCCGGCTCCCGAGCCGCGTTGTCGATCACTGTGGTCCCCTCTGCCAGCGCCGCAGCCATCAACAGATTCTCGGTGGCACCCACACTGGGGAAGTCCAGCCAGATCTGGGAGCCCTTCAACCGCTCCGCGCTGGCCACCACGCAGCCGTGCTCGATCGTCGTGGTGGCACCGAGCTGCCGCAGACCGTTCTGGTGCATGTCCAGCGGCCGCGAACCGATCGCATCGCCACCGGGCAGCGCCACCACAGCCTGCTTGAGCCTTCCCACCAGCGGCCCCAACACGCCGACGGACGCACGGAGCTTGCTCATCGCCGGTGAGTCAGCACGATGGGAAAGTTCCGCGGGCGTCGTGATGTACACCGTGTCCGCGTCAATGACCACCTCGCAGCCCACGCTGCGCAGAACATCCGCCATGAGCGGCACGTCCAGGATCTGCGGGCAGTTGGTGATCGTGCTCGTGCCCTCGGTGAGCAGCGCTGCAGCCATCAGCTTGAGCACACTGTTCTTGGCGCCCACCACGTCGACCGCGCCGGCCAGTCGCGCCCCACCGTGTACCGCGAAGTGCTCACTCATACTCGCCAACAATGCCTTTCGCACACATTCGGCCAACCTGGGGGTAGGCTCATCGCCATGGCCGTTCGGATCAACCGCGTATACACCAAGGTCGGCGATGACGGTACTACCGCACTCGGCGACGGTACTCGTATCCCCAAGACGGACCCGCGCATCGGTGCCTACGCCGAGGCGGAGGAGACCAACACCGCCATCGGGGTCGCCGTCGAAATGGGGCACCTCCCCACGGAGGTCACCTCCGTGCTCCGTGTCATACAGAACCACCTCTTCGATGTCGGAGCCGATCTGGCGACTCCGATCGCGGAATCACCCGCGTACCCTCCACTCCGGGTCACCGACGAGTACATCGAACGTCTCGAAGGCTGGTGCGACGAATACAACGAACAACTACCGAAACTGCAGTCGTTCATCCTCCCCGGCGGAAGTCATGGTGCCGCGTTGCTGCACAACAGCCGCACCGTCGCCCGGAGGGCCGAGCGCGCAGGCTGGGCACTGATCGAACACGATCCAGAACACACCAACAGCCTGGCGGTGAAGTACCTCAACCGACTGTCGGACCTGCTGTTCATTCTCGCCAGGCACAGCACCTCATCCGGTGATGTCCTCTGGGAACCCGGCGGAGCGGGTAGCGCAACGACGTCAACTCGCTCGTGGTAACCGACGGCCCGGGGGCGCCGACTCCAGCCACGACATGAAGCCGGTCAGCGCATCCGGGCCCATCGCTATCTCGAGGGATTCGCCCTGATCAACACTGCAACACAACACAAGCGAGCCTGTCGGAACGGCGTACAGCTCCGTTCCGACAGGCTCGCGACGTTCGACGACCCGTAGCCGTTCCCGATGCAGAACACGGCTCGGGCCACCACGCAGACCCCATACGCGGTACCAGGCAAATCGTTCACCCGCGTAACGCCCCACACCGAGATGCCAGCCAGCACGTGACCTCTCAGGATTCCACCGCAGCGCAACACTCACGCCGCTGTGCCGCCGCATTCGAATCCACCGCAGCGTATACCACAGGGCGACGAGCACGGCAACGAGCAGGATCGCCAGGAGGATCAGAACGATCTCCATACCGTGGCTCCCGCTCGTCGCTCGATCGCTCAAACCACCGAATGACCAGTCGCGCGCAGACGGGCCTTCGCGGCGTCACGAACATCCGGGTCACTGTCGTGAAGATCGATCTGCGCACGATCCACGTCGATCTCGTCGTGCAGCTCTGCGGACTCGGCGAGGATCGTGACTCCCTCCGTCGTCACCGACAGGAAACCACCGTCCACAGCCGCGTGTATCTCCTCGTTGTCGACGGTGTCGATTCGCACGATATTGCCTTGTTCCAGCTCGGCGAGTACCGGGACATGCCGCGGAAGCACACCGAGCTCACCAACCGTGGTCCGTGCCACCACAAAGCTGGCCTTACCAGACCAGAGCCGTCGCTCGACCGCGACCAGCTCCACCGACATCTCGGCCACTGACGTCTCCTCTGCTTGTTAACGAGCTGCCGCTGAGGTGACGCTCATCGCGCCCATCCGGCAGTCGGGCAGTCAAACCGACCCGCAGGTCAGCCGGTGAGCTCGTTGTACTTACGCTCCAAGTCTTCCAGACCACCGATCAGGAAGAATGCCTGCTCCGGCATATGGTCGAACTCGCCCTTGCAGAGTTTGTCGAAGGCCTCGATGGTTTCCTTCAGTGGGACGTTCGAACCCGGCTGTCCGGTGAACTGCTCGGCGGCCATCATGTTCTGCGAGAGGAAGCGCTCGATCCGCCGTGCGCGGTTCACCAGCACCTTGTCCTCTTCGGGCAACTCGTCGATACCGAGGATCGCGATGATGTCCTGCAAGTCCTGGTACTTCTGCAGGATCCGAATGACTTCCTGCGACACCCGGTAGTGTTCGTCGCCCACGATCCCCGGATCGAGAATGGTGGAACTGGATGCCAACGGGTCCACCGCCGGGAAAATGCCCTTCGAGAACACCGCACGGGAGAGCTCCGTGGTCGCGTCCAAGTGCGCGAACGTCGTGGCCGGCGCCGGGTCGGTGTAGTCGTCGGCCGGGACGTACACCGCCTGCATGGAGGTGATCGAACGACCACGGGTCGAGGTGATCCGTTCCTGCAGCTGCCCCATCTCGTCCGCCAGGTTCGGCTGGTAACCGACCGCCGAGGGCATACGCCCCAGCAGCGTGGAGACCTCCTGGCCCGCCTGGGTGTAACGGAAGATGTTGTCGATGAACAGCAGCACGTCCTGCTCGGCCACGTCACGGAAGTACTCGGCCATCGTCAGGCCGGACAGTGCCGCACGAAGCCGGGTACCCGGCGGTTCGTCCATCTGGCCGTAGACCAGCGCGGTGTCCTTGAGCACGTTGGCATCCGAGAGCTCGTTGAGCATGTCGTTGCCCTCGCGAGTACGCTCACCGACACCCGCGAAGATCGATGTACCACCGAAGTTCTTCGCGATACGACTGATCATTTCCTGAATGAGTACGGTCTTGCCGACACCGGCACCACCAAAGAGCGCGATCTTGCCACCCCGCACGTACGGAGTGAGCAGATCGATCACCTTCAACCCCGTCTCGAGCATCTCGGTGCGACTCTCCAGCGCCTCGAATGCCGGCGGGTTCCGGTGAATACCCCAGTGCTCGAGGTCCTTACCATAACCCGGCTGGTCGAGGCAGTCGCCCAGCGCGTTGAACACGTGCCCCTTGATCTCCGAACCGACCGGTACCGAGATGGCACCACCGGTGTCGGTCACCGGCACACCGCGCACCAGCCCGTCAGTGGGCTGCATCGAGATCGTGCGGACCTGGTTCTCTCCCAGGTGCTGCGCGACCTCGAGGGTCACCTTCTTGGCAAGGTCGGAAAAGTCGATGTCAACGTGCAGTGCCTGGTTCAACGGCGGAACGGCACCGCGCGGAAACTCCACGTCCACGACCGGACCGGTCGTACGGACCACGCGCCCGGTCGCGGCACCCGAGTTGTCGGCACTCTTGGTGTTGTTGTCTGCGGTGACAGTCATCTAGTCATCACTTCCTGCTCCGGCGAGCGCCTCAACGCCGCCGACGATCTCGCTGATCTCCTGGGT
>Ga0079226_10003404_pt1 | contig 12217 bp, 12 predicted proteins | sample Poulit2014_FD_76345 | JGI IMG/M metagenome (GOLD analysis project Ga0079226, IMG submission 76345) | Agricultural soil microbial communities from Georgia to study Nitrogen management - Poultry litter 2014 | ecosystem: Environmental > Terrestrial > Soil > Agricultural land | place: USA: Georgia... | reverse complement strand
GAAGACATTTTTTAGTTTAATAAAGAGAGCAAAACTACCATGGGGATTATATACACTTGCATTAGTAACGATGTTCGTAACAACGTCCGTTAGTTTATTATCTCCTATGATTGTACAAAGGATTATGGGAGGTGAAATATTTAATAAACCTCTCGTTTATCAATATATCGGTTTATCGATATTAACAGCCATTACAGTGAGTATGTCAGGTTTTGTTAAAGTATTTGCAGAAGCAAAAGGGACACAAAGAATTCAGGAGACAATTTGGTCAAAATACATTCGAGTACCATTACCTTTTTTTGATAAACAACCTTCATTGTTACTCGTAAGTCGCTTAACACATGACCCTAAATTTATAAATGGAGCTGTAAACCACTTTTTGGCAATAATTATGTCCACCTATAAACTAATTGGTGCAATTATTATTATGTGGGGTATGAACGTGAAACTGACCTTAGTACTATTGCCAGTTATTCCATATATATTAATTGTGTCACTGCTTGTAGGGCATTTTACACAAAAAGCACAGGACAAGGTTCAATCTCGTTATTCGGGAATGACTGCATTTATTGCGGAACGCCTGCCTAAAATTCGTCTCATTAAGTCTTTTGGTAAGGAAAATCAAGAGATTGAACAAGCAGATAAGGTTATAGAGAATCAATATAAAGCAGACGTTTCACGTGCAGCAATTGATTTATATGGTCAACCTTTAATGAATAGTGTGCAAGGGGTGATCATGGCACTAGTGTTAATTTATGGAGGATATTTAACAACAACAGGTGAACTTGATATCGGATCATTAATTGCGTTTTATTTATATTCGGCTGGTATTCATAACAGTGTTCTAAGTTATGGACTGTTTTATCAAAATTTGAAAGGCGCAAAAGGAGCTGCCCACAAAATCTCTGAGGTTGTTGATTCTGATAGTGAAGAGTTTAAACGTGATACAGACTTTCAAACTGTTCTTGATCAATCAAATGGGGATATTGCATTAAACAATGTGACGTTTAGTTATGATGATCGAAAAGTGTTAAAAGATATTAACTTTGTTATCCCTAGAGGAAAAGTCACAGCGATTGTCGGTCCAAGTGGAGGTGGGAAGACGACTCTTCTATCATTAATTGAACGTTTTTACGAACCAGATGTGGGGCAACTTGTTTTAGGAAATACACCTGCAGAAAAGATTCATTTAGATGATTGGCGTAATGAACTATCATATGTTTCTCAGGGTAGCCCGTTGCTATCAGGTACGATTAGGGAAAATATCATTTATGGATCTACGACAAGAATTAGTGATGAAGATGTTCGCTTAGCTGCTCAAAAAGCAAATGCACTTGAGTTTATTGAGAAGTTTCCAGAAGGCTTTGATACAGAAGTAGGGGAAATGGGATCTAAATTATCAGGTGGACAAAGACAACGAATAGCAATTGCACGGGCGATTATTAAAGATCCGAAATACTTACTCTTAGATGAAGCGACTTCTAGCTTAGACGCTCAAACCGCTCATACGATTCAGGGTGCACTTGATGAACTGATGAAAAACCGTACTACTATTGTCGTTGCACACAATTTAACAACTGTCCAAAATTCAGATCAAATTATCGTTATTGATCAAGGCGAAGTAAGTGGCATTGGAACACATGAAGAACTACTTGCTTCCAGTGAGTTGTATAAAGACTTGATTGAAATTCAATTTGCTAAAGAACAGCAACTACAATGGTAAACATGATAGGCATGAATACGTGAAATTTGTGTACGAATGGACAAGATTGTGTACGATATGACTATCCAAACTACCATCTTTATGAAAAACAATTGCACTTCTGCGTATTGAATTTACAATGATATTAGAAGAGGATTCGTAGGGTTCAATGGAAAGTAAAGGATTGGAGAATAGTATATGGCACTTATAATAGACGTAACAGAAGAGAATTTTAAAGAGTTTGTTTTAGAAGAAGAGCAACTTGTTCTACTGGATTTTTACACAGATGGTTGTGGGCCATGTGAAGCGATGGAACCTGTGCTAAAAGAATTATCCCAGGACTATGAAGGGAAAGTTACCATTGCTAAATTTTATGTATCAGTAGATGATGCGATTGATCGCAAGAATAAAATTGCAGTAGAATACGATTTAATGGGCTTTCCTACATTTTATTTATTTAAAAACGGTGAAGTAATATTTTCTGTCCAGGGAACACTAGAAAAAGATGAACTTATTGAGAAGTTAGATCATGCTTTAAAAGAATAGTCATTGATTGAACAAGTGAGTATATTTTCATAATAACCAATAAGAGCTATATCGCTACAACATGTAGTTAAGGACAATCAACGTCACTACTTCTTGTAGTGATCTAGCTATACATACGTATTTTGAACATCATTAAGGAGGAGTTTTTATGTCGCATATCAAAAATGTGCATACAGATAGTTTCAATGAAGAGGTCATTGAATCAGATCAGCTTGTACTCATAAGCTTTCACACAGATGGATGTGGCCCGTGTAAAGCGATGGAACCAATATTGGAGGAGCTATCTGTACAATATAAGGAGAAGTTAAAAATTGCTACTTTTTATGTCTCATTAGATGAAGTACTTGAAAATAGTAACAAGATTGCAGTAGAATATGATGTAATGGGTTTTCCAACGATTCTTATCATGAAAAATGGAAATGTAGTAAACACATTACTAGGTGGACAATCAAAGGAAGATCTTGTAAAGGAAATCGAAGTAGCATTATCATAAACAATGAAACGTGTAGAGGCATTGGTAAATTTTTCAATGCATGTTACACGTTTTGTTCACGTTTAAATAGGAGGGTATATTATGAGTAGGAATGTAGAAAAAGTTATTCAAAACGATGGCATTAACGTACACATCATACCAAGTAAGAAGTATAAGACAATTACAATCGTTGCCAAGCTAAAAACAGCTATGGAACGAGATACAATTACAAAACGCGCATTGTTACCTGTTTTGTTACGTCAAGGAACAAAGAAGTATCCATCAAGAGAACTGCTCCAAGATCGCTTAGATGATTTATATGGTGCATCTTTATCTTTAGATGGTGGAAAAGCAGGAGATGACCATGTTCTAAGTGTGCGCATGGAAATTGCGAATGAAAAGTTTATCCCAAATGAATCATCTATTATTGAAGATGGAATTGAATTTTTAAAAGAAGTTATTTTCCATCCAAATATTACTGACAATGGCTTTGCCTCAGACCTTGTGGCACGGGAGAAGGAATTACTTAAACAACAACTACGAGCACTTAAGGACAATAAAGTAAACTTTGCACAAATGCGTTTAATTGATGAAATGTGTGATGGAGAAACGTTCCAAATTCATGCACAAGGATATGAAGAAGATTTAGAGGCCATTACACCTCAAAATTTATATGAATATTATCAAACAGTTATTCAAGATAATCAGCTGGATGTGTATATGCTTGGAGATTTTAATCATGACGAAATGGCAGAACTTCTCCAATCATCTTTAGGAAGACCGTCATATGTAAGGAATGATAGGAAAGCAAAAGCTGAAATAACAGGTCTAAAAGACAATCGACCACAGGAAATTATTGAAAAACAAGATATTCAACAAGCAAAATTGCATATTGGTTATCGGACACATACAACATTTAAAGATGATGATTTTGCTGCACTACTTGTGTTCAATGGTATTTTCGGTGCGTTTCCAAACTCAAAATTATTTTTAAACGTACGTGAAAAACACAGCTTAGCATATTACGTAGCATCTGGATTAGAAGGATTTAAGGGAATTATGTACGTATACAGTGGGATTGCTGGAAGTGATTATGAGAAAACAACAACTATCATTGAAGAGCAATTAAACGAAGTAATCGCTGGTACGTTTTCAGAAGAAAATCTTGAAGAAACAAAAGCTCTTCTATTAAACGATATCGTTGAAACAATGGATGATGCCCAAGGTTTAATTGAGGTTATGTATCAAAATGTTATTGGAGGAACAGGAATTGCCTCTCCAGAAGCTCTTCTTGACCGCTTGAAAGAAGTAACCAAAGAAGATGTCATCCGTGTTGCTAAAAAAATAGAAAAAGATACCGTTTATTTATTAACAAGCAAGGAGGCTAACAATGAATAAGAAAACATATGATCATATTGATGAAACATTATACAAAGAAGTGCTTCCAAACGGGTTAACTGTATTTCTACTACCAAGACCTGAAATGGCTAAAACATATAGTGTTTTTACAACCAATTATGGCGGGAAAGATCACACATTCATTCCCCTTGGTAAAAATGAAAAAATTACTGCACCTGAAGGCGTAGCACATTTTTTAGAACATAAACTATTTGAAAAGGAAGACGGGACAGATGTATTTTTAGACTTTGGTAAGCAAGGTGCATCTGCAAATGCGTATACTTCTGCAACAGAAACAGCATATCTATTTAGTGCAACAGATCATATAAAAGAAAACGTCGTTACATTACTTGATTTCGTTCAGGAACCATTCTTTACAGATGAATCTGTTGAAAGAGAGCAAGATATTATTGTTCAAGAGTTACAAATGTATTTAGATCAGGCAGACCACCGCTCATATATGGGGATTTTACAAGCAATGTTTAAAGAGCATCCTGTTCGAAACGAAATTCTTGGAACTGAAGAGTCGATTCGTTCAACTACACGTGAAGATTTATTAACGAGTTATCATACGTTCTATCATCCGAATAATATGACTTTCTTCATCGCAGGTAATTTCGATGTAGAAGAAATGGCAACACTTATTCGTGAAAATCAAGCAGCAAAGACATTTGCAGCACCAGAAGATATTCAACGTTATCCAGCGAAAGAGTCCAAGGAAGTTGCCAAAAAGGAATCGCGTATTCATATGCCAATTGGAACACCTAAAGTTGTTGTTGGTGTAAAGGAATATGGAGAAAAGATTTCTACGGAAGAATTTGAACATAGAGATATGTTACAAGACATGATTATCAGTCATTTCTTTGGAGCGAATGGACCATTGTATAAAGAACTGTATGAAAATGGTTATATTGACCGTTCATTTTCGGTACAATCAACGATAGAGACTGACCATGGATTTACAATATTAAGTGGAAATTCTGAACAACCAGACGTTCTTGCAGGAAAAGTAAAAGAACTATTATTATCAACAAATGATTATGAAATATCCGAAGAATCCTTTGATCGTATGAAGAAAAAGAGAATCGGACAATTATTGCGTGCAATGAATTCATTAGAGTTCATCGCTGGTGAGTTTGTGCATTACCACATGAACGATTTAGATTTCTTTGACGTATTGCCTAAGATTCAAGAATTAACATTAGAAGAAGTAAATACGTATATTCAAGAGTGGATTACAGAAGAACAACTTGCTGTATGTATTGTTGAAGCTGAATAACATACGTAAAAAGAACCCGGATATAGAGACTTCTATATGTTCGGGTTCTTTATATATGTCTAATATGTGTAGTCATTCCTATCATGGGATGTGTGTGTATTCTACCTTGTAAGGATAACATATACATCATCAAAGTGATGTCATTATTTTAATTCCGGTAGCACACGTACTTCTTGTTCCATTTCAGATTGACAAAGTGGACATTTAGGTACTTCTTCAAAGCTATATGACTCACGCATCCATCCTTGACATTTCTCACCTGTACATGCCCATACATTCGTGTCAACTTCAGGAACTGGTTCTTTCGGTCCTCGTTGAAAAGACATTCAGACATCCCCTTTCATTGTACTACCCTTATTATACTCCTTTTTACGGAATATTGAAAGGAATCATGTAAAATTATTTAATTATACACAATAACACGATGTCTTTCAAATGATTCCTTCTAAAAAATAATGACAATTTCATTACAATTGTAGATTGCTTTCAAGATTCATGCTATATATTACTTCAGTATTGACGCATAAGAGATTATTATACGGTAGAATCATTTGAAGCAGGTTTTTTTAAATGCATATCAAAAATACGTGTTGTAATGAACGGAACAAACATAAGGCCGATGATAATATAAAATAACAGACGAATATTTAGTTGATCGACAATTAATCCACCGATAATAGGTCCCATCATCCGTCCAGCGGCAGCAACACTATTAACGAAACCTTGGTAAAATCCAGCTTTACCTGAAGGTGCTAATTCATGTGCGAGGGCCGGAATAGCAGGCCACACTAACATTTCACCTACAGTTAAGATGGCCATAGCCGTAATGAAAAATGCAAATTCCTCAGCAAACATAGCGATTATAAAAGAACTAATTAAAATACTATTTCCAATATAAATTTGCGTTTTAAGGGTTGGAATTCTTTTCGTAAATTGTCTTACTAAAGGTTGACCTAACACAATTAGAAAACCATTAAGAGCCCATAACAAACTGTATTGTTCTAATGGAATACCTACATCTTGAGTATGTGAGGCAATGGTAGTTTGCCATTGGCTATAAGCAAACCACGTAATTAAGAAACCAGATGATAAAATAATTAAAGCGATAAATGCGGACTTATTTCCTAGGTCAGTTGTCTGCTCTAAAATCGTTGTATGCATTTGGCGATCACGTTCTTGATCCATACCTTTTAACATTATAAGAACGAATAAAAAGAATAAGAAAATAATAGATGCATTGGCAATGAAAATATATGCATATGAAAAGCTAGCAATATAACCACCAAGGGCTGCACCAATAGCAACTCCTAAGTTTTGAGCTACATAAACGGCATTGAATGCACGTCGTCCACCTGTTGGCCAGACAGAACCTGCCATAGCAAACATCACTGGCCATACGGTACCAGTTCCAAGTCCAATAATTATGAGGAAAATAGCATAAGCAGTTATATTTGTATGCATAAACATTAGACCGGATGCTGCACACATTGCAACAGCTGTCCCGGCTAAAATCGTTTTATATGGACTAAATTTATCAAATAATACTCCACCAATTAGATTACCTACTATCGTAGCAGCTTGGTTTAACATTAGAATAAATCCAGCAAAAGCTAATGTATTTCCTAATTCATTGTGCATATAAATAGTATTCAGTGGCCACAAGAATGATCCACCCGTAACACTAATCGTCGTTGCAATTGCTAAAAGCCAAATATAACGTGGCATATGTCATCTCACCTTATCTCTTTGTGTTAACGTATATATTAGGGTATTTAGACATGCGAATCAATTGACAGGCCTCCTTTAGTTCATGATACCCTACAATTATAAGGAAACGGATCTCTTTGAAATCTATTAAATACTACATATACCTTATTTGTTGGAAAGAAAATAAAGGATTTCCAAAAGATTTGTAGAAATACTAGGTGGATTAGAAATAGGTGTGTATGACATGCACAATAGAAATTGACAAGCGTATGGTATAGGAAGAGTATCTTTTAAATAAATTAGATAGGATGTGCACTTCAATATGGTGTTTTCATATTACGTTGCAGGAAATACTGCAGCAGGACAAATGAATGTACTATCGTCAAACGTGGAACAGTGTGAACAAGTAATTGTACTTAACCATCTATCGCCATTCGTCAAAACAAAATGTATGCAGGAGTGGTTACATGCAAACGTAAGGGATCGCTCAGAAATTGAACTTCTAGAAAGTGTTGCAGGAAAACCATTCCTAGATGGAATCATTCATGTAAGAGAAAAATATGCAATTGTTTCAGATGCAGTCATCGACGATTCCACGAATATTACTCATACTATTGATTTATCTTCATATATTTTAGATACAGAGGAACGCCAGCAAGCAGCTAAAGGTTATGAAGAAAATAAACATCAATTGCTTGGAAAAGCTTGGAATTATTTTGCTACTGGGCTGGAAATCCATGATGAACTCGAGCACATTTACATTCAGCATATGGACTTTGAAAAAGCAGATGAAGTTGCCAACAGGTGGAAACAGAAATATCTTCCTAAGGATGGGAAACCGAGCGGGAAGGGTCACATACGTAAGCGCTTGTTTGGAACAAATACTTCAGAAGGGTCGTTGAATGTTGTACCACATATAATTAAAAACTTTTCAACCGTTCATCATATTAAAGGAAGAGCAGGAACAGGTAAGAGTCATTTTATGAATGCGATTAAGGATACTTGTATTCAATTAGGTTATGATATTGATCAATACATTTGCAGTTTTGACCCTGAAAGTACAGACATGATTATTGTTCCAGAGTTACAACTTTGCTTGTTTGATAGTACAAATCCGCATGAATTTATACCTAAAGAAAATGATGTAGTTGTTGACTTATACGAAGAAACAGTAGAACCAGGGATTGATGAGCGCTATAAAGAATTGATTGAAGAAACAACATTAAGATACACATCGTTTATGAAAGAAGGGAAGCAATACTTACAAAAAGCTCGTCAGGAGCAAAACCACATAGATGATTTATATAAAGATGTATATACAAATTCGGTGATGGAATCGATGATGCATACACTTACAAAGCACATATACACATAGACGACAATCCGGGAAGAGAAAGAAGGAGATGTAGCAAAAAAACTTGCGTAAAGGAAATATATGAGGTATAATAATTAATTAACAGAATATTTGAGAAACGAAAATACGGAGGTGGGAATTGTGTTAACCGTCAAAATGTTAAAACCGTATTATATAAAAACTGATAATCAATATATTCGAGTTATCCTAGCATATCAATATTTTGCTATTTTTATGAATGGGGATGTGTACCAATTCATCCCGAAAGAAGAGAAGGAAATCAAAATTGATCGAGCTACAAAGAAAGTAGTAAACCTAGATTCGAAGTTTGCTTTTCAGCGTGGAAAAGATGTAATTTATATTACGATGGCAGATTTAATTTCTTTACCGGACTTTTTAGCTCAATTGGATTCCATTGTAGAAACATATTATACAACCCACAATGAAGATGAGACGACTTCAATAAAGCGTGAAGAGATTGATATTTTAATGGAAGAGCTTGAGGGTAACAATATTCGAAAGTTAATTGATCAAGCGTTAGATGAAAAAGACGAACAAACTTTTTACAAATTGTCTCAATTACTGTAAAAAAGAGAAAAGCAAATCCGTTTGCTTTTCTCTTTTTTGGTGGAAAAAATGTATTGAATGGACAACTACCCAGAAGCTGTATTTACAATTTGTATCCGGTTCTACTTTTAAATCTTTTCAAAATCACATGACTTTCAACCCGTGTAATTCCTCGAACAGAATATAATTCATTATTAATAAAGGTCTCCAATTTTTGGAAGTCCTCTACAAGAACGTGCATGTGTAAAGTGCTTGGCCCGGTCATTTGGTAAACACTTGCAACACTTGGATTGTCTGCCAAGTTCTGGGCGACATCTTCGAGCTGCTGTGGTTCTACATCCACTTCGAAAAAAGCAGACACTTTCTTCCCGAATTTTTCAGAGTTAACTGCAACTGTAAAACGGTCAATTACATTGTGGTCAATTAACTGTTGAATACGATCCTTTACCGCAACACGGGACAATCCTACTTTTTTAGCTAAATCCACGTAAGAAGCCCGACCATCTTTAATTAATTCATCAATCAACTTTTCATCAAGTTCATCAAATTTCATAAAATCTCACCCTGTCATTATGAAAGTCCCTCCAGTGGAACAATCCTTTATGATTTTCACTCTTGAGAAGAATAAACGGATTATTTATGCAAACATTATCCCAGAAAGTGAATGAAATAACAATAGCTATTATATACAACATATACGATAAAAGATAACTTTTATAAACAAAAAGATAGTTAGAAATGTAAGTTTAGATATAAAAGTAAGTAAATAAGGGAATTATATCATATATTTGTTCTTCAGTTGTTGACAAGTAAAACTGTTTTATGTACGATAAAATGCATGGACTTTCGTCTCAATAATACGTCGATATACGTGAATGAGCTTCTTTTAGTTGGACTGTTCGGACTTGCTTTTCATTGTATGTATTATGAAATTCCCTCGAGTTTATGAATGTATGAAATTTTGTATGGAAATGCCTTCCAAAGTTCTTAAAAACAATTTCATCTGACGCAAAATGTAAAAGACGTATGTTATATGCAAGCTTAAGAAATTGTACGTTATTGTGGGTAAAGGGTAGTGATAGAATGATACATCGTTATATATTTCTTGCATTCTTTCGAGCAGGAATGCTTGGTTATGGCGGAGGGTTATCTGCAATTCCAATTATGCACCGAGAAGTTGTAACCGTATATCGGTGGATGGAAGCGGAAGAATTTGCGGATATTATTGCATTAGCAAATACATTGCCAGGTCCAGTAAATACAAAAATTGCCGGATATGTTGGTTGGCGTGTAGCCGGGTTTTGGGGGATGATGAATGCACTCATTGCATCTGTTATTCCAACAGCATTTTTAATGGTTCTTATTTTGACAACATTAAATGCCTTTAAGGATAGTGCATTTGTTCAAGGAATGACCAAAGCAGTCCTACCTGTAGCAGGTGTAATGATTGGTGTCCTTGCTTGGGATTTTGTTCGTCTTTCGAAAAAAACGATGGGATGGGCAATTACAATTGTGTTTCTCATCATTAGTATTGTTGTTATGGAATTATTACATATTCATCCTGCATTATTAATCGCTGGATTTATTGGGGCTGCATTTGTCATCCCGACTAAAAAGAAAGGTGAGGAAAAAAGGGTGGATAAACAATGATCGTATATTGGCAAATTTTCAAAGCAAACTTTATTGCAAATATGCTCGGTTATGGTGGCGGACCAGCAACAATTCCGTTATTGGAACATGAAGTCGTAAATACATATCATTGGTATACGACACAAGAGTTTAGTGAAATTGTGGCACTTGGAAATGGGTTACCGGGACCTATTGCTACAAAGTTAGCAGCTCAAATTGGTTTCGACCTAGGAGGAACACTTGGAGCCTTCATCGCTTTAGTAGCCACGATTGCACCTACAATGATTTTGATGCTTATTTTGTTAGGTGTATTGATGAAATTCAAACATTCACCAATTGTTGTTCGCCTGACATTATATGTTCGGCCAGCAATCGCAGTATTGCTAGGTGCAATGACATACAATTTCTTTTTCAACGCTTCAGAAAATGCTGGAATCACTCATACAGCTATTATTGCAGGAGCAAGCTTTCTACTTTTAGAGAAATTTAAAGTAAATCCTGTCTATGTTGTTTTAGGAGCTCTGCTCTATGGTGGAATCTTTTTATCCTAATATGTTAATGATTTTCATCATACGTATTTTATACTATCTAACTACCACATGTAATTTCGTTACGTCGCTTGAAAGTACATGTGGTAGTAACGTGGCTATTTTAGGTCATAATGAAATTCATGCATGTAAAAACTGCACCCCAATTGTTATATGTGTTTAACAACTGGGGTGCAGTTTTCGTTTACGGTAGCTTTTTTATTTAATCTTTTTTAATTTCTACTAATAAATCAGCAACTTGACTGGCCACATATCCACTTGCACCAAGATCTTCTACTTTTTCCACCATCATTGCAATAAGAATATCTTGATCTTCTGTTGGATATCCAACAAACCAACCATTATCATGACCTTTAGCATCTGCAGATACTTTTAATTCTGCAGTTCCTGTTTTACCAGAAATATCAAAGTCGTCACGCTGAGCTTTTTTAGCAGTTCCAGCATCTACCACTTCAAATAAAATATCTTCTATAATTTTTGCATCTTCCTTGGATAGAATGTCTTCTTTCCAAATTTCCCCGGTTTTTTCTGAAGTAAGTAATGTCGGTTGTAGCATATTACCTTCATTTAAAAAAGGAGTGTATGCAATAGCTAAATGTAAGGCACTTATTTCAATTTCACCTTGACCATAACTTGAATTTGCTAGTAGGACTTCGTTATCAATCGTCCCGTCAGCAGAAATAGAAGAAGCAGTATATGGATATGGAAATGGAAACTCCTGGCCAAAGCCAAAGTTTTCTAACCCGTTTGTATATGTCTCAATACCAGCATCAATAGCTTTCATAGCAAAATAAATGTTATCTGATCTTTTAAGGGCATCTGCTAAATCAACTGGTTTGGAGGATTCCGAAACTCTTCGGACTTGATAATCTTTCCAACCATTATCCCATGTGAGACCTTTAATTTCGATTCCTTCATCAGGATTAAGGGAACCATCTTTTAGTCCGATAGCAGCGCTAATTGGTTTCATTACGGATCCAGGTGCATATGTTGCGGTGAAACGGTTTAATAATGG
>Ga0079226_10003403_pt1 | contig 12218 bp, 10 predicted proteins | sample Poulit2014_FD_76345 | JGI IMG/M metagenome (GOLD analysis project Ga0079226, IMG submission 76345) | Agricultural soil microbial communities from Georgia to study Nitrogen management - Poultry litter 2014 | ecosystem: Environmental > Terrestrial > Soil > Agricultural land | place: USA: Georgia... | reverse complement strand
ATTCCCCAATGAGGATGAGTCCATCGGAGAATGGGTTCAAATACGTGATCGAAAAGGCAATCCTAGTAAAAAAGTAGTCGCACTTCCTGTTAAAGATCCTTTCCATATTATTAGAAATTATCTCTTAATAATTGAATTATTAGAGGATTATTAAAATGTTACTTGGTAAAAGTAAATTTGACATTACACCTGAGAAAGCGATTTATTTAGCTGGTTTTGCTCACCGTAAACAAAGAACAACGAGAGTAGAGCGAAAGTTATATGTTAAGACATTTATAATTCATAAAGATGGAAAAAATATATTATTTATAATAGCTGATTTAATATGGTGGGATGAAAAGTTCGTAAAAGATCTTCTAGACATAATAGCAGCCGAATATTCTATACCTTCTGATCAAGTGTTCTTTCATGCTACACATAACCATTCTGGTCCCCAAACCAGTTCGAAATTTAGTAAACAACTAGGTGAGTTATCAAAGATTTATTTATTTAATTTGAAAAATAAGGTGTTGGCTAGCATTGAAATAGCAATAAATGATATGGAAGAAGTGTCAATGCATATAGGTAAGGGTTCATCTGAATTAGGAGTGTATAGACGAAAAAATGTACATGGTTCTATAAAAATGAAACCTAATACTGATATTCCTGTTGATAATGAGTTGACTATTATTTCCTTTATAAATACAAAAGGTCAAAAGAAAGCAATTTGGATTCACTATTCTTGTCACCCTACAACAACCGACGCAAATATAATATCCAGCGAATTTGTAGGAGTATGTTGTGAAAGGATCGAAGAATATTATACTAATGCGACCGTTGCATTTCTTCAAGGTTTCTGTGGAGATGTTAGACCTAATCTGGTAAAAGAAGATGAATTTTATCGTGGACAAATTAAAGACATGAATGAAATAGGAAGTCTGTTTACTTCTGATGTTATAGAAGTTATGAAAGAGAGTGAAGCGGCTAGTCTTAAAGGAACAATCGTTTGCAGTAAACAAGATATTCCATTGCGATTTAGTAATTATAACGTGAATCAATATGTACCCGAATCTTTAATTAACGAATGGCCTGCCATAGTCAAGAAGAATCTAATAAAAGGATATACTTTGGTATTTCAATACATTCAATTAAGTGAAGATATTTCATTTTTAACATGTAATGCAGAATTTGTTCAAGCATACGGGTTTTATGTAAAAGAAATTAAAAACAACTTACTTCCTTTAGGATATACAAATGGAATGATAGGTTATATACCAACAAAAGAACAATTAATGGGAGGTGGTTATGAATCATTAGACTCTGTTTTTTACTTTGGATATCCATCAATAGTAGCTGAGGATATGGAAGACGAAATAAAAAAAACATTTAAAACAATTTTAGGAGGTCACTAAAAATGAAAGTAAACTTCGAAGGGAAAAAAGATAATTTACAATATTATGTATGCCCCAATCGCGAAGAGATGGGGAAATTGGCTGCAGATATAGCCGTGAAACAAGTTAAGAAAGTGTTAGAGGATAAAGAAGAAGTTCGTATCATTTTTGCATCAGCACCTTCACAAAATGAGTTCTTGCGTCACTTTACAGCAAGTAAAGAAATCGATTGGTTAAAAGTTGTAGGATTTCATATGGACGAGTATATAGGTTTACCAGAGGATTCAGATCAATGGTTTAAAAAGTATTTAGAGGAAAATCTAGTGAATAAAGTTAAGCTAAAATCTTTCCACTTTATAGATGGAACTAAAAATGCAAATGAGATGAAAAGAGTTTATTCAAAGTTATTAGCGGAAAAACCTATAGATATTTGTTGTTTGGGAATTGGTGAAAATGGTCATATTGCATTTAATGATCCACCGGTAGCTGACTTTAATGATCCAAAAATGATCAAAGAAGTAGCTTTAGACGAGTTTAGTCGCCAGCAACAAGTAAATGATGGTTGCTTTGTAAAATTAGAAGATGTTCCAACACATGCATTGTCTTTAACTATTCCAACATTAACAGCAGCTACGACAATGATTTGTACTGTTCCTGGTCCAACAAAAAAGGATGCTGTTAAGAAGGTGTTACATGACGATATTTCAACAGAATGTCCTGCAACGATTCTACGTAAACATCAAGGAGCACATTTAATCTTAGACGAGGAGGCTTATGGAGGAGAATAGAAATGACAAACAAGATACAATCTATAATAGGGAAACACTATATTACAGGCAAATTAATTGAAGTAACTATGCGACATGGAGTTATTGAAACCATTAAAGAAATAGAAGGAAAAAGTGAAGAAAAGCAAATAATCGCGCCAGGATTTGTTGATATTCAAATCAATGGTTATAAAGGATATGATTTTAATGAAAAGTCATTGGAAAAAGAAGAATGGAATGCAGTAACACAACATTTACTGGATGTAGGTGTAACAACCTTTTATCCTACAATTATTACAAACTCATTTGATACCCTGTCCAATATTTTAAAAGAGAATATGAAAATTTTGAGCGAAAAGGGAATGTATAACGGAATAATAGGAGGATTTCATTTAGAAGGCCCCTATTTATCCCCATTCGATGGACCCAGAGGTGCACATGAAAAGAGATTCATTAAAGAGCCTAATTGGGAGGAGTTTTGTAAATTACAGGAAATTGCCCAAAATCAAATTAAAATTGTCACGATATCACCTGAATGGGACCAAGCACCTTTTTTTATCGAGAAAGCAGCCAAATCAGGTGTTAAAGTCGCGATAGGTCATACATCAGCTAATTCACAACAAATTAAAAATGCAGTTGAAGCAGGAGCTGTTTTATCAACTCATTTGGGTAATGGAGCACACATTACATTGCCGCGTCATCCTAATTATATTTGGGACCAATTAGCAGAGGAAAATCTCTGGGCATCAGTTATCTCTGATGGCCACCATTTGCCCAAGAATGTATTAAAAGTTATTCAACATGTGAAAAACAAGAGGATGATTCTCGTTAGCGACAGTGTGGCCTTGGCTGGTAAAGAACCGGGTAATTATTTAACATCTGTCGGTGGTGAAGTAACGTTGACTGAAGATAACAGACTCCACTTATTAAATGAACCAAATTTATTAGCGGGATCAGCAAGGAATTTATTAGAAGGAGTCCAACACTGTATTCAAAGTGAAGTCGCCTCTCTCGTGGAAAGCATTAACAAGGCGTCGATATATCCAGCAATTTTAATGGATTTATTTGTACAAGAGGGTCTAACTGTGGGTGCACCGGCAGACTTAGTAGTAATTAATGCAGAAGAAGATAATTGGAAGATAAATAAAGTGTATAAACAAGGAAGGCAAAGAGGTGGTATGAATTGGAATTGATGAACAATTATTTTAACCATATCGTAGGTGTACTAGAAAATATTATGAAATCAGAAAAACATAATATAGAACAAGCTGCACAATTGTTAGCCGACCACATAAAAAAAGATAAGATTTTTTACATTTATGGACCTGGAGGTCATTCGAATCTAGCATCTCAAGAGGTTTTTTTCCGAGCAGGTGGATTAATGCATGCTAGTGCTATATTAGACGAAGGAACATTGTTAAGTAGTGGAGCATTGCGCTCTATGACTATGGAAAGAACACCTGGATATGGAAAAATTGTTATGGATGATTATCAATTAAAGTCAGAAGATTTATTAATAATTGTTAATGCTTATGGAATAAATTCGGCTACAATTGATGCAGCATTAGAAGCAAATAAAAGAAATATAAAAACAATAAGTGTCTCTTCTATTGGACATGCAAAAGATACACCTAAGGAACATCCCGCAAGGCATCCTTCCCAAAAAAATTTACATGACTTATCCGACGTTAGTGTCGACTCTAAGGTAGAGGTGGGGGATGCAGTTTTAGAAATAGAAGGCTTAGAGCAAAAGGTAGGAGCAATATCTACTTTTACAAATGCATTTATTCTAAATAGTATTTGCAATGAGGCAACAAATATATTAGCAAAACAAAACATTCAACCTCCGATTTGGAAAAGTGGTAATGCAACAGGAGGAGATGAATGGAATTCACAATTTATTAATCGTTTTAAAGGTAAAATTAAAAACTTATAAAAAGGTGATATAATGAGAGGAAGTGATTATTGAGTAAGGTAAAGAGGAGTGTTTAGAATGATAAAGGGTACGAGAATTCTTCGAGAGCAGAATAAACGTAAAGTATTATCTCTCATTAGGCGATTAGGTGAGACGTCTAGGAAAGATTTAGTTAATAAAATGGATGTTAGTAAAAATACAATATCATTAATTGTTGATGAATTTATTCAACAAAACGTTTTAATTGAGGTTGGTGTACAGGAAATTGGCAAGAAGGGTAGACCGAAGATAATTATTAAAATAAATGAAGACTATTTAAAAGCAGTAGGGATCTCTGTTAGCAAGAATAGTATTGACTACACTGTTACTAATTATTATGGAAGTGTAATTGAAAGAAAGTCGGTTTCGTTTGATTGTTCTAATGCCGAAGCAACTAAAAAAGAGATAATGAGAATTATTCGTACCTTAATGGAATCCTATAACCATGTGATAGGAATAGGAATTGGTTTTCCTGCTATTGTTGATATTAATAAGAAATATTTGCATACATCGACACATCTAGGATGGAGTGATGTCTCACTTAAAGAATTATCTCATAGTTCAATCCCAATTACGGTTCAAAACAGTGTAAATATGGGAGCAATGGAAGCAGTTGATAAGGAAAGGATTAGGGAAGATGATAGTTCGTTTTATTTAAGAGTAAGTGAAGGTGTCGGAGGAGCATATATAATAAAAAATAACCTTGTTGATGGTGGTAGTTGGACAGCTGGTGAAATAGGACACATATCTATCATAACAAATGGAGAGCGATGTGTTTGTGGTCAAAAAGGGTGCCTTGAGCAGTTAATTAACTATAATGCACTTATGGAGGATTTAAAATCTATAGGATTCCAATTTCCCACATTAATAAATAATGACCTTTCTTTCGACAACGAGTATTTAGAATCAACTAAAGTAAAAGAACTAATGTCAAAGTATGGGCGTTACTTTGGAAAAGCATTAATTTATGTAATTCACCTGATGAATCCTAAGAAGTTGATTATTGATACACCTTATAATGTGTTTGATGAATTTCAAGAGGCATGTCTTATCTATTTAAGTGAGAATGCATTGCATATACCTTTCGACTATTTAGATATTACTTTTGGTAAAGATAGATATAATCTTAGTAGAGGCGCAGCACTATCAACAATTATCAGTTATGAGTTGATGCAATAGGGCAGGAACTCATATTATTATGCTTTATTTTATCATGATTATGTGCAGATTGAATGAATTATGCATCTAATCGATATAGGTAGATGAATTCATATAGAAAGTGTGAAATATATGGAGCAATTTATCTCAGATGATTTTTTACTAAAAAATAATATTGCAAAAAAACTTTATCATGGTGTCGCAAAAGATATACCGATTATTGACTTTCATAATCATCTGAATGCCGATGAGATATTACATGATGAACCGTTTAACAATTTAACGGAGCTATGGTTGGCGGGGGATCATTATAAGTGGAGAGCGATGCGTACGAATGGAGAGTGCGAAAGGAATATAACAGGAAAAACTGGGGATTATGATAAGTTTCTCTCCTGGGCAAAAACAGTGCCAAACATGCTTGGCAATCCGCTGTATCACTGGACTCATCTAGAACTAGCGAATTATTTCAATGTACATGAATTGTTAAATGAACAGACAGCACCAAATATTTGGGAGCAAGTGAATGAAGAGCTGGAACAAAATAAACTGTCACCACGCAAGCTATTAGCGAAGGATAAAGTAGAGTTCGTCGGAACAACGGATGACCCAGCCGATGATTTACATGCGCATATTCAGTTGAAACAGGAGCAAATCGGTGTGAAAGTGTCCCCTACATTTCGACCTGACAAAGGCATTCAAATTGAAGATGCTGCTTTCAAAACATGGCTCGAACGTTTAGAAGAAGTAACGCAAACGTCGATTACAGGGTATGACCAACTATTACAAGCCTTGTCTGAGCGACTTGATTTCTTTGTCGAACATAACTGTAAAAGTTCGGACCATAGTATTAGTTGCGCATTTTATGAGCAGGCGACAAATGATGAAGTAGAAACTATTTTTGAGAAAAGACTTCGTGGGAAAACATTGACAGAGACAGAAATCGCTAAGTATAAAACATATACGCTTGTGTCTCTTGGTGAAATGTATGCAGCGAAAGATTTGGTCATGCAACTACATATTGGGGCAAAGCGCAACAATAATATGAGGATGTTTCAGCAACTTGGTGCAGATAGTGGGTTTGATTCCATAGGTGATAATAGCTTAGCTAAGCCTTTAAACAGGCTGTTAAATGCATTAGAGCAAACAGATTCATTACCGAAAACTATTTTGTACGGGTTAAATCCAAGAGATAATTATGTATTAGCAACGATGGCGGGAAACTTTCAAAAAGGAACGACACCAGGCAAGATTCAATTCGGTCCGGCTTGGTGGTTCAATGACCATATAGATGGCATGGAAGAGCAAATGAAAATATTAGCCAATACAGGATTGATGAGACACTTTGTCGGTATGCTGACAGATTCGAGAAGCTTGCTCTCCTTGTCTCGACATGAGTACTTTCGAAGAATATTGTGTAACTTGTTAGGAACATGGGTGGAAGAGGGTATCGCACCAAATAATCTAGCTTTATTAGAAGGCTATGTGCAAGATATTTGTTACGATAATTCAAAACGTTACTTTCAGATTGATTAAGTAAGCACATGCTTTAAGAATAGAACGAGGGGAGCGACGACAATGGAAATGAGTTTTCGTTGGTACGGGGAAGATGATCCCGTTACATTAGAACAAATCAGGCAAATACCAGGCATGGCCGGAATTGTCTCTGCCATTTATGATATACCGGCAGGCGCAGTTTGGCCTTATGGGAAAATTGTAGGACTAAAAACACAAATAGAGAAACATGATTTAACGCTGAATGTAATTGAAAGTGTGCCTGTCCATGAAGAAGTGAAAATGGGGTTGGACACTCGTGATAAATGGATTGAAAATTATCAAGCAACGATTCGCAATTTGGCCAAAGCAGGAGTGAAAACCATTTGCTATAATTTCATGCCTGTATTTGATTGGACTCGTTCACAGCTCGATGCCCCATTAGCAGATGGCTCCAACTCCCTGCTATATGATGAAGAAAAGGTAACGAGTCTAGACCCATTGAGTGGAAAGTTAACGTTACCGGGTTGGGATTTATCTTATGATAAAGAAAACTTACGTAAGATTATCGATGCGTATCAAACTATTTCTGAAGAAAAATTAATGGAAAATCTAATTTACTTTTTAGAAAGAGTCATCCCTGTTGCGGAGGAAGAAGACGTCTTACTCGCTATTCATCCAGATGATCCACCTTGGTCTATCTTTGGCTTGCCACGCGTCATTACTGGAAAAACAGCAGTAGAAAAATTGTTACGTGCAGTCGATAGCCCTAGTAATGGCATTACCTTTTGTACGGGATCTTATGGCGCGGATCCGGATAATGATTTGCTCGAGATTATCGAAGCTGCAAAAGATCGAATTCACTTTGTGCATGCACGAAATGTGCAATGGATTGGCGAGAAGTCTTTTCAAGAAACATCGCATCTATCCAGAGATGGTTCATTAGGTATGGTAGGCATCATGAAAAAGTTAATGGAAGTTGGTTTTAATGGTCCAATTCGCCCTGATCATGGCAGAATGATTTGGGGAGAGGATGGGCGTCCTGGCTACGGTTTATATGACCGGGCATTAGGTGCAACTTATCTTAATGGTATTATCGATACCGTTCATGCTCAGGAGGAGGAATAACGTGGAATTACCATATAATATTAATTTTGAAGAAAAAGTAGCTGTTGTTACAGGTGGAAGTGGTGTTTTGGGCTCCACCATGTGTAAAGCGTTAGCGCAAGCTGGAGCAAAAGTCGTTGTACTCGCTAGAAACGAAGAAAAAATCAATGATGTGGTAGAGAAAATTGAGGCTGTTGGTGGACAAGCATTCGGTTATAGTGTTGATGTGTTGGATAAAAAGAAACTAGAAGAAGTGCATGACAAGATTAAAGCAGAGGTTGGGCTGTGCAATATATTAATTAATGGTGCAGGAGGTAATGCTCCAGGCGCAACAACCTCCCATGAATGTTTATCGCTAGAAGATGTACAAAGTGATGGAGAGCAATCTTTCTTTGACTTACAAGAAGATGCGGTGGGGAAATTATTTGAATTAAACTTTTTAGGTACACTACTTCCGACACAAGTGTTCGCTAAAGATATGGTAGATATGGATGATGCGACAATTATAAACGTATCTTCGATGAATGCGTATCAACCGTTAACGAAGATTCCCGCATATAGTGCGGCAAAAGCGTCGATTAGTAATTTTACTCAATGGTTGGCGGTCTATTTTTCAAAAGTTGGGATTCGAGTGAATGCGATAGCACCAGGATTCTTCTTAACAGAACAAAATCGTGGTTTACTATTGAAAGAAGGTGGCGAATATAGCGATCGTGCGGAGAAAATTATATGCCAAACACCGATGGAACGTTTCGGTGAAGCGGAAGAATTAATTGGTACTTTATTTTGGTTGGTGAATAAAAAGGCGTCTAGTTTTGTTAATGGTGTCGTCATTCCAATCGATGGCGGATTTTCTGCCTATTCTGGCGTATAAGGAGGAAAAAACATGCAAAGATACGATGTGTTACAGCAAATGACGCAATCGAAATTAGCTGTAGTGATTCGCGGAGAAACGATGGAAACCGCAGAAAAAACTGCCGATGCTTGTGTACAAGGTGGCGTGCGCACACTGGAAGTAACGTTTACTGTACCACATGCGGATCAGCTAATGGAACGATTAGCTGCTAAGTATGCGGATGCATTAGTCGGGGCGGGAACTGTACTAGATAGTGAAACAGCGAGAATTGCAATTTTATCTGGTGCACAATTTATCGTTAGTCCAACGTTCGATATCGGTACGGTCAAATTGTGCAACCGGTATAGTGTGCCTTATTTACCGGGTTGTATGACCGTTAATGAAATGATGCAGGCAATGGAGTATGGAGTATCGATTGTGAAGTTATTTCCTGGGCAATTATTTGAGCCATCGTTTATTAAAAATTTACAAGGTCCATTGCCGACCGTACAAATTATGCCGACTGGTGGTATTAACTTGGATAACGTACAGTCCTGGTTACAAGCTGGAGCTATTTTTGTCGGAGTTGGTGGCGAAATTACTGCTCCGGCGAAGCATGAGGATTATGAACAAGTGAAGGCATTGGCAGCTAGTTTTGTAGAAAAAGTAAGCGAGGGATAATTATGGGGAATATTCTTACATTCGGTGAATTGTTATTACGTTTGACACCTCCGAATAAGCAGCGGATTAATCAAGCGAATTCTTATCACTCCTTCTTTGGTGGAGCGGAAGCGAATGTAGCGATTAATTTAAGTCGCTATGGCCATGACACATCTTTATTTACAGCATTGCCAAAAAATGATGTAGGAGATGCAGCAATAATGACGTTGAAAAGTGCAGGCGTTGATACATCCTTCATTCACCGATTCGGTGATCGGTTGGGACTCTATTTTTATGAGGAAGGGTTTTCTGTCAAGCAACCGCAAGTTGTCTATGATCGAAAAAATGCATCGTTTTTAGAGTTGGCAGAGAAGACAATTGATTGGGATACCATATTTTTAGAAAAAGATGTGATTCACTTAACAGGCATTACTCCCGCATTAAACGAGGAAATGCGTATCTTTACGATTGATGTTATAAAAGAGGCGAAGCAACGAAATGTAACGATTAGTTTTGACTTCAATTATCGTAGTAAGTTATGGTCAATAGATGAAGCAAGAGAAGTGTATATTGCGCTATTACCTTATGTCGATATATGCTTTATGGGTCACAAAGATCTTGCTGTATTTCTAGGAATGGGAGCATCAAATGCTTTTGATGAAACATTGTTAAAAAAACATTATCGAGATGTAGCAAAAGCGTATGATATCGAATATCTTGCATGTACGAATCGTACCGTTGTGTCGCAATCGAAAAATGAATTATCAGGATACCTATATCATTCGGAGCATTTTGTGGAGAGTGATTGCCAGTCGTTTGATGTTTTAGAACGAATTGGTGGGGGAGATGCATTTGCTAGCGGTATTTTACATGGGATTTTAACCGATATGACTCTAGAAAAAACAGTTGAATTTGGAATTGCATCAAGTGTGTTGAAACATACTGTGTATGGAGACTATACTCAATATTCAGTTGAGGAAGTAAAATCATTTATGCATTCAAATGACCAAGATGTTATTAGATAAAAATACAGAATCACTCGTAACAATATAAAGAGTTGTTATATAAGATAGTAAATTTTAATTTGTTTTAATTAGATTGACACAAAAAGTTAATATATCATTCTTATTAATATTTAATAAAGATAATATTTCTAGAAAGCTCAGTAGTGACTATAATTAAATTGTATTCACTATTGAGTTTTTATTTTATTTGATTTGTCAAATTAAGCGAGACAACATACTTTCATCAAAATTCTTGCCGACATGATCTATGAAACACTAAATGGGCGTTTGGTAATTCAGGGACTTCCTGGGTATCTATAGTCTATCAAATTAATCAGGCAACATATGAAAAGCTAAAACAGCCTGATGAGAAAAAGAAGAGCAAATGGGAAATGATTTTACCAGTTGCTTTTATCAGTCCATTCCTGGGTCGGGTTTTAGCTCCAATAACAGAGAGATATAATAGTATAATGCCTTATATATTGATCATCATACTTCTGATTGTTTTTATTATTATCATAAAAAGTATTCGAGTTGTAATTGTTGGTATAATGTTTGAAAATTGATTGCTTATGTTTTTCGGTCGCTGAAGAATCTTGAATACTATCAGTATAACAAAAATAAAACAGTAGAAAATATGAATTTATTGAAAGAACTAAAATTGAAAATTACTGAATTCATAAAGTTTATAGGTGTTTTATCGTAATATAATACATAGGTTTCTGGGTAATTATGTCACTTTTTATTAAATATTTGCCTTGTGTAAGCAGGGTTAGCAGTATTGGGTGGCTTGGCTTGCATATAGTTTTATTCTTAGCTCTTCACAGAGCTACTCATAAAACTATATGCAGCCCTGCAAAAAACCTTTTATTAAAAATTGGGTGATATTAATTGAATAATAAAATCTATACTGAAGATATTATACAAAGTTTGAAGGGATCGCACACTGATAATAAATATAAAACAGCTAATTTGCCTGTTTTTCTTTTTTTATGTGGAAAAGAGTTTGAAGAAAATGATTCCCTGTAATGGTATGGAAGAACGGAGACTTAATGCATAACTCAGTGCTAAGTATTACATCAAATTTAAAAATTAGGAATTGCAACACCTCATAAGATGAAGGTTCCTTTAAGCAGTACAATTAAAGGAACTTTAAGGTATGATTATCAAAATGTAGTGTAGAAATATAATGAATTTTTATTATATGCTCTTAAGTGCACTCTTTCATGTCAACAATCTGGAAGAGTGCTGTTAATTGTTTTATTCATATTTGTTATAGCCGAATAATAGTTCATCAATGCTATGTTTTATTGTATATGGTAAGAAGTGACCCCATTTTCAAGGTTTCTTTGACTAAATTTAACGAGAAATTAAATTCGGAATTGAAACAGAATATTTGTATAAAAATTAGGTATAGATGGATTGAATCGAGGAAAAGCCAAAATCATGCTCTGTTCAATTCAATTGGAATGCTGTACAATGTTTATAACTTTATTTTGATTGTCAGCTTCACTTTTCATATATGTAGATAGAGAGCAATTCTTATGAAATATAGAGTTCTTTAATCCAGATGGGTGAACAGTTTATTTCTATTATTTTCAATCATCATTATTATCCATCCCAATGATGCATTAGCTGTTGCTTTTATAAGGGGAAAATATTTTGACAAAACACGCATCTTTAACACCACTAAAAGTACTTTTATTTAGTTTTTATGCAACGAATACGATTATTGTTAGTTATTTGCCATTATTTTTAAAATATAAAGGATTGAATGGAACGGAGATAGGATACATACTGGCGATTGGACCGTTGGCTTCTATTTTTTCGCAGCCTTTTTGGGGATTTATAAGTGATAAATTCAAAACGGTT
>Ga0079226_10003402_pt1 | contig 12219 bp, 10 predicted proteins | sample Poulit2014_FD_76345 | JGI IMG/M metagenome (GOLD analysis project Ga0079226, IMG submission 76345) | Agricultural soil microbial communities from Georgia to study Nitrogen management - Poultry litter 2014 | ecosystem: Environmental > Terrestrial > Soil > Agricultural land | place: USA: Georgia... | reverse complement strand
TTCTTTAGTGTCATATAATTTTACTCCAGTTATCAAGGCTGTCTATATATTATTTTCCATCAATTTAATTCATATTATATTATACACAACCTATTTTTTATTTGTGATACGCTTCTGCTTATCAGGTAGTGATGCGGTTTTAAGAAATTAGTCATCCTTCATTTACTAACTTAAGGTTTTGGAAATTTAAAAACTGATTCTCCTACAAGTTCATAAGTTTTATTATATATAATATTAGAAAAATATACATTACCCACATATGTCAACCATCTTATTATTTTAATTTCACCTTATTAAATAACGTATCTGTATCTGATGTATGCGCTGCATGAATAGTAATTGCATAGCTTTGTTGAGACAAATGTTTCAAAATCTACAAATTTAGAATTTTCATTGTCTTTTTGATTAATTGAGTCATATTGTTGGATTGTTACACTAAATGGTGATAACCGCTCAGCAACTAATTGGCCAATTCTACCGAAACCAAAAATTCCAATTGCTTTGTAGTTCATGTGCGTCATTATGAACTTTTGAAAGGTTCTATTCACCTTCGACTGTCTGTGAACTTATTCATAGTTGCGTAATAAGTCCATCACTGCACGTTCAGCAATACTTACAGCATTACTGCCTCTCTTATCTATTCCTAAAAACAATACTTTTCCTTTTGATTATGCTCTCACCAAACAGCGTTTTCAAAGTACTAGCCTTTAATTACTTTAAGCGTGTATTAGTATAGTTAACAATTAAATTGTTTAAAATATACTCTCAGGGTGTTATCTATATGAATCATATCATCGCTTTAATTGGATTTAGTCTTTTCACATTATTTATTTGTATCATAGAAATTTTGCTACTAAAAATACTACATGCGCATTACTGGGCGTATCTTCTAGTGGGAATTATATTTATAAGTTTGGTACTTAATTTCTATTTTAAATGGATTGCAGGGTGGCATTATATATGGATATGGATTAGTATCATCGTGTTATTACTCATTATTTTAAATACTGGACGTATCAGACAAGATGTTTCTTTTAGTGGGAATTTAACTGCTGGCACATTAAAATTCTTGACCAGAGACCTATCAAATAGTGACAGTTCTAGTACAAATTCACAAAATAATAATTACAATTGGAAAACTTGGACACCACCGAAAGGCTATAGTAATAAAATGTATTCGGTTGGTGCTGTAAAAGGATATTTACTTAAAAAACATGCTCAACAATCAAATCAGCATCACATTATTTATCAAATTCACGGTGGCGGCTACATTAATGGTTTTTCCAAAATGTATAACAAAACGGCTTTAAAATACGCTCAAGCTAGTAAAAGTTCATCTGTGTTTTCAATTGATTACAGAGTAGCACCTAAATTTAAGTATCCTACTGCTTTAAATGACGTCATAGATGGTTATCATTGGTTACTTAATCAAGGTTATCAGCCTAAAGATATTATTATAGCTGGTGACTCGGCTGGTGACGGATTAGCATTAGCACTCACCTTAAAATTACAAGACAATCATCAACCGTTACCGAAAATGTTAATTTTATCATCACCATGGACTGATTTATCGGCAGAAGGCAAGTCCTATAGGAAAAATTTCCATAAAGATGTGATTTTTGGTTCAAACCAACCACCTACAAAAGAAACAACAAATATTAATATACCGTATGCACGGAAAGATCAATTAACAGATCCATATGTTTCACCAGCATTCGGTAACTATAAAGATATGCCACCGATGTTAATTCAAACGGGGGGCAGACGAAATGTTATTAAGTGATAGTCAAACTATCGCTCGAAAAGTAAATCAAAGTGGTGGATAAGCTCAGTTAATTACTTATCCTGGTATGTTTCATACATTTTATGTACTTGCACCTTGGCTTCCCGAATCAAAACATGCATGGTCTAATATAGAGCGATTTATAAATAACAATATATAATCCAGGAAAAAGCGTGACGAAAGATAACTAAGAAAATTACTCTAAATTCATTTGTTTAATCTTTTTCTTTCATTATAATTGATAAATTATTTTCCTCTGCAGTTTTTAAACCACAAATATTCATTATCAATTAAGATCTTTTCATTATGCCATCTTTCATGTGATATATTTTGTCACAATATGAAGTTAAGCGCTCGTCATGAGTGACAACAATGCATGTTTTATTTTTCTCTTGGGTCTGTTCTTGTAGAATCTTCATAACTTCCATAGCGTTCTTCGTATCGAGTGAAGCAGTAGGTTCATCTGCCAAAATAATAGACGGTTTAGTATATAAAGCTTTGGCTATCGCGACACGTTGTTTTTGCCCACCTGATATTTCGCTTGGAAGTTTATTTTCAACCACTTCAAGATTTAATTGTGAAATCAGTTGATTATATTCCTCTGTTGTCAATACATCTTTCTTTTGCTTTTTTAATAATTTAAATTGTTGTTTAACTGTCAAAAAAGGTACAAGGTTTGTCGCTTGCAGTATAAAACCAATTTCTTGCATTCTAGTATGCGCTAATGCTTTTTGAGACATCCGTGAGACTTCTCTATCATTAATTATAATCTCTCCGGAGCTTGGTGTTTGTAGGGCACCAGCCATTGTTAGAAAAGTACTTTTTCCTGAACCCGACGGTCCGATAATTGCAATAAGTTCATTTTGATTAAACTCTAGCGTTGTAGGTTTTACAGCCTCTATTTTTTGATTGCCATCTTGAAAATATTTCGTCACATCTTTAAATTCTAGCATTTAATATACCCCTTACTTTATCCAATCGCTTTGAGTGGATCTACTTTTCTTATCGTTAATATAGAGAATAGACTACCGATTAATGAAACAATAATAAGTACAATACCGTAGACAATAAGTGTTACTGCACTAAATTTAATAGGCACAGCACTCGGCAAGAATGAACCTGTAACAAGTGTTAATAGCAGACCAATAATTGTTCCAATCAATGCAATAACGAATGTTTGTGATAATACAACTTTTGCTAAGTAACCGTTCGTGAATCCTTGTGCCTTTAACACACCAAATAAGTTTGTTTTTTGTAAAGTAATCACATATAAAAATATACCAATTACCGTTGCAGAAATAACAAATAAAAATGAAATCATAAAGTTTAATGTTAAATTTTGCGCCTGGTAACCTGGCAAGTTTTTAACGAATCTTTCTATTCCAATTGCTTCTAAATTGTTATTTAAATCCTTGTCTTTCCAATCCTTGTCCTTTACAACTACCGCATTTGTCTTAGTCTTAGCTAATGATGGATTGATTTTCGCAATCGTATCATTATTGGCAAAAAGCACTGGTGAAGCGTTATATTTAGCACTTTCACTAAAACCTACAATTTTTAATATTTCATCTGATTGTGACAAAGAAAGTTTATCGCCAATTTTAAAATTTTTCTCTTTTAATGTTTCATCTGCAATCACTTCATTATTTGAAGTGAATTTTTTTCCTTCAATCATTTTGGGTATTAAAAAAGAGTTATCAGTAACACCAAATAGCAATGCATTTTCTTCAACATTCCCGTTAGACACAATGACACCTGCCTGTTTTAGCGTTGTTTGCTTTTTATATGTATCTTTTACATCTTCTTCATTAAATAAAGATTGTTCAACGGTCTGATTGGCATCGTTGTTTAATATGATAGCATCGGCATGCCATTTATCAACACCTTCTCTATTCATATTGATTAAGCCACTGGCTAACCCAGAAAGCAAAAAAAGTAAGTAACTAATCATAATTAACACACCAATAATCAAACTAAACTTCAGCTTATTCCGTTTTATTTCATTCCACGCTAGAAACATAAAAAACCTTCTTTCCTTCAATTAAGACTATTGCCCTACACATTGAATTAACCATCTATTTTTTATCTTGTATTCATTATAGATGTTATGCGCATATAAACAAACCTATCGTATATATTCTAATACAAGATTACTTTATTAAAGTTTTCATAATTATATGCCTACAAATCTTACTTTGGTTGAAAAGGAACAAAAGTAAGATTTTAACTAATGTCATCTATTACCTATATACAATGAGAGCCTGAGACTTCTATTGATGTCCCAGACTCTTTTTCAAATTATCGATATATAAACGCAATTCTAGATTATCTTTATTTATATTCTAAGCTTATCATAATAAGATAAACTTAACTAAATCAATCATCTTATTTTGACTTACTTATACCTTTAGCAACGCGAATACCACTAAATATACATCCGCCTAAAAATGTACCTTCTAATGCACGGTAGCCATGCACGCCTCCACCACCAAAGCCAGACGCTTCCCCAGCAGCATAAAGACCTTCAATTAACTGATTTTGTTGATTAAATGCTTGACCATCCAAATTGGTTTGAATGCCCCCTAACGTTTTTCTACTAATTAGATGTAACTTAACCGCAATTAATTTATTTTTATCCAATATCTTATGTGGTTTCGCAGTTCGAATAAATCTATCTCCTAAAAACTTACGTGCATTATGAATAGAAGCAACTTGAGGATCCTTCATAAATTTATTATTTATCTGTAAGTCCCTACTCTCTATTGCTTCTTTAATCTGATGATAATCTAACAAATCTTCTTTCGTTAATTGATTCATTCTTTCTACCAATGTCTCCAAATTATCTGCTACAACAAAATCTTCACCTTTTTCTAAAAAGGCATTTACAGGGCCTGTGACATTGCTTTTCAAACGCTCTTTTATTAAAAGTTTAATATCCTTATTTGTTATGTCTGGGTTTTGTTCAGACCCAGACAAAGCGAATTCTTTTTTAATGATATCCTCTGTTAATACAAACCAAGAATAGTCATAGCCAGTTTTAGTTATCGTTTCTAATGAATGTAAAGTATCAAATCCTGGGAAATCAGGTGCAGACATGCGATTTCCTTTCGCATCTAACCATATTGAAGAAGGGCCAGGAATAATACGAATACCATGGTTCGTCCAAATTGGCGAATGGTTATGAATGCCTTCAGTATAATGCCACATACGATCTTTATTAACAATATTTACACCTAAAGTTTCAGTGAGTTCAATCATTTCACCATCTGTAGAATCTGGTACACCTTGAATCATATAGTTAGGTGGCGGACCTAAACGCTTCGGCCAATTTTTTTTGATCATATCATGATTAGCCCCTATACCACCTGTAGAAATAACCAAATCATCAACATCATAAGCAAACGTCTCTACGATTTTTCGAGAAGAAGGCTCACCTCGGTTAACATCACTTGGTTCAAGTATATTACCTGAAATGCCTTTGATTTGATTATTTTGAATATCAATATGTGTTACTTGATGGCGTGATAAAAATCTAAATTGACCTTCTTTTTCCTTTTTTAATACATAATCAATAAATGGATTGATTAGTCCAGGTCCTGTACCCCATGTAATGTGAAAGCGAGGAACAGAATTCCCATGACCACTAGCTAATGAACCGCCACGCTCAGCCCAACCTAACATCGGTGTTAATTTTATTCCCATCGATTTTAAATATGCTTCCTTCTCATAAGCAGCAAAATGTACATAAGCCTCTGCCCATTTTTTTGACCAATAATCTTCAGTCTCAAGTCGGTCAAATTGAGCAGTACCAAACCAATCATTCAGTGCAAGTTCATACGAATCTTTCACACCTAAACGACGTTGTATTTTAGAATTTACTAAAAATAACCCTCCAAAAGACCAATATGCCTGACCACCCATAGCTTGACGTGGCTCTTGATCTAGCATAGCCACCTTGTATCCTTTTTTTAATAATTCAGTCGCTGCTACTAAGCCGCTCAATCCAGAACCTATAATATAAATATTTTTCTGCATTTGCATCGCCTCCAGAAATCTCATTCATTCTATATCGTTAATTATTAACAGATTCGGGACATATTATGTGCCTAATTTAGACATTATGCAAGTCAAAATATGGCTAAACGTTATTTAAAGGAAAATAAAATTCTTCAATTTTCTAAACAATTTTTATGATCTAAGTGTTAAAATCAGCAAAGAATTAAGAATATAATTACAAATAGGAAGGAAATATTGCATTACAGGGAATTTCAAACTATTATTTTCCTTTTATATTAAAATGTAAATGTAATTAAATATACTAGAGGAGGATTTTATGAATTTAAAAAGTAAATTTATTTTACCACTAGCATCACTGACTACGACATCCATTTTATTTGTATCACTAAGTGGTGCTGCACAAGCTTCAGCAGATGAAAAGGAAATACATAACTCAAGTAGCGAAAATCAAAACGTAGATAGCACCCAAGCAGTTAATGTAAAAGTACAAAGTCCCATCACTGAGTTAGAAAAAAACAATACTTCTAATTCAGATGCAAAAGCCCCAAACAATGAGCTAGAAAAAAACAATACTTCTAATTCAGATGCAAAAGCCCCAAACAATGAGCTAGAAAATGAAAACAATTCCTCTAATTCAAAAACTCAAACTCCAAATGCGGAACAAGAAAATGTAAATAATGCTGATAATTCAGATGAACAAGTTCCAAACAATGAAAACGAAAACAAGATTTCACAATCTGAAAATCAAGATTCGAACTCAGAAGCTGTGAACGACAACAATGCTGCTGATTCTGATAATCAGGACTTAAATTCAGAAGATGAGAATGACAACACTTCTGTTGAATCTAATAAACAAACTTCTAATGTAGAAACTGAGACTGACAACAATACTTCTGAACCTAAAGAACAAGATTCGAACTCAGAAGCTGTGAACGACAACAATGCTGTTAATTCTAATAAACAAGATTCAAATTCAGAAGATGAGAATAACAACAACGCTCCTGAATCTAATAAGCAAGACTCAAATTCAGAAGATGAGAATGACAACAATGCTGCTGATTCTGATAAACAAGACTCAAATTCAAAAGAGAAGACTGACAACAGCGCTCCTGAATCTAATAAACAAGACTCAAATTCAGAAGATGAGAATGACAACAATGCTGCTGATTATGATAAACAAGACCCAAATTCAAAAGAGAAGACTGACAACAGCGCTCCTGAATCTAATAAACAAGACTCAAATTCAGAAGATGAGAATGACAACAATGCTGCTGATTCTGATAAACAAGACTCAAATTCAGAAGAGAAGACTGAAAATAAAGCTTCAGAGCTAAACAAAGAGGCTACAAACAAAGAATCAATTGATAATAAAGAAAATATTAAAGAAGACAACTATCACCCTACAATTCCAAAAGGTAATCAAGGGGTAGTAAAAAAGAATAAATATCCAATTATACTTGCACATGGTTTTTCTGGATATCCAGATGAGTCAAAACCAGCCGTTTTACCTCCATATTGGGGCGGCAATAAGGTAGATTTAGATAAAGAATTAAACAAACAAGGTTATGATGTTCGAGAAGGCGGCATGAGTCCATTCGGTAGTGATTACGATCGTGCGCTTGAATTATACTATTATATTAAAGGTGGTACCGTAGATTATGGTGCTTACCATGCTGAAAAATTTGGCCATGATAGATATGGGAAAACTTATGAAGGCATTTATCCAGAATGGGAACCAGGTAAGAAAGTGCACCTAGTAGGTCATAGTTTCGGTGGACAAACAATCCAAGTATTAGAAGATATGCTTAGAAACGGTGTTTCAGAAGAAATTGATTATCAGAAAAAACATGGTGGTGAATTACCAACAATATTTAAAGGTGGAAATGATAATATGGTTTCCTCTGTAACAACTGTTGCGACACCACATAATGGTACATTTATTTCAGACAAATTAGGTAATAAACCATTAGTTAGAAAACTATTTTTCGATATCTTAAAACATACAAGTAATAAATATACGAAAGCAGATTATGGGCTTGAACCTTGGGGTCTAAAACAACGCGATGATGAATCATACCTTCAATATTTAAAACGTGTAAGAGGTAACAAAGTTTGGAAAACGGAAGACACAAGCTTTACAGACGGTTCAATCGAAGGCTCTAAGAGAATCAATGACCGACTAACTTTAAGTAAAGACGTAGCCTATACATCCATCACTGCCGAAGACACACATAAAACAATTAACAATCGTCAACGTGGCAATTTACACATGTTTGCACCATTTAAATTATTAGCTAATCTAGTTGGAAGACAACACCCAGAAAGTTGGAGAAAAGGTGACGGTCCAGTTCCACTTAAATCAGGCTTATATCCATTTAACAAACCTCATAAAGAGACAACATTTGATAGTACGCCAGAATTAGGTGTTTGGGGAGTTATGCCTACACTTAAAAACTGGGATCATATGGACCTCGTAGGCTGGGACCTTTCAGATACTAGAATTAAACCAGATATGATTTTAGGTCTTTATGAACAATTAGCAAATTACTTAGCTGAAGTTGAAAAAGTACAAGAAGGTTCAAAATAATTTCTATATCAAATTGTAATCAACAAAAATTAGAAATAGTCCAAATATGAAAATTGGTAAAACCCATATATTTCATCGACAATTTAGCAAACTATATCCATATGACAATAGTATTAAATAATGAATAAATGTTAAGAAACGAAAACAAAAGATATCACGCTTAAAAAATTCAGACAAAAGCTACTTATTGATAAGGGTCTAGATTATCATTTATATGACTTAACCTAAATGAAAAAGTCGTCCGATTTATACATTTAAATTGGACGACTTTTTCGTTTATTTATTATATGGCTCTGCGTATCAGGTAGTGATGTGGTTTTTTATCAATGCTTATAATATATACAAAAAATTCTTTCAAATCGCATGGTTTGAAAGAGTATATAATCTGTTACTTCTTTTAAATAGCATTAATTAATGTTACTTATGTGACTTCAATAACTATGCTATTCCATAAAATACTCATATTCTTGAGTTTCTGCTTCAAATTCCTTAGATTTTATTTCAAAATGGTGTTGGTATAAAAATGTATAGCACCTTCATTTTTCTCATATACATGTAAATTATAATCATTTTTTAAACTTTCAAGTATTATCCTTTCTATACCTTTATTACGGTACTTTTCTGTGATAAAATGCCTGCAATGTATTGTTCATATAAGTCACCAAATGCAGCGATTTGGTTATCAACATAATATACGTAAATTGTTGAATCTGGAAGCATTTTTTCACTTTATCTAGATTATAAACCCAATAATCACGTTTTATAAAGTTATCACATCTAAATTAGAATTAAGCTATATATTTGAAATCTTTTCTATTGGCACAGCATCCAAGTTAACTACTTTTTATCATTATGTTACTCCCTTTTTCAATTTTCATAAATCTATATTGATATAAACAATTAAATGCTTCACAGTTATTACCTTTCATCTCTTAAAGAATATCAAAAGCTCAGTCTATAATATGAAAAAAATTTCTTTATATTAGTATAAAAGTATATAAAAATAGCCACCCATAAAGGTGGCTTCAAAAGGTGTGAAGTTCTGGAGGAACTTCATGAATACAATTATATTACACCCTATTAGATTGTTCAATACTATTTACAATATCTTAAAATTACTCACTTGATTTAGCTTTACTGATTTTCTGAATAAATTAATCCATACAATTTTTTACAGATTATTGAAATTCATTCATCAAAAAAGCCGACCAACATTTATTTTCTAACATTGGTCGACCTTTTTGTCGCTATTTCAAATTAGCTAATTCATCCGTTGCAGGTCCTTGTATAATTTTTCCATCAACTGAAAATGAAGATCCATCATTCGGATAATCCCAAGATAATACGACATCATTAAATACAAGTAAATTATGGCAATGGGTACAATATGGCGATACTTCCCATAACGTATCCTCCGTTTTATATATCGCTTTTAGTTGTTGATTATCGTAATAAATACCGGCTCCAATTGGAAGTTTAAGTTCTCTTAAAGGATCGACTAAGTGTGCGGCATTATGTGTTTCTTCTCTGAGATACGATAAAATAATATTTGAAGAAACCGCACTAAATAACATGCCGAATTTATTAAAACCAGTTACTACAAAAATGTCCTTATTTTGATTAGAATAGTAACCTATATGGAACACCGTCTATTGTATTTAAATCCTGAGCCATCCACTTTCTATTAATGGATTGCGCGTTAAATATTTCTTTTGCGCTGTTTTCTAATAAGTTATATGACTCATTTGCATCTATTGATTTTCCAGTTAAATAATTCCCCCCTAAAATTAGTTCTCGCTTGCCATTCTCATTTAAGAAATGTCTAATAGAAAGCGTTGGGTCACCAAAATATTGATAAAAGTGTTTAGGAAAATCAGTATAGCTTTCAGTTGTAACAATAGTAAGTACGTTCTGGTTGTAATCGATAAGGATTATCTCCTTCTACGGGCAGTGGATATTGTGTAGCAATAATTAATTTATCAAAAGTAATTTTATAATTATTTACAAGTGTAGTATGGTTTGAAATTGATTCAATCGCTTGATGTTCATAAAATTTAACGCCTAATCTATCTGCAACTTGAATAACACCCACCATAAATTTCGAAGGGTTAAATTGCGCCTGCGATTTTATTTCTAATCCCATTGAAGTCGGAAACGGTAGCCCTTGGTTACCTTCATGTAATTCACTTTCGATATTAATTGATTGATGAACTTCGTATTCATTTTTCAACATTGTTTCAGCATTTTTATTTGTTACTAAGAAATTAGACATCCATTCAAAATCGCAATTACTATCATACTTTTCAATTAAATCTCTATATAGTTGTAATGCTTCTTTTTGAGAATCTGCATAGACTTTAGCCTTTGCCTCTCCAAGTTGCTAAATCAGTTGTTGATAAGGTATAAAGTGTTCGTAGATTAATTTTGCAGTTGTGTGACTTGTAGTGCCATGTGTCAATTCTCTGGATTCAACTAAACTCACGTCATAACCAGCTTCTGCTAGTTGAATCGCATTTATTAATCCTGCCATTCCACCGCCAGCTACTAATATTTCTGTCTTAAAATTCTTAGAAACTGAAGCGTATTTGGGTTTTTTCACTGAATCTGCCCAAAATGGTATATTTTTCTTATTCATTATTTAATCACACTCTCTCCCATGTGTACTTGGCTTGCACTATGAGTATTTACGCTATTATTTTTATTAAACATGATTAAAAATCATATTTGCTATCTTCTTCAGCTAACAATTGTAGGTTCATTTTAGCAATATGTTTCGATATCTATTTAGTGGGAAATCCAATAATTTGTAATATAAAGAAGATAATAATATGGAAGAGATACTAATATATTTATAAACCCTAAAGATACAGCGCTATTGTTAATTGATCATCGAAGTGGTTTATTCAAAACAGTTAAAGATATCGATCAAAGAGATTTGAGAAACAATGTAATTGCGCTTGCTAAAACAGCTAAAACATTTAATATACCTATGATAGCAACTTCATCAGTACCAAATGGTCCCAATGGCGCACAATACCTGAAATTCATGAAATATTACGGGACCCACCTTATTTCCCTAAGAATGGTAAAGCTAATGCTTGGGAAGAAGATGAATTTGTAGAAGCTGTGAAAAAACTGTGAGGAAAAACCTTATTATTGCTAGAACGCTAACAAGCGTTTGTATGAATTTCCCTACTTTATCAGCTTTAAATGAAGGATATAATGTTTATACAGTTGTAGATGCTTCTGGAAATTGGTGTGAATTAGCAACACAAATCACTTTAACAAGAGTGACACAAGCAGGTGCTATTCCAACAGATACCTTATCAATTATCTCAGAAATATTAAATAATTGGAATAGTCCAGAAGGCGAGGACATAGCTAAAGTGTTTGGTGAGCATATTATGCCTAGGTATGGTGCACTTATGGAAAGTTACCAATCTACCTATGATGATGCTAACAATAAGTAACACCAAAATATAAACTATCACCTTACTTGGTAAATGAGGATAAGTTTATCTAATAACTGAGTAACCCCATCGCTAAAAGTGATGGGATTTCTTGTATCATTTTATTTTTTTAATATTAATTATACATGGCTTTGATTTTATCAACACCTTATGATATATAAGGATCTTATCTTACATACCAAAATCATTTGTAACCGCACTTTTAATATATATTTTGCATTTAATATACAATGAGAGCCATTTTCACTTTACCAACGCATAACCGTTCCATTTCATACATTGAGATTGGAGTTTTTTAGTTTTATTTGTTGTAAGACTCTGCTTATCGGGTAGTGATGCGGTTTTTAATTAACGTCTTTTTG
>Ga0079226_10003401_pt1 | contig 12219 bp, 10 predicted proteins | sample Poulit2014_FD_76345 | JGI IMG/M metagenome (GOLD analysis project Ga0079226, IMG submission 76345) | Agricultural soil microbial communities from Georgia to study Nitrogen management - Poultry litter 2014 | ecosystem: Environmental > Terrestrial > Soil > Agricultural land | place: USA: Georgia... | reverse complement strand
GATAAAATAGTGGTGCCCATAAAGGTCCTTCTTTCTAATGGAATGTTGTGGTAACACCATTAAAGACCTTTATGGGTTTTCTTGTCCACTTAAATGTTCAACTTATATTTTACAATCTGTCATTTATATAAATAGTGTTAATATTATACCATGTGAATGATGGACTTATTTTTTAGAGGAGAGTGGACAATTAATGGACGGTGAAATGCGGGGCATTGTTGAGCATTTGCAAAAAGTGCGCCGAATAAATATTCCGGTTTATCAACGGAACTATGCTTGGAATACTAATAATTGTAATCAACTTTTTAATGATTTGATGACAATTATCCAACGCATGAATTCAAATGATTTAAGATCATTAGATCATTTCTTCGGATTGGTCGTTGTTGAAAGTAGCGGAAAATCTGAAGAAGAGTATGTTATTGATGGTCAGCAACGAATCACAACGATTTCATTACTTTTTTTTGCGATTCAGCAAAAATTAAACGATTCAAAAATAAATTCAGTTTTGTTTGTTGATGATACTGACGAATTGAAATTGAAGCTAAATCTAGCTGATTCGAAGGCATATCAATGTTTGTTTGACTCAACTAAGACGGGAATCAATGGCTCAAATATTATCAACAATTTTGAGTTTTTTAAATCTAAGATTGAGGGACTTAATGATTTAGAGCTAAAAGACCTGCTGAAGGCATTAAATCATTTAAAAATCATGCTGGTGAATATAGGATATGGTGAAGATCCGCAGAAAATCTTTGAAAGTTTAAACTCGACTGGGATCGATTTAACCGAAGGCGATAAAATTCGGAACTTCATTTTGATGAACGAACGAATGGATGAACAACAAAAATGCTTTAAGGATTTTTGGCAACCAATTGAACAAAACGCTAATGGTCAAACAACGGAATTTTTTAAATATTATTTAACGTTTAACCAAACGAAAGCACCAACAAGCCAGAATCTCTATTGGAATTTTGTTAGTTATTATAATACATTTGTAGATAAGAAAAACGGGACTGAAGACAAAGAATTAAAACAACGATTGTTAGAACAACTAAAAGAATATTCAGTTGCATATCGTCATATTTTGCGTGCTGATACGGGAAATAGTCAAATTAATGAGATCTTATATCGGTTAGGTAAACTCAATAAGAGTGTAGTTAATTCATTCTTAATGCCACTTCTTTATGATTATGATGTTCAGCAAATTAATGCGGAAGAAGTTATTAAAATTTTGACGACGATTGAAATATACCTTGCACGGCGTTCAATCGTGTCAGCTCCAACTAATTCGTTAAGTAAGACGTTTGGGTCAATGTATCGCGAAATGATGCGGTTGAGAAAGAATGCAACCGATTCCTCGTTAGGTGAAATCGTTAGTTATATTTTGCTTAATAAGCAGGGAGCTGCAAGTTTTCCGACCGATGATGAAATTAAAAACCAATTCCAAAACGGTGATTTTTATAATATTAATCCTGCATTTCGTACTTATTTGTTTGAACGTCTTGAAAATCAAGATAATGTTGAAAAAATAAGCATTTATGATGAAGTCAAGGCTAAAAAATATTCGGTTGAGCATATTATGCCGCAACATTTAAGTCAATCGTGGGTTAAAGAATTAGGAAGCAATTATGATGAAATTCACGATAAATACCTGCATAATATCGGAAATCTGACTTTAACGGGATATAATTCGCAATACAGTAATCGTTCTTTTAAAGAAAAGCAGACGATGGAGAAAGGATTTAAAGAAAGTCATTTTCGAAATTTGAATGCTCTTCCAGTAAAGGCTGATCAATGGGGTGAGCACCAAATTCTTCAGCGAATGAATCAACTTACAGATGTTGCATTGAAAGTTTGGCCACTTGTCAAAAGTGACTTTCAGCCGTTTCAAAACACTAAGGCTAATGAATTGATTTTTACTGGGACCGAAGATCAGGAATTTTGTAGGCAAATAAAAGGGACGAAGATTCGCGCATATCAATTTAATGATGCCGATATGATAAATGTGAAGACCTGGATCGATATGTACCTTCAAATTATTCAAAACCTGTTAGATGTTGATCCGGCGCCAATTAAGAACTATGCAGAATTTCCACGAGACAAAAAGAAACATCCGGAATATTGTTATAGCTTGTTTACAACCGATTCAACTAAATTCAAAGAAGCTTTTAAATTAAGTAATAATTTATATACCACAATTGGCCTAGACAATTGGTGTAAATTCCGTTCATTAGAAGTTCTATTTGATAGCTATAATATTTCGCATGACAAATTGAAAATTTATTTAAGAGATTAAAAGTAAGGAGTAATTACGATAGATCACCAAATCGTTTGTTTTGAAACCTGATAATGTGGATATAGCAAAGAGGTTGCGGCTTACGTCACAACCTCTTTTTTGGATATTCATGCTATAATGACCGCAAAAGGAAATCATGCACTTTTCGGAGGAATATTATGGCAACTAAAGAACAAATTCAGGCAATTATGAAGTTACGTGAAAACTGGCAAAGGGAAGATGATCAACGTGATGAAAAATTACCCCATGTTTTTGAAGGAATTGAGCGAGTGGATGACCTTCAATATGGCGATGATCAGCAATGGAATGTATTAGATGTCTACCGTCCGCAAAAACGAAACGGAAAATTACCGGTCATTATTTTGATTCATGGTGGCAATTGGTGTTATGGAACCAAAGACACATACCAATATTATGGAATGGGGCTTGCCCAACATGGATTTGCCGTAGTGAATGCTAGTTATCGTCTGGCGCCCCAAGTCGTTTTTCCTGCGGAACTAGATGATATAAATCGGTTTGTTACTTGGACGACTATCCATGCTAATGAATATGGATTTGATTTAGATAATGCGTTTCTTTGTGGTGATAGTGCTGGTGGTCAAATGGCATTGCAGTACTTAACGATTTGGGCAAATCCAAATTATCGTAAGTTATTTGGTTACGAACAGCCTCAAATTAAGTTTCGGGCGGGCGTTTTAAACTGTGCACCGTATTTTATGTTGACGCAAAAGTTATGGACTTCAACTAAAGCATATTATACAGATGATATTATGCAGCATCAGCAAGCAATGATTGGAACTGAAAATTATTTTAGTGATCAAATTCCGCCATTATTTATTGCAACTGCAAATCACGATTATCTCCGGGATGATTCAATGAAATTTTCCGGCTTCTTAATGGCTAAAAACCATCCACATATTGCAAAGGTATATGGCGATGAAGACCATCAGTTAAAACATGACTTTATGATCAATCAAACCAGTGCGTTGGCTAAGCAAGCAACGTTGGATGAAATTCAGTTTATGAAGAAGTATATTAAATAGTTTGTAAAAAAACAATCTTTTCAATAAATTTGAGAAGATTGTTTTTTATTCCTTTACAGTCTCTTTTAATCATTGATAAAATTGAGATTGAATGTATAATATAGGAAAAATTACCAATATTAGAAAAGTGGGTAAAGAATAAACATGAATGAACTTCAGAAAATGTGGAAGAAACACATTTACTTATCACGGGCATCGGCAGCATTGATTTACGGGTTGTTGGTGTCAGTTGCGATGAACTTTTTCTGGGATCCCGGCCATATTTATTCATCGGGAATCACTGGGCTAGCTCAGCTCCTGAATTCATTATTTAAGCACACGCCGGTTCCGATTACAACCGGAACGTGGATTTTTTTGCTGAACTTGCCGTTAATTGTGTTGGCATGGAAACAGATTGGCCACCGTTTTACCGTTTTCACGGTTATCGCGGTTGTGTGCTCAAGTGTAATGATTAAGCTGCTTCATCCGACCGTATTAACCAAAGATCCGTTGATCTGTGCGATCTTCGGGGCAATTCTTAATGGGTACGGAACCGGGTATGCATTGAAGAGCGGAATCTCAACTGGTGGGCTGGATATTATCAGCTTGACGGTTCGGAAGTTAACTGGGAAGTCAGTCGGAACCGTTAATATTATCTTCAACACGTTTATTGTTTTGGCCGCTGGATTAGTTTATGGCTGGCCGTACGCCTTCTACTCCGCAATCGGGTTGTTTATTAATGCCCAAGTAATGGATGCCGTTTATACGCGGCAACAAAAGATGCAGGTCATGATCGTAACTACCAAGCCGAACAGCGTTGTTGACTGTATTCAAAGCCACTTACGGCGTGGAATTACCATTGTACACGGAGCTGAAGGGGCTTACCGGCATGATGCGAAGACGATCCTCTTTACGATTATTTCGCGGTATGAAATTCCGGATTTGCATGAAGCCCTCAGGGAATCTGATCCGAAGGCGTTTGTAAGTATTACCGAAAATGTTCACACGATTGGTCACTTCTATGAACCGGAACCGTAAGTTGGGTGAGGGATTGGTTTGAAAAAAGTAATTTACATTTGGCTCGTTAAACTGGTTTCACGATGGAAGCGGGTGAAAGATCCGCAAGCCATTGTATATTTGATGAGTTTTGCGGGAAATGAACATTTGATCAGGGCATTTGCCGATTTAGCCAAGCAGTTAGGAAGAAATTTTACCGTTTTATATTTACCGCAGTGTCAGGCGGCAGCAGCGAAACTTGCAGCTGAAGGGATTCAGACCGTTGAGTTTACGGACGGGTTTGACTTTGTCTTTCATAAATTACAACTTGTGATGCAAGCACGGTTACTGTTGTGCGACAATTACTATGCCTTTTTAAGCGGATGTGCCTTTGATCACCAACAAACCCATGTTGTTCAACTCTGGCATGCAAACGGTGCAATCAAGACGTTTGGGTGGGAAGAATTAACCACGGCTCGACGTTCGGCAGCAGATAAGCGCCGTTTTCAAAAAGTTTACGATCAGTTTGATGAATATTTGGTCGGATCAAAGAAAATGGCGCAGGTATTTGTCCAAAGTTATCATGTTCCGCAAACCCGAATGAATGTGATTGGTTATCCTCGAACAGATGAGTTGTTTAACAAAAATTGGCAAATGCAAGTTTCTCAAAATATTAAACGAAAACATCCTGATATTATCGGCAAAGAGATTATCTTGTATACACCAACTTACAGGGAAAATGAGGTCGGCAAACCGGTGATGAACTTTCCTGAAGATTTTGGCCAATTTGTCAATCAATTATCCGGGAATCAGCGACTAATTATTAAGTTTCATCCGCATGTAAAGTCATTTGAAAAGCAACTTAAACAGCAGCTGGACTCGGATAAGGTCATTTGGGTCGATGATTTTAGTACCAATGACTTATTGTTGGTCGCTGACCGGTTGATCACGGATTATTCATCGGTGATTTTTGACTATTCCTTGTTGCCAAATGCAAAACAAATTCTGTTTTATTGCTATGACTATGATCAATATGCTCAGCGGGTCGGGATTCAAGCCGATTTTAAGTCGTGGATTCCCGGTAAGATGGTGACGAATACGTCAGATTTGATTAAGGAAGTCCAGCAACCGTTGGAAGCAACTGACTTTACGCAGTTTAATCAACTATGGAATACGGCCAATGACGGCCATGTAACTGAGCGGGTTTTACAGACTGAACTGAAATACATTCAAAAACAATTTTAAAGAAGGAGATCTCCAAAATGCGGAAGCGAATTACAGTTCTGGGATTTTTTAGTGAAGATATTGGATTAACGTGTTTTTTCAAAACGAATTACCGGGCATTATTAGCTGACGGGTATGAATTTAATATTATTAATATCGCAAACTATCGCCCAGCACGGGAATTGAAACATTTTGGAAACTACTATGAAGTTCCATTTTACTTTACTGATATCAAAGATAAGCATTTTTTGCGGAAACGGCGGGCATTTAATCACCAGCTTCATCAGGTTTACCGCGAATGCTTGTTAAATAGTGATGTAATTCACCTTTATTTAAATATGCTATGTGATCCGGTTTCGATCGTTTATGCGCGCCGGTTGGGATTTGACCGGGTGATCGTCCACGCATACTCGAACCTTGAAGGAACGATGAACCTGACCAGTCGGCAGTTGCAAAAGGTTGGCAGGCGAATGGCGGAAGTTTACGGAACGGACTTTTTGGCAGTTACGCAAGGCGCAGCGGACTTTTTCTTCTCGTCACGCATTCAACGTAGTCCGCGCTTTAAGTTGCTTCCTGATGGGATTGCGGTGCGGAAACAACGGTATCATGAGGAACAGAACATCTATTATCGCAAACGGTATGACATTAATGAAAATGACTTTGTAATTGGAAATATCGGGCGGTTTATTGACGTTAAAAATCAATCATTTTTGATTGACAGCTTCAATTTGTTCCAAAAGATCAATCCGAATGCGAAGTTAGTTTTAATTGGCGATGGACCAAAACTGGAAGAAGTACGGCAAAAGGTTTACCAATTACATTTGGAAGGTCGCGTGATCTTTACCGGTTACCTTGAAAATACGGAAGAAGTTCAAAATATTTTCGATGTTTTTGCCTACCCGGCCGAATCGGGCGGCTTATCATTAGCATTGTTGCATAGCCTTGCAAATGGAGCGAAAGCGGTTGTTTCGCAACGGCAACCAGCAGAGGTGCAAACGTTGGGGGCAGTAACGGCGCTTTCAATCGATAATCCGCAAAGTTGGGCGGATGAATTTCACTCATTGAGCTTAGAAACAAATAACCGGTTTGAACAAAGTTATAACACAATGAATGAATTGATCGAAAAGGGATATACGATCTCAACTTCGACGAAGGCTCTTCGAAAACTTTATGGCAAACCTCAATTGGAGGATGATTATTAAAGATGCGGGCAGCAGTTATTGGATATAATATTTTTGCGGTCGGCGGAACGACGCAAAGTAATTTAAACTTATTAACAACCTTAAACCAGCATTATACTTCAACAGTTTACTTTAATTATTTACCGTTTAATGCAACGGATACTCATCAATTAAAAAGACGGCATCACGGACTAGCGAAGACGCAGTTTGCATTGATCAAAGACCTGTTTGAACAGGAGAGCCAATCGGTGGGTCCATACGACGTCATTTGGATCACGCGGGAAGATCTTTTCCCGTTAAGTACGATTTTTCGGAATGCGAATCCGCAAGCGCTGATTGTCGGCGAGGTTCACACGCCGTTAGCGCTTCTTGATGACAATCTTCCAGGATTAAATGATTTATCATGTGTCCGGGTTGCAACGCCATCGATCAAGGATGAGTTTGAAGATCGATATAATTTTAAACGAATTTATGTGCAAACGGTCGGCCTTGACCACTTAAAATGGGGTAAGATCGATGATCAATTAAGTCCAAACTTTGTGGTTCAAAGCCGGTTCTTTGAGAAGCAAAAAGACATTATGTACAGTTTGCGGCTGATCAATGATTTGAAACAGCATGGAAAGACGAATTTTCACCTGTACATTCAAGGGACGGGCGCGGATGAATTTGATTATCGCAGCTACATTGACGGGAATCATTTACGTTCAATGGTTTCAATCAACCGGCCGCTTCCACGGCATTATACATACCTTTCAACGTCGAAGTTTGAAACCCTTGGATATTCAATTGCGGAAACGGTTGCGCAAGGTCATCAAGTGTTGGCCTATTTGGGTGATGATGATGTAATTTATGAAAACTTCAAGGATGTGCCGATGGTTCATTGGATCGAAAAGCATAGTCTGGCTGAGGATGCTGAAAAAATGATCGCAATCAGTCAGCATGCGGTCACGACCGATGAGTTTGAACAGTCCCAAGCATCATTAAAGGCAATGGCAGCAGACTACTATTCAAAGTTTGTTGACCGGACCCAACAATTTGAAAATCTGGAATTTAATCTTCAACCGTTGACGGATAAAGATAAACTTCAAATTCAGCAAACAATTGAAAATAAGCTTGGACCATTAAATCCCGGATTGACCCGGCGGATATATTACCGGATGATCAAAGCGCCGATTTTTAAGAAGATTTTTGGATTGCGCTTTTTCCAACGGGTGAAGAAAAAAGTTAAGTAGGAAAGAAGATTTTTATGACAAACTACGTGTTGACCTCTGATATTTATAAGGGCTATAAACATGCAGGCCCGAAAGCCAAGGCAGATATTAACCAGTTCCTTGGTGAAGTTGGTTATCAAATTTTAGATTTGGATCTACCGATTAAACGAATTCAAAAACTGGGTTATCGGATCTTTAAGTTACCGCATTTATTTAAAAATAAAAATGCCGATAAGATTATTTTTCAATATCCGATGTATACGGTTTTTTTGACAAAGGCGATTATTAAAGAGGTTCGGCGTCAAACGAATGCCAAATTGATCTTTGTAATTCACGACTATGAAGCGATCCGGAAATATAAGGGCAATCAAAAATTCTTTAAGGATGAGGTGGCAATTTTTAATGCAGCTGATTGTCTCATTGTTCATAGTCAGGCAATGAAGGACAAAATGCGTCAAAACGGGGTAACAACACCCATGGTAATCCTCGGAGCTTTCGACTATTATAATCCGCAAAAACTGGTTGAAAATCATGAATACCACCAATCAATTTGTTTTGCCGGCAACCTTGAAAAGTCTTCTTTCCTTACCAAGTTAAAGTTACAACACAGTCATGCATATCTTTTTGGAATGGATCCGGCCCCGCAATATCCGTCAAATATCTCGTATGAGGGCCTTTATCAAGCGGAAGAATTGCCGAAATACTTAAAGGGTGATTTCGGATTGGTTTGGGATGGTACATCGCTTGACGGAAATGGCGGAATTTATGCGGATTACCAGCACTATAATGCGCCGCATAAGACATCTTTGTACCTGAGCTCTGGAATGCCAGTCATTGTTTGGAGCCAGGCGGCAATCAGTAAGTTTGTTCTCGATGAGCATGTCGGAATTGCGGTTGAAAGCCTTGAAAATCTTGACGAAACCCTGCAGAATATTAGTGCAGATGAATATTTTGAATTGCAAGCCAATGCGCAAAAACTAGCTGCAAAATTGCGGAATGGAATGATGATCAAGAATGCGATTCATCAGGCCGAAGAAATTATTGATCAGAATGGGGTGAAGGCAAAATGAAACGGGTAATTACATACGGAACATTTGATCTACTTCATTATGGTCATGTCAATTTATTGCGACGGGCTAAAGAATATGGTGATTATTTAATCGTTGGCCTTTCAACAGATGAATTTAATTGGAAATCAAAACATAAAAAGGCATACTTTGATTATGCGAAGCGCAAGCAGCTGCTTGAAGCGATTCGCTATGTCGATCTGGTGATTCCAGAAGAAGGCTGGGAACAAAAGAAGACCGACATGAAGAAATATAAGATCGACACCTTCGTGATGGGTGATGATTGGAAAGGCAAGTTTGATTATCTGAAAGATGAAGGAGTTGACGTGGTTTACCTTCCACGGACTCCTGAAATTAGCACCACGCAAATTAAAACGGATTTAAACGAGAAAAGAGGAAAGTAAAATGCTAATTGGATCACATGTAAGTATGAGCGGAAAAAAGATGTTGCTGGGATCAGCTGAGGAAGCTTTCGGTTATGGCGAAAACACGTTTATGATCTATACCGGTGCGCCTCAAAATACGCGCCGCAAACCAATTGATGAAATGAACATTCCTGCAGGTCAAGCATATATCAAAGACCATGGAATGTCCCACATCGTCGTACATGCGCCATACATCATTAATTTGGGAAACACTAAGAAACCTGACAAATTTGCATTTGCCGTTGATTTTTTGCGGAAAGAAATTGAACGGGCTGATGCTCTCGGAGCAGATCAAATGACGTTGCATCCTGGTGCTCACGTTGGTGCCGGCGCTGAAGCCGCAATTGCGAATATTGCTAAAGGATTAAATGAAGTGCTGACTCCTGATCAACATGTTCAAATTGCGATCGAAACAATGGCCGGTAAAGGAACTGAAGTTGGGCGTACCTTTGAAGAAATCGCGTCAATGATCGATCAGGTTCAACTAAATGAAAAGTTGTCAGTTACATTGGATACTTGCCACGCAAGTGATGCGGGCTATGCAATTAGGGATGATTTTGAAGGGGTTTTAAATGAATTTGACCATGTGATCGGCCTTGACCGGTTGAAGGTTATTCATTTAAATGATTCAAAGAATCCGCAAGGAAGTCACAAGGACCGGCACGCCAACATTGGATTTGGCGAGATCGGATTTGATGCATTGAGTAAAATCGCTCATTTTGAAGATTTAAAAGAAATTCCAAAGATTCTTGAAACGCCATTTATCGGGCCAGATAAAAATCACAAGTATGCCCCGTATGGATATGAAATTCGGATGCTTAAGGATAATCAGTTTGACCCTGAAATGCAGGATAAGGTTTTGGAGAATAAAGGAAAACTAGAAGATTAAGAAAAATCGGCTTCTCAGAAAGAGAGCCGATTTTTTTAGATGAACAAAACCCCGCAGAAAAGAATCAGGTCAAGAATAACGGACCAAATCAGAATTTTCTTTGGATAAAATTTCCGGTAAAAAGTAATGTAAAAGTATGTTTTTCCAAAGTTGAAGAATTTTCCCATCCAGAAGTAAAGAAAATAGAGAATTTCAACTAAAATCAGAAATGCCAAAATCGTCGCTAAAATGTGATGCATTGTTTTTAAACTCCTCGTTAAATAATCATAGTTTTATCGTATCATATTTAATTGAAATCGAGAGCGAAAATCTTGAATTTTACTGGGTTCACTAGTAAGAGTATGGTATGATAATCGTAGTGTAAATACAAACACAAACCAGGTAATTGGAGGTCCAAAAATGAAGATCAATATTGACAAGTATATTGCTGAACAACCTGCATTGGAAGATATTAAAAATCAAAAACCAACTTTTTGGGTAAACCCGTACAAAGTTGCGGAAGATGAGATTTGGAATCATGAAGAGCTTGGCTTAGCAGATATTGAAGCCGCTGAAGCAGATTTGGAACGTTATGCTCCAATGATTGCCAAACTTTTCCCGGAAACGGCAGCGACCGACGGAATTATTGAATCTAAGCTTGAAAAGTTGGATAAAATGCAAGCTGAAATTGAAAAAAAACATGAGTTTCATGGCCAGTTATACATGAAAATGGACTCTGATTTACCGGTTGTTGGTTCGATTAAAGCCCGGGGTGGCATTTATGAAGTTTTGAAGCATGCCGAAGACATTGCATTGCAAGAAGGTTTATTGAAGTCGAAGGAAGACGACTATACCAAATTAGTTACTCCGGAAGCCAAGAAGCTTTTCAGCCAATATAAAGTCCAAGTTGGTTCAACCGGAAACCTTGGAATTTCAATCGGGGTAACGGCTGCTGCACTTGGATTCGATGCGATCGTTCACATGAGCTATGATGCTAAGCAATGGAAGAAAGACTTGTTGCGTGAAAAAGGTGCAAAGGTCATTGAATATGATACGGACTTTAACATCGCCTTGAAGAAAGGCCGGGCTGAATCCGACGCTGATCCAAAGAGTTACTTCGTTGATGATGTGAAGTCACGCATTTTATTCTTAGGATATGCAACATCTGCTTTACGGGTAAAGAAGCAATTTGAAAAGCAAGGAATCAAAGTTGATAAGGATCATCCAGTCTTTGTATACAGTCCAGCTGGTGTGGGTGGCTCATCAGGCGGTACGTTATTTGGAATGAAGGCCGTCTTTGGTGAAGCTGCACGGGTCTTCCTTATTCAACCAACCCATTGTCCAAGTATTCCGTTGGGAATGGTAACTGGTTTGAATAATGATGTTTCGGTAATGGATATTGGTCTTGACGGCAAGACGGAAGCTGATGGATTGGCATGTCCAAGTCCATCAACGTTCTCTGGCGACTACATGAAACCAATGCTTGACGGCGAATTTACGGTTCGCGATGGCGCATTGTTTGATTATTTACGTGAACTTCATTCTTCAGAAGATATGATGATCGAGCCATCATCATGCGCAACGTTTGAAGGCCCAGTTAAATTATTTGAAAACAAATATGCCAAGCAATTTATGAAAGATAATGGATTGGATCAAATTCAAGACAATATTATTCATCTGGCATGGGCAACGGGCGGTTCAATGGTTCCAGATGAGATTAATCAACAAAACCTCAAAACATATTTAGATGACTAGAAATCAAGTCTTTAAGTAAGTCGAAAGCTGTTTTTGAACAGCTTTCGATTTTTTGGCTCTTTGTCAAATCGTATTGGTGAAGAACTTTTAGGAGAAGCATTAACTGTTGTTACGCAGTTGATGCTTCTTTTTGATTTAAGAGAAAAATACAATCAATGCGATTAAAAAAGT